>ERZ780150.1200-NODE-1200-length-17765-cov-3.046923_pt1 | contig 17765 bp, 9 predicted proteins | sample MGYA00511019_ERZ780150 | MGnify/ENA primary metagenome ERZ780150 (study PRJEB29588, sample SAMEA2151633) | human gut metagenome | biome: human gut; feature: human-associated habitat; material: faeces | place: Denmark | collected 2008/2010 ...
ATATGCGCAGGCTGCCGGCGCCTTTGCGGCGGGCGATATTACGCTTCTGATTGCAGGAACCGATAAAGCACGTTATGCGCCGGGAGATACGGTCAGGCTGGAGGCCGCTGTGGAAAATACGACGGACAGACGGTTCCGGAGCGGAACGCTTGAGATGAGGGTTTTCCATCTGGAGGAGGAGATTTTTTCCTCGCAGCAGGAAATTGTGCTGGATAAAGGGGAAAAGAGAAAGCTTTCCCTGGAATGGCAGCCGCCGGAAACGGATTTTCAGGGCTATGTAATCAGCCTGGAAATAACGGACGGCAAGGAGCGGCATATTGCACAGGATACTATAGGTGCGGATGTATCCTCCAGCTGGGTCAAATTCCCCAGGTACGGCTATGTGTGCAGCTATGAGGAGAAGGAAGAGGCGGCGGAAAAAATCGCGTTGATGAACAGGTATCATATCAATGCCATCGAATACTATGACTGGCGGGCGCTCCACCCCCAGCCGCTGCCGCAGGAGTACACAGGCAGGGCGGCGGAAGGCTGGGAGGACTGGTCGGGCCGGAGGATATACGCAGATACCATAAAAGATTACATACGGGCCGCGAGGGAAAGGGGCATGGTAAACATGGCCTATAACATGATCTATGCGGGAACCGACAGCTTTTTTACGGATGCAGCGGGGAATCCTGCGGCAGCGGAAGACTGGAAGCTTTATTTTGCGCCGGACAATGACCGGGGAGAGGGAGAATTCTCATTTCAGATGGGAGCCTCCCCTTCCGGAAACGGCAGCCTGTATTTTATGAATCCGTTGAACCCGGACTGGCAGGAATGGCTGTTTGCCCAGGAAAACCGGATATTTCAGTATCTGGATTTTGACGGCTGGCACGGGGATACGGTGGGCGAGTGGGGAAAAATGACGGATGTGGAAGGGAATCCCCTCGGAGCCGATGAAAAGGGAGAGCCTGTCTGGTACGTGAAGGATACCTACCGTCAGTTCCTGAACGCGGCCAAGGAAGCGCTGGGGGATAAATATCTGTCCTTTAACCCGGTGGGCGGCCAGGGCATTGAACAGGCGAATACCAGCCGGGCGGATGTTCTCTATACGGAGTTCTGGCCATGGGATCAGGATCGGGAGGGCATTGCTTATAATACCTATAGCGCGCTGGCAGGTGAGGTCGAGCGCACCATGGAGGAAAGCAGGCCCTTTTCCATGGACGGAAAAGGAAAATCACTGGTGGTAAAAGCCTATATCAACTATTACAAAACTGTGGGATCTATGAACGCCCCGGCAGTGCTGCTGTGTGACGCGGCGGTTTATGCGGCCGGAGGCTCCCGGCTGGAGCTGGGAAACGGTGACTCAATGCTGCATGTGGAATACTATCCGGATGACAAAATCCCGATGGATGATGCGCTGAAGACATCCATGCGCCGGATGGCCGATTTTGTGACCGCCTATGAAAACCTGCTGCGGGACGGGCAGACCCGGATACAAAGAACGGTGCAAATCCAGGGAACGCCCGTGAGCGCACAGGGGGAAAGCGATGCCGTGTGGGCTTATACAAAAGCGGATGAAGCATACGAAATCCTGCATCTCATCAATCTCTGCGGAAGCGACAATGAATGGCGCGACGAGCGGGGGAAAAAGGCTGCACCGCTTCTCCTGAACGGGCTGCGGATAAAATACTATACGCCGGAAGAAATCACCGGCATCTGGCTGGCTTCCCCGGATGAGGAAAGCGCCGTCAGCACTTCTCTTATTTTTGAAAAAGGGGAGGATGACAATGGCAGGTATCTGGAATTTGAGGTGCCTTCGCTTCAATATTGGGATCTTTTATATATGAAGAAACAGGAAAGGTGACTGAAGCAGTATGGATAATGGAGTTATGGACAGTAATATTACAGATTCCCCGGAGTATCTGGATCAGCTCATCGTATATGAAATAGCAACCAAAAATTTCACATCCCCCACGGGCCCCGAATCAGGGACCTTCGCATCCCTGGAGGAGAAGCTGCCCTATCTGGAGGAGCTGGGGATTAACGGTATCTGGCTCAGCGGGCATCAGCTTTGCAGGGAAGGACATTTTTATAATATCTGGTCGGAATATGCCTGCATACGCCCCGACAGAATCGATCCCACCCTGGGAACGGAGGAGGATTTCAAACGCCTGGTACAAAACGCACACAGCCGCGGAATCCGGGTATTCTTGGATGTGATAACCCATGGGGTGATGAAGGACAGCCCGCTGGTTCAGGAGCATCCGGACTGGTTTGTCGGGGAATCCTGGGGAATGAAGGATTATGACTGGTACGGAAACCATCCGGATTTGGATGTATGGTGGATAAATACCTGGCTTTGGTACGTCCGGGAATTCGGCGTTGACGGCTTCCGTCTGGATGTGGCCCATTACCGCAATGACCTTTGGGCGCAGATCAGAAAAGGAGCGGCCGATTTTGGAAAGAAGATCCTCATTATAGCGGAAAGCGGTCCTGCTATCCGCGGAGTGACCGATATCCTGCAGCATGGGGAGGTGATCTCCCACAATTACGGGCTGAACCGGTCGCACCGCATGCTGTATGACGCCGCCGGATACTGCGCGGACAGGCAGACGCGGGCGAATGAACGCTATCAGGTAAAAATTTTTTATGAAGACGGCACCGTACAGGACAGCAGCAGGAACCATTGGCATCAGCCGGAAAAGGTCCCTGAGGTGATAGAGGAAGGAGCCTGTACGAGGACAGAGGAAGGAGCGGCTTCGGCAGCCTGGCAGGTGCAGACGGGCCGTCTGCGCGTGGAAAATATTTACGGGGAAAAAGCCGTCCGTAACATACAGATCGCAGACAATCAGGGACAGCTTTGGAACAGTAACAGAGAAGGAGTCCTGGAGGTGGACTATACGGTTTCCGTTCAGAAAAAGAAAAACGGACTGCTCCTGGAATTCCCGCTGCGGATACAGGATGGGCAGCGCCTGTCAATCCAGTTAAGCTGTCATGACGGCGGCTGGTTTGGCTTCCCAGGAGAGAAAAACCCCTATTGGGCCCAGGGCAGCCGCTATCTTGCCGGCTATACCACGTTGCTGGCGCCGGGGGTACCGGTTTTTATGTCAGGAGAGGAGTTTAATGCCGATTACAGGCCGCTGCCGCAGCTTTCCCCCGGACTGTTCGGCGGGGAACCCTTTGGAAAAGGGCGTTGGCTGTATGGAAGCTGGATCGACTGGGAGCAGCTGAAGCTGCCTGGGAAGATACAGATGCTTGAGGATATGAAAAGCATTATCAAAATCCGGAGAAGCCATTCAGAACTGATAAAGCCCTGCCGCATGGGAGATACAAAGAGAAACTTTGCAGCCATAGAGTTTGAGGCAGACAAAGAGCTTCCCATCCCTTATTGCTATATGGAAAAGGGCAGAGTCCTTCTCATCGCCGCAAATCCTTCCGCAGAGGAGGATGTGGGAATGCGCTTCCGGCTGCATGAGGTTCTTGAGACTGCCGCAGACAATACTGACAGCGCCGTCCGCTGGCAGGTTTCCGCTTTGTTCGGTGCACTGCCAGGCGGGAAGGAAAGGATACTTGCAACGGCGGATGAGCTGGAGAAGCTGCGCTGGACGATTAAAAGGGATTTGGCCTGCGGGGGCGGGCTGCTGGTACTGGAATTTGAAGAAATACCAGGTACACACAGCCCGCAGCCTAGGTAGTCAGCTGCAAATGGATACAAGGCGTCAGCCGCATTTCCTCTTCCTTTATCCCATGCTCCAGCAAATACTGTCTGGCATAAGGAAACATCTGAGAAAGCAGTTCCCGGACAGTTACAGCACAACCGTCAACATCATTTTTAACAAGCTTTGAAAGCATCAGCTCCGTGAAATGCAGCAGCGCATTGTCTACCCTTTCTGAGTTCCCGAAGGAGGCCTTCAAAGGGTATCCCCATAGAAACAGGCTGTAGATGCCCCTGTAGATTACACGGATGCCTTCCAGCGGACTGTATTTTCCCACGTAGAGCAGATAACACCAGAGGGAAAATTCAGTCCGGCCGGTAAGGAGGTTGTTTTTCAGCTCTCCGGCCAGTATGTCCTTGTCCGCCTGGGATACGGAGGAGAGGAGGCTGCGGGTTACGCCTTCACAGGTATAGATCAGAAGCTCAAAGGACTGTACAAAGTAAGCCAGGCTCCTGCGGATGGCCGGACTTTCAAAATCCGGCGCATCGCATGGCTGTCCCGCTGTAAATATCTGCGTTCCCCTGCCGTTTATAGCGCGCGCCGCCCCTGTCTGGCATAAGGTGTTGACGGTGCGGCGTATCGTGCTGACGGATACCTGATATTTCTGCGCCATTTTTTCATAAGAGGGAAGAAAGTCTTTTTCCCGGTATTCTCCCATATAAATTTCATGCAGGAGGCGGAAGGCAAGGTCATAGCGGACCTGAGGACGCTTCCGGTAGATCCTCCAGGTAAACGGTACCATTTCCTCCTTTGTCAAAGACCTGATATCCTTGCCGAACGCTTCAACCATACGGCGGACATCATCTCTCTGATACCGCAGCAGGAGCTCCCGGACGGTATTCCAGTCCCGGGCTTTTATGTATTGGATAAGTTTATTCAGGCGCCGGCGGACGATGCCGGGGCTGTAGCTGCCGTATGCACGGCTTTTTTTGGCAAAGGGGAAGCCCATGAACTGAGTTGACTCCCAGAAAAGATTTAATGCCAGAGGATTGTCCAGCTTCTGCAGGGTAAACCAGAAAAAATGCAGCAGATCATCCGCATCGCCCCACTTTGCCAGGCGGGAAATTTCAGCCAGATCCCCATCGTCCATTCTGCGCAGCCCTTCAATTTCCAGAGGAACCAGAATCAGTTCGGAGGATGCATATAAATCCATAAATGCAGGCCACCGTTCTGAGAAAAAGCGGAGGCAGAATTCTTCCTCCTCCCTTTCTTTCAGCTGGTAGAGGACCATGGTGGGGCGGCCGTTGTGCATGGAAATAAAACCCTCTGAGCGCAGGCGGCGAAGTGCGGCTGTCACGGTAAGCGGAGCAACATTGAATTCCCTGCACAGGGTATCAATGGGAGGAAGGCTGTCCCCGCAGCGGTAATATCCAAAGCGGATGTGCAGGAAAAAATATTCATATATCAGATTGGAAAAGTCCTGTTCATTCTGCAATTGTCCGTCTCCTTTTAAAATCATGCATTGCTGAAGCTTATCTTATAACGGTTCACAATTGAACTATTGCTTTATTTTATCATTATTTTAAGCTGCATCCAATAAGTGCGTTGTAATTTTACATCTTCTGTTTTATAATCTAAAGATATAAATATGAACAAGGTGTGTATAAACGAAAAGGCCGCATCAGGCCGCAGCGGGAGGATAAGGCAGCAGGATATCAGGAAAGACGCGAAAAGAACCGGAAATGAGGAGGTCAGTAATGCAGGAGAAAGAAGCAGGTAACAGGGGGTTACATATAACAGCGGCCGATTATGAATACAGTACGCTGATGCAGCTGATGGGAGTCAGTGTCAGCAAGCATCTTCTTGATGAACATTATACGGTAGTCTGGGCGAATGAATTTTACTATGAGCTTATCGGATGGCCGAAGGAGGAGTATGAAGCGACCTTTCATAACCAGCCTGACATATACTATCAGAATGATCCCGAGGAATGGATCCGCCTTACCAATGTGGTTCAGAATGCTATGGCCGAAGGGCAGAGCGGCTATCGCCTGCTGTCACGTATACGCAGAAGGGACGGTAATTTCGTCTGGGTACAATTTTCCACCCAGTTTGCGGAGGAATATATTGATGGCTGCCAGGTGGCATATACCGTGCTTACCAATGTGGATGATTTGGTGAGGATGCAAAAGGAACAGTCCGTTACCTATGAGAGCCTTCCCGGATTTGTGGCAAAATACCGGATTGATAATGACCTGCGGATGACGCTGCTTGAAGGAAATACCCGTTATATGAACTATTTTGGATATGATGCGGGAGATGGGAGCGGAGGACTGCATCTGCGGAACATAGAAGCTAATATGGAAGCCATTTTAGAGCAGAAGGAAAACCTGATGTCAGGCAGGTCGGTTCATTTTGTCATGCATGTGAAAAGCCGGTTTGACCAGTTTCTGTGGCTGCAGGTGAATGCTTCCTGTGTGGACTGGCAGGACGGATGCCCGGTTTATCTTATTATTTTTATTGACATCACGGATGTGACGGAGCTTAGGAAGATGCACAAAAAGCTGACAGAGCAGACCGAAGCCCTGAAGGATGCCCTGGCCGCAGCGGAAAGCGCCAATCGGGCAAAATCGGATTTCCTTTCCCGGATGAGCCATGAGATACGCACGCCAATGAATGCTATCATTGGAATGACAACCATAGCAGCGGCTTATATTGAGGATCAAAAGAGGGTGGCTGACTGTCTGGAAAAGATCGGCTATTCCTCCAGGCATTTAATGATGCTGATCAATGATGTGCTGGATATGTCCAAAATTGATGAGGGAAAAATGAAAATCGCCCATGAGCCTTTTAATCTTGAAAATGTGGCGGAATCCATTACCTCCATTATCTACCCCCAGGCCGTGGCCAAGGGGCTTCATTTTACCGTGCCGCTTGTGGATGTTGTGGATACCGAACTGATTGGAGACGATCTCAGGCTGAACCAGGTTCTGCTCAACCTTCTGTCCAATGCGCTTAAATTTACACCTGAGGGCGGTTCGATCCGATTAGAGATCCGTCAGCTGCGGCGTTATGAAAATTGTGTCAGACTGCGTTTTACGGTGAGCGATACAGGGATTGGGATGAATCAGGAATTTATGGATCGTCTGTTTCTGCCGTTCGAACAGGAAAACGCTGCCACAGGAAAGAAATATGGCGGAACAGGCCTTGGTATGGCGATTAGCAAGAATCTGGTGACGCTGATGGGCGGCACGATATCCATACAAAGTGAGCCGGGGGAGGGCAGCGCCTTTGCCATAGAGCTGGAATTCGATATTTCAGGGAGGGCCGGAAAGGAAAAGCTGCAAAAACAGCCGGCGCTGGAAGCACTGAAGGTACTGGTGGCGGATGACGACAGGGACAGCTGCATCCATGCGGCGTTGCTGCTGGAGACTTTGGGAATTCATTCGGACTGGGTGCTGACAGGAAAAGAATGTGTGGAAAAGATAAGCGGCGCATGCCGGGAAGGCGCAGACTACGATGTCTGTCTGGTGGACTGGAGGATGCCGGATATTAACGGGGTGGAGGTAACGCGCCGTATCCGTGAGGTATCAGGGCCGGATACGACAATTATCATCATTACCGCCTATGATTGGAGTGTGATTGAACAAAGCGCGCGAGATGCCGGAGCCAATGCTTTTTTATCCAAACCGATTTTTGCTTCGTCACTCTATAACACCCTGCTTTCCGTAACAGGTATCGGCAGGGCCGTGGAGTTTTCAGCACCGGGAATGATTACGCGGCAGATGGGAATGGAGGGGTATCATGTACTGCTGGCCGAGGACAATGATCTGAACAGGGAAATTGCCCTGGAGCTGCTTAAGATGGCAGGGATTACAGTGGATTGTGCCAGGGACGGCAGGGAAGCCGTGGACAAATTCCTTTCCTGCCGGGAACGTTATGATTTGATACTGATGGATGTGCAGATGCCTGTAATGGACGGATACCAGGCGACGGATGCCATCAGGAAGTCGGAGCATCCCCGGGCGCGGACCATTCCGATTGTCGCCATGACTGCGGATGCATTTCATGAAGATGTTATGCGGGCTTATTCTGCCGGCATGAACGGACATATTGCAAAGCCGATTGATCAGAAGGTGCTTTATCAGGTGATTTCGGAGACGATGGCCGGACAGAGGTAGGCGAGAGTCTGCCGGGATAGGATGAATAAAAGGTATTGCAGATCCAAGTTACCGGATCTGCAATACCTTTTTTACCCTTTGCTTAATCGAAGGAATCAATATAACGGTAAAGAGCAGCTTCTTCACAAATAAGTGTTAACTCCGTATGATTTCCCTTCACCTGATTCAGTTGCAAAATCCATGTTGGTATCAGCGGCTTAACGCCATATAATTCAGTATACACTTTTACAAATTTATCGGATTTATCCAGATTTAAATAGTATTCTCCCTGCCATCCTATTTCTGTTTTATTACCATATTTATTTTGAAGTATATAATTTTCTTCAAGGTAGTCGGAAAATTCTTCTAAGCTGACTGATTTTTCAAAAGAAAAGCGTATCATCGTTAAACCCATTTCCTGTCCATCCGGGGCCTGCAACTGTGAAATATACAGTGCCACCGAGGTTTCATAACCATTGATTGTATATAATTCTTCCGGCGTATATATTTTATAGTTGTGTCCTGCCAACATGGCTTCTGAATAATTTTCAGAATCAACTTCTATTCCCAGAAGTTCACAGGCTTCTGATAAGGAAGCGCCAAACAGACTTGTGCTATTACAATATTTTATCTCTTTTGGTTTTCCACATGCGGTAATTACAATGCCGCAAAAAAGGAATGTTATAAAAACACATAATATTTTTTTAAACATAATGTTAACTCCATGGATCATCTTGGGGATTAGTTGGATATAACGTAATTCGTGCATGTTAAACTCACCAGTCCTGGGTCACTACCAAAAAGTTGACTGTTAAATTTACTCTGGCAATAAGCTTTCCCTTATAAATAAATTATACAACTATTTATACCATTTCCAAAGAAAAATCCTTATACTCCATGTCCAGTCGGTGTTAAGGCGAAGGAAGGAGATATAATTCTCCCGGGTCATTACCAGCTGTGCTTACAGGACGGCGGCAGGATTATGAACGATGCCTACAGGGCAGTTTTAACAGAAGGGCTTAAGTCGGCAATAGTGACGGAATAAAAAACAACGGTATAAATTTTTGTAAGGCATGGAAATCACACTTCCATGCCCTTTTCGATCTATGTGTAGTATGCATAAAATAAACCTGTATTTCCCAGGAAAACAGGTACTTTTCGAATAAAAACAGGGGTATAAAAATTTATAACGTTGATAATATGCCGGACATTTATTATATTCTAACCATGCAACATGCAAGAAAGTTACAAAAAAAGAAGGGAGAGGTTTTTAGTGAAAGCATCCGGAAAACCGAAAGCCATAAGAAAGAAGAAAAGCCTGGCGGCAGCCATGAGGGACAACTGGCAGCTGTACATATTAGTACTACCGGCTATCATTTATTTTGTGGTTTTCAATTACCTGCCTCTGTATGGGATTCAGATTGCCTTTAAGGATTATAAGGCGGTGGATGGCATTGCAGGCAGCGCCTGGGTGGGGTTGAAGCATTTCAAGAATTTTTTCAACGCCTACTATTTTAAGAGGTTATTGTCCAACACCTTATTATTGAACGTGTATTATCTGCTGTGGAGCTTCCCGGTTCCTTTGATTCTGGCAATATTCCTGAATCAGATCCGGGGAAAAAAGAAGAAGAGGTTTATACAGACAAGTATTTATGTCCCCTACTTTATATCAACCGTCGTACTGGCAGGTATGCTCTATATTTTCCTCTCACCTACCAGCGGTATCCTGAATTTTGCCAGGACGGCTATGGGCCTGAAGGCGATTGACTTCATGTCCGAGGCTTCGGCATTCCGTCCTATCTATATTATTTCAGGTATCTGGCAGGCGGCGGGCTACGGAACCATCCTTTATATTGCCACGCTGACCGGCATTGACCCGTCATTATATGAAGCGGCTGAAATCGACGGCGCCAGCATCTGGCAGAAAATACGCTTTATAGATATCCCGAGCCTGATTCCAACGGCCATGATGGTATTCATCCTGGACTGCGGCAAGATGCTTGCCTCCGATACGAACAAAGCGCTGGTTATGCAGACGCCCGGCAATATTCCTACCTCAGATATCATCGGCGTTTATGTTTACAATGTAGGTCTTGGAAGCGGACAGTTCTCCTACACGGCGGCCATTGGCCTGTTTGTCAATATCATCAACTTCATATTGATAATATCCGTCAACCAGGTATCCAAACGTATGACTGACGTGGGATTGTTCTGATAAAAGTGATTGAGAGGTTTTTTCGATGAAAAAGAAAGCAAAAAAACAGATGAGCTTCAGCAATCGTATTTTTTACATGTTTAATTCGATATTCTGGATTGTCATCATGCTGATTATCCTGTATCCGCTCTATCTGGTGTGCATCGCCTCCGTATCCGACCCGGATGCGATTGTAAGAGGGCAGGTAATCTGGCACCCGGTGGATTTTTCCCTGATTGGCTATCAGGCGGTTTTTAAGTATAAGGAACTGTGGTCTTCCTATGCGAATTCCATTTTCTATACCTTTGCAAGCGTAGTCATCAGTATTCTGGTAACGCTGTCGGCGGCTTATGCGCTGTCAAGACCGAAATTCGTGGGAAAAGGAGTTATTAACTTATTCTTTGTATTCACCATGTTTTTCAACGGCGGCCTGATCCCCACATTCCTTGTCATGAAGAACCTGGGATTATATAATACCAGAGCGATCATTATTTTGATGGGCTGTGTCAGCGTCTGGAATCTGATGGTTGCAAGAACCTACATACAGACCAATATACCCGGGGAATTGTATGAAGCGGCCATGCTGGACGGCGCCACGCATTTCCAGTATTTTTCCAAAGTGGTTCTGCCCTTAAGTAAAACGATTATTGCAGTTCTGGCTGTGTATTACGGGGTGGCGAAATGGAACGATTACTTTAACGGCCTGGTTTATTTAAGAGACAGAAGCCTGCTGCCGCTGCAGACAGTGCTTCGTGAAATCCTGGCGACGCTGCAGGTGGACAAATCCGGGGATTACATGATGTCCATGGCGGACAGCGCAGCGTCCATGAGTGAGGCAATGCGTATTGCCAATGTTTCCAAATACTGTATCATTGTAGTGGCAACAGGCCCTGTGGTGATTCTCTACGCAGTGATGCAGAAGTATTTTGAAAAGGGTGTTATGATCGGCTCTCTTAAGGGCTGATGCACCATCGTAAAATTATGGTATCAGCACAGTATGTGTTGTAATAGAAAAAGGAGGTTTTTCTTTATGAAGAAGAAAGCAATTGCACTTATGTTGGCGGCAGCCATGACAATGACGGCCCTGGCCGGCTGTGGAAGTTCATCCGGGACAACAACTGCCGGAAATGCTTCCAGCGAAGCTGCTTCCGAAGCGGGAAGCACAGGAACAGGAGAAGCTGCTGCGGCAGCGGACGGTAATTTTAATGAGACAGGCTATCCGATAGTTAACGAACCCATCACCTTAAAGGTTATGATTGCGGTGCGTGACAACGATTCCCTGACAAGCTTTGATGAAATGCCCGCGGTACAGCGTCTGGAAGAGCAGACCGGCATCCATGTGGAATGGGAACCCATCAAAGGCTCCGACTGGAGCACAAAGCTGAACCTGGCTTTTGCTTCCGGCGAATATCCTGACGTTATCCTTGCAACCAATGGCGGAAACGGCGGTGTGGACGATGAGGAATACGGCGTGACACAGGGAATCGTTATCCCTCTGGACGACCTGATTGACCAGTATATGCCTAACTTCACTTCCAGAAGAGATGCGGAAGACAATGACCCTACAGTCAGCCTGGTGGCCAGCGACGGGAAAATTTATTCCGTAGGCTATCTGGTAGGGCAGAATATCAATACCAACCAGCACTTTTTTATCAACCAGGAATGGCTGGATGCCCTGAACCTGGAAACACCTAAAAATGTGGACGAGCTGACCGAAGTATTCCGCGCATTTAAGACTGGCGATCCCAACGGCAACGGCGAAGCAGATGAGATACCTCTGGAAATGGGTCTGGATACCGGATTTAACGGCATCAGATATATGCTTCCTCTGTTCGGCCTTCCCTGCGACCCTGACAAATGGATTTATATCGACGATGATAAAAAAGTACAGTTCCTGCCTACACAGGAAGGCTTCCGTGACTGCATGGAATGGCTGCATATGCTCTATGATGAAGGCCTTGTTGACCCGGAACTGGTATCCCAGGACTTCAATACTGTAGAAACCAAGTTAAAAGAAGGAAATGTGGGCTTCTTTACCGCATGGCGCCTGGTTGCCATGGCTTATGACGACGGCGTGGCTTCCAATTCCGTTCTCTGGATGCCCGACAGCAATGCAAAGCTTTACCGTTACCTGGAACTGTGCAAACAGGGCGCTTTCGTGACAAGCACAAATGAAAACGTACCCGCTACCATGAGATGGCTGGACGCCCTGCTTGATACGGAAATGATGTTCTCCCTGTACTACGGCGAAAAGGATGCAGGCGATACCCTTGGCTGGAAATATGATGACAACGGCAAGATCACCGTTACCAACGATGGAAGCGCTGACGTTAAGAATTATATTGACTGTAATACCCTGTTCTTCGCACCCGGCAAATACCTGAGCGAAACCTTCAATATGCCTCTGCAGCGTACCGAGAAAACAGAGTACTGCCAGAAGTATGACGAGGCCGGCAATATCCAGAAATATTCCAACGACTATCTTGATATGGCGCCTCTGACCTCCGAGCAGCTTCAGGAAAGCACGCTGAAGGAAACAGATATTAACAACGCTGTTGTTGAAAATATCGCTGCTTTTGTAACCGGCGGTGTAACCGATGACAACTGGAATTCCTTTGTTTCCATGTTTGACGGAATGGGCGTTGCCGATTACGTACAGATGTATCAGGATGCAATTGATACTATGGATCTGGAATAATAATAACACACAAAAAGCTCTGCTGCCGGTTGGCGGCAGAGCCGTTTGTGTGTTATAAATATTTTGTGCTATAATAAAAAATAAGTATGGACGTCCTGACTGTTGCTTTTTTTTGCAGGGCACGTTAAGAAATATAACAGGGAAATGGGGGAGGCTTTTGTGAAAAAAATATGGGATGAATTAAAATCACAAAATATTTTTTATTATATTATTGTGTTCAGTATCATTGTAATACTGATCATTACATCGCTGGGGAGTTATCTGTACCAGTTTTATTATAAGACGATTTATTCGGACTTCCTTGTTTCTAATGAGGAACATCTTGACGCAGAAATAAACAGGCATGAAAATGATATGCAGATTATCAGGAATATCGTATATCAAATGGGTATAACTGAGGATGTGACCAAATTCAGACTGACGGAAAAACCGCAGGCGGCTCTCCAGCTGGAGAAGCACCTGTTTCAATATATAACGGTAAGCCAGTTTTTTCAGATGCTGCTTTACCAGTATCATGAAGACGATTATATGTACACCGGAACCACTTCGGTGGGAGTGGACTATTTTGCGGAACAGGGCTGTGTGATGGAGCTTTTGGACGCGGAAGAGGTAAAAGCGGAGATCCGATCCACGGACAAAGAACTGCGCATTTGGCCGGAACAATCTGTTTCCGGCTTCTGGATACAGATGTATATGGGCGGTGAGGACATGGTGCTTTATATGCAGGCTATTCCTCCGGCTTTCCAGGAAACGCTTCTGTTCGTTGTGCCGGGTTCCTATTATGATTCGCTGATGGAAAAAGACGAAGAGGATCTGAGGGAAGATTTTATTATTTATAAGGATGAAGTCATTGTTTCCCGGGGAAGCCTGGAGCTGCCTTCCGATGCGATCCTGCCGCTGTCAGGGGAAGAGGAGGGGCAGCGCCAGGTAAAGATAGATGGGAAAAAATACCTGCTGAGCGTCCGGCAGGGGACAAGCGGCCTGACTTACTGCTCCCTGCAGTCGATGGAAGTTTTTTACGATAAAATTGTAACCGGACAGTGGGGGATTATTGTGCTGCTGAGCGTATGCGCCATCCCTGCGGCGTTTTTTATCATGGTATTTTCCAGACGCATGGCGGCAAAGGTGAAAAAAATGAACCAGCTGCTGGATTCCCAGGAGGAAACAAATTATAACTTAAGCAGCATAGAAAGCGGTATCCAGATGCTGGTGGAGGCGAACGAGCAGAAGGAGAAGGAAAATCTGCAGCTGAAGAAGACCCGGTTTGTCAGGAATTTTATCCGGAATGACTTCAAAAGCCGGGAGGAAGTGCTTCAGGCGGCGCAGAAAGCGTCCATAGAGATTGAAAACACCATGTACCTGGCCGTCCTGCTGGGAGAGCGCAGCGACAGCAATGAAAGCCGCGCCCATGCGATGATGCTGGATGTGATCGCGCAGGCGGCGCATCTTGACGGCTACGGCATCCATCTGGTCAGCAATAACCAGAGCCTTTTTGTCCTTTTTTCCGATTCGGCGGAACGGATCGAAGAGACACTGGGTATGCTGTTTACCATCGGCAAGGAATGCCATGGGGAATTTGTAATGTCCGTAAGCAATTATCACCAGGATTTCCTGGAAGGTTCAGCGGCCTATCTGGAGGCGGATACCGCATTTGACAACCGTTTCCTGCAGGATAATAACAAAATCATCCGTTTTGGCGACGTGGCGCTGACGGATGTGGTGAATGTGCTTCCCGATTCCTATCTGCAGAAGCTGAAGGCGGCGCTGCGCAGCCGGGATAAAGCCGCAGTAGAGCAGGCCGTGGAGGATATCTGCAGGAGAATGACGAAGAAAAGCCCGTCCCTGCCCCTGTTCCGACTGCTGTACAATGATATTATCCATGTGCTGATTTCAGAATGGAAGGCGGAAAATACCGGGCTGGAAAGCATTTACAACGTATTCACGCTTTCCCAGTGCCTTACCATCCAGGATTTTAACGATTTCCTTTGCGAGGCCTGCAGCCGAATCATTGAGACGAAGCCGGAGGAAAGCGTGGATCGTTCCAGGATTGTGGAAGAAGCGGCGGCTTATATGAAAGAGAATTTTGCCAAGCCGGAGCTTACCATGAGCATGCTGGCGGATTATCTGGGCATCAGCTCCGTTACCCTGGCGGTGGAATTCAAGAACCAGATGGATATACGGCCTTCGGATTATCTTGCCAACCTGAGGATGGAACGGGCCAGGGAGCTTCTCGTTTCCACCAATATGCTCGTCCGGGAAATCAGCCTGTCGGTGGGCTATGAGGACGATCATGTATTTACCCGCCGTTTTAAGAAGTACACGGGAAAAACGCCGGGACAGTACCGGGAGGAGCATACGATATAGTTTTACGGAAAATTTAACAGGAAAGTTGAAAAGCTTTCCGCCGTCCGTCTTACTGAGTAACACAGAATTGCCGAATACATACGAAGTGTCTTGTTTTGTTACTGCCTGATTGGTATAATGTAAATCAGCAGAACTCCTGCCTGAACCGGGGAGGCTGCAGACAATCAGAGCTGTCAACGCTGCAGCGGATACAGGACGGGAGGCTTCCAGGATGGGACATACAACGGAGTTAGGTAAAAGAGGGAAAAGAACGGGGATAAATCAAATATATGGCAAAAAGAAGCAGTATCGGAAGATCCTGCTTCTTTTTGCCGTACTGTTGGCCTCTTTCGCCCCTTTTATGCTGTATTGCCCGGAGGTAAATGCGCAGGAGGAGGAACCAAGAGTCCTGAAGGTTGCATTTCCCTATACTTCTGGTATCAATGAGGTTTATGATGACGGCACTTATGGTGGCTGTGTATATGACTGGCTCATTGAGATTGCCAAGTATACAGGCTGGCAATATGAATTTATGACAGAAGAAAATGCATCAGAACAGCTGAATAAAATGGCCAATTGTGAATATGACCTGATGGGAGGCATGTTCTACCGGGAAGAATTCAAGGATCTTTATAATTATCCCTCTTATATAATGGGATCCAATTATTCCCTGCTTATCTATCATCGGGAAGATACGGATATAAAAGGCTATGACTATAATACACTGAATGGAAAACGGATAGGCGTTTTGAAAAGAGCGGTCCAGAAAATTGAACGGCTGCAGGAATTTCTGACATTCAATAATATTTCCTGTGAGCTCGTATACTATGAGGATACGACGGAGTATGGGAACTGCCTGGAAAGCGGCAAGGTGGATTTAATGCTTGGCGCGGATGTATACATGCAGGAGGACTACAATGTGGCGGCCATGATTCCCGCCGAGCCTTATTATATTGTTACCGCCAAGGATGAGCCGGAGCTGTGCAGCGAGCTTTCCTGGGCAATTGAGCAGATTTATGCGGCAGATCCCAATTTTGCCAATGAATTGTACAGTAAGTATTTTCCCGACAGGTATCTGAATTCCATTTCCTTTACGGATGAGGAAAGGGCATTTATACAGCAGAGCGCCCCTTTAAAAGTAGCAGTTATCAGGGATCGTTATCCGCTGTATTATGAACAGGACGGAGCCGCTATGGGAATTATTCCGGAGACACTGGAGCTCATAACGGAACGCTGCGGGCTTGAATTTGAGTATGTGTATGCGGAGAATAATCAGGAAATAATCAATTTAGTCCAGGAAGGTAAAGCGGATTTGGCGGGCGGTTTTATGGACAATGATTTGACAGCGGCATCCCTTGGGCTTGCCCGGACTGCCAGCTATGCATCCCTGGATTCCCTCATCCTGCGCAGCAAGCAGTCCGCAGGAAAGGGAGAAGGGCAGGTGATGGCCGTGCCGGAGGGCCGGGTGATGAAGCCGGACAAGCCTTCCGATACCATAAGGTATTTTGACGATTACCAGGAATGTCTGAATGCGGTTAATAACGGTGTGGAAGCGGACTATACCCGCATGCCGGCGTCCTTTGTGGGACAGTTTTATGCGCGGAATTATTATGCCAATATTAATCTGGTAACGGATACAAACCTGCGTGAGGAAGTGACAATTGCGCTGCCGCTGCCTGTAAATGTGCCGCTGTATTCCATCCTGAATAAATCCATAAACAATTTTTCCGAGGAGGAAAGCTACCGCATTTTATCGGATAATACCCTTGTCCCGCAGCAAAGCGCCGTGACGCTGGAATCTTTTTATTATTCGAATCCCGTATTGGCAATAAGCCTTAGCGTGGGAGCCATTATATTAATTTCAGGCATTATCATTCTGGTTGTGTTTTACAGCATGAGGGCAAAGGTAATGCAGGTGAGGCTGGAAAAGGCGGAGGAGATGAGCAGGGCCAAGTCGGATTTCCTCTCAAGGATGAGTCACGAAATCCGTACCCCTATGAACGCAATTATCGGGCTGACCAATCTCACCCGGATTTCAGGGGAAGCAACGCCGAAAATCGAAGAGAACCTGTCAAAAATTGATTCCTCCGCAAAATTTCTTCTTTCACTGCTGAATGATGTCCTGGACATGTCTAAAATCGAAAGCGGGAAGCTGACGCTCCACGTGGACACCGTCTCCCTGCGGGAGACGGTGGAGAGCATGGTCAGCATCATCCAGCCCCAGGTGGAGGGGAAGGGGCAGCGCTTTGACGTTCTCATTCAGAATGTCACCCGGGAGAATGTGCTCTGTGACGGGGTGCGGCTCAATCAGGTGCTGCTGAACCTCCTCTCCAACGCCCTGAAGTTTACCCCCGAGGGGGGCAGCATCACCATGTCGGTCTCCCAGGAGCCCTCGCCCCGGGGAGAGGACCTGGTCCGCACCCACTTCCAGGTCCGGGACACGGGGATCGGCATGTCGGAGGAGTTCCAGAAGAAGATTTTCGACTCCTTTGCCCGGGAGGACAGCACCCGCGTCCAGCGCACCGAGGGCACCGGACTGGGTATGGCCATCACCAAATACATTGTGGATGCCATGGAAGGCAGCATAGAGGTGCAAAGCGAGCTGGATAAGGGCAGTGAATTCCATGTTACTTTGGATCTGCGTTGAAAATGTCAGGTGTGGAAGAATTTCAGAAAGGTTTGGAAATATATACTGCAGGAAAAAGTTATCCGGAAGAGTTTGGGGCGAAGGT
>ERZ780150.1201-NODE-1201-length-17764-cov-2.535603_pt1 | contig 17764 bp, 27 predicted proteins | sample MGYA00511019_ERZ780150 | MGnify/ENA primary metagenome ERZ780150 (study PRJEB29588, sample SAMEA2151633) | human gut metagenome | biome: human gut; feature: human-associated habitat; material: faeces | place: Denmark | collected 2008/2010 ...
CCGGGATAATCACCCCGGTCTGAACCGCCGCAAGCACAGAAAACAAAACCCCCACCCCAATCACGGTCAGATCCCGAAGCTGCCACAGCCACATGACAGCCCTTGCCTTCAAATGTTCCGGGTAAATATACATCCTCCACCTCCTACAGCTCCATGGACATACCAGACGCCTGGTCTTGCCCACATTCCATTTCTTTTGCAAATTTTTGCTGCATAACTGCCAGTTCTGCTTTAATCTGCCCCAGCTTGTCAAGCACCTCCCGGCCAGTCTTCTGGACCTCAATAGATGTTTTCAAGTCCATACCTTGGTCCAGGTTTACATAGAAACTGCCTGCCAGCTCCCGCTCCGCCCTGCTTACAATCCGGATGGCCCGTTCATAAAGGGACGGCGTCTCCTTCATGGTTTTCTTCGGATCCCCCATCTGATACACACCTCTTCGCAGACGGCAGTAACCGCTTCCATCCGTATTCGCCAGCCGCCAGAGCGCCGAAGATATGACCGTTGCGCGCATCGGTTCCCCCATCACAGCATGGCCTTTACAATTTTCCATCACATAATCATAGATTTCCGACATGGGATGCTCATCCCCATCCCGCAATAACGCCTTGATGTAATACAGCGCCATCTCTGTGTTAGTATGAAAATATAAGTGCAAGAACTCCACCTCCTTCCCGCGGTTACATCCAAAACTGTACATCCTTCTGGTGCGATTGGCTGGTCTCCGGCCCTTCCCTTATAACTTTCCCTATCTCCTGAACCGTTTGATTCTCCATGATCTCACATACAGAGATCCAGCGTACCGGAATCCCCCTGTCTTTGGCATATGCTGCTTCCCGCTTCATTCCTGTCGATATCCGGTCCCCACATATCCAGATTTCCTCACACCGCTTCAGAATTTCCAGCCCCAGGCGGATTCCTGTTTCCCGTTCTTCCGGTATGGAATCATTCAGTATCTGGGGATATAACAGGTGGGGTGCCAGAGGAACCGCTCCCTGGCTGATGGCATAACCGCATGCCTGCCTTGCAAATGCCGTATTATCTTCTGTATTCCCCGCATAAGGGGAACAGATATAAATCATCCTGCTCTCCAATCAGTTCCTCCTATTTCGCCGCTGCCTGTACAATGGTCCTAGTCAGGTTTACCGCGCTTTGGGCCGCATACACACTGCTCATCAGGTTTGCCCTGGTACTGGTATCCAATCCAAACTGTCCGGCAATCCTTGGCACCTCCCCCGCCGCCAGCATAATCCCCAAGCCCAGAAGGGCATTCTTGCTCAATACCATCAAGCCGGCAATAAGCATCGTAGCCTGTAAAAAGGCAGTCAGGCAGATACCGATTACCTGCTTACACCAGGTAGTGAAGCCATCCATATATCCCCTTGGAACACTGAACAGGTACAGACTTCCCACGGCAATCTGAATCAGCAGAATCCCTCCCCGTTTCAGGTTGGCAAAGAATACTTTAATCGTGGAATACCCCATCATAAACAGGATAAAAATCATCAGGATCGGATTTGTAATCGTATTGATTCCTCCGAATACCCCGCTGACCATTGCATCCTGCAGGGTACCCGAATTCGCCAGGCTGTCAATGATGTTCCCTGCCATGGAACCGAAATCACCACCCAGCCCGGTGATTCCTCTAGTAAGCTCTCCCTGGAGGGACACACTGAATTTGTAAAGTTCTACCGGTACAACGGAAAAAAGACCGGCCGCCATAAAACCTTTTAATGCATTCAGCGCTGTATCACGGACGCTTCCCCTGCCGCTCTGGTATTCAATGGCACATTCAAATACCGCTACTACAAGTCCAACCACATAGAGCACCCAGGCAAGCTGTGAGAAAAACAGGACTATCGCCTGGATCCAGTCCAGTTCGAACAGCTCTGCCCCCATCTGCCCCATGAGCGAGAAAAAATTTCCCAGAAACCCAATCATCTGGCCATAGATCCAGTCCACGATCTGGCCGAGAACCGTATCCGCTACAAAATCCCAGATAAACATCGAACCATCACCTCTTTCTTAATCCTCATATTCCCAGTCTCCTTCCCGAACAGGCTTGACATTCGTCATCCTTCCCATAAGCAGATGTTCCGGGGGGATACTATCTTCAAATCCAACGCCCCCAGACAGAACAGCGTAAATTCACCGCCGATCAGTCCCCGACCTTCTCCCTCTCCACTGTGTTCATAACACTCAATCCTGACTTCCAGCTTCCTTGTGTACTGATAATCCCGACTGTCCTTTTACAATTATGAGTGATAACAATTTGCACGTTTTTTACAATTATGTTTGATAAAATACCTGTCCGGCATAAAAGCAAAGCTACCCTATTACACAATCATGCCATGCTATTTTTTGTCAGCAGATATGCGTTCTGATAACAGGCCTGTATTATCAAACATAATTGTTATTTTCAGATTGTTTTTATCAATCCATTTGTCACTTTTCTTACTGAACAGCTTTTTATCACTTTTAATTGTAAATTATCAATTATTTTTGTGACTTTATCAGTTATAATTGTCACTCGACACCGACAGATCTGCCTCATAAAAGGTGTTTCTAAAAATGCCATATCCAGTACATGATCCGGATAGAGGGATGCCCCTATTACTTTTCCATCTGCAATTACAGATACCCGGGAGTACCGGAGCGTTGCCTGATCCTCCGGCATATAGCGCTCATTGGATTCCCTCATCGGGTCATAATACGCCAAGTATTCGTTTAATGATTTCATAAGCAGGTCCCTCCCTGCCTGTGTTACATTTGAAATCCGTCCTGCATATGCAGGTTTTCTTCTCTGTCCTTCCATGCTTCGATCTCATCCATCAGTTTGAATACGTTCGGATTAGGACGGTACAACATGCTCCCGCTTTCATCAACCTTTGCCACACGGCTTCCCTCCAGATACAACTGCAGCAATCCGTTCTCTACTCCTTTTACCTCAAATCCCATTTTCTCAGCCACGGCTGAAATGTCTTTAAAAAGCGGCTCTCTTCTCTTGTTTCTGATGGCGACTGTTCTTTATATCCAGACATACTCCCAATGATGGAACACAGATGATCCGCCCACTCTTTATCCATGTCCCAATCATCTGCCAGTTCCCTGATAACCGCTTGAACCTCTTTCACCCGGTCTGCCGCCTCCGCACCTTGTGCGGAAACCATTTCACTCGCATAGCGGTATAATCCATTCACAGCGGCAATTTTCTGTTCCTCTAATACCCGATTCGTCCTGCCCGTCTGGACTGCACGCCGCAGCATTTTGTCAAACTGCTCTTCTCGAGCCCTTCGATCACTTAACCCCAAATATGCCTCCATCTCCCCGATTATTTTCCTCAACCGTCCGATGCTCTCATCGCTTTGCGCTCCCTGGTTCGTTTTAATCATGGCTGCGTATTGGGTCAAATGCTTAATACACGTTTCCATCAACAGCTTATCCTGTCTGTAATTTGAAATCATATCTGTCTACTGATTTTCTCCCATCCACATCCCCTATTATGCCTTACAGTCCAAGTTGATTCTGTAAAGGCAGCTCCACCTCTCTGCTATTTTCCATCTCCTGATGCTCTGGCCTTTGTAATGGAATCAGCTCTATTTCTGCTTCTGGAGAATCAAGAATTATATCCAGACGGCCGACCAGTTTTTCCATATGCTCCTGCCAGTCAATCCAGTTTTTTTCCTCAAACCATCCTCCCCATTTCGCACCATCTCCTGTTTGGGACTCAGCATATTTCTTTATAGCATGGAGTGTGTCAAAAATATAGTTCCGAATCCAATGGACCGTTTCTCTGGATGCGGTGAAAGAAGTGATTGAACAAAACTTATGCTCTTTCGTATTCCAGTCCTCCTCATTGTCCAGGCTCTTTACAGCCCTATCTACAAACTTCAACATCAATTCCGCCAACGCCATCACACTGGTGTGGGCCCCTGCCATCTCTACATCCGGAGGCGCATTCCATGAGTCTCGCTTCAGGGCTTCCAGCAATGTTTCAAGTTCCAGTTTACCATTCTCCGGAAGACTCTCCCTGATAAAATCTATCGCATCCAGACCTTCATCCGACTCAAATGCCGTGATTCCCCAGCACCCCATTCTTCTTCCTCCCATATCCTTATTCCAAACAAAATCTTATTTCACTTCTTAGATTCCAACAATCTGCCACACATACATCGGAGCAAATAGACTGAATACCAGCCCTGCAAACAAAATGGCAGCCGGAGCCCACTCAATCTGTCCATGTTTCCGGTAGTCCATATAAGCGGTTGCTACCTTGACGAAAAACAGCACCGCCAATACCAGATCAATCGCCGGGAACACCACGTTGTTGACCACCGTCTTGATCTGGGACGAGGCCGCTTTCCAGGTGCCTTCCACTGCTCCTGCTACGTTCCCAGTGTTGGATGCAAAGGCAGTCATGCCAAACATGGTAGTCAGAAGTAAAACAACAGTCAGTGCAATCATCCATTTAAACTTTTTCATATGGCTCTCCTCTCATATGGAAAAAGCCGCAGAAATCCTGCGGCCCTCACTTCATTTACCTATTTTTCTGTTCTAAAACAACCGTTATTTTACCTCGGTTTCTGAGGCGAAATATGCCAATCCTGCCAAAGATTCCCTCGCACCTGGACCGAATCCGTCAGATTCATAGACAGCATCCCAGCCGGCGTCCAGCAGTCAATCAGCCAGGTATAGGGCGTGTATCTGCCATCGGGATACCAGATCGGCAGAAAATGTGTCCTCCGCCCATAGGTACTGAATGGGTTTTCCTCAAACTCAAACCGGGTCTGGTATCCCCGTCCCATCCGCTCCAGTACACGCCAGTAGCTCTGATAATCAAATTCTGGAAAGTATGTGATAGAATTCTGGGCTTCTGTCACTGCATGGCTTTGATTGGTGCTCACCCCTGCTGTCACTGTCTCCTGGATGCCATATCCTGACTTCAGTGTATCTCCGGAAGCGGTCGGGGATTTTTCATCCGGATGGATTTTCATCTCGGCAGATAGACTGGCATGGTAACGGTCATAATCGAATTCCCACCAGCCGTACCGATAGGTAAGCCACATCTTTTACCTGTCCACATATTGCGAACAGGCAGTCAGAGGGCTTTTCCCCCGGTTCGCACCGTGCGTGAGAGTTTCCCCTCACACGGCGCTCCATCTATACAGTTGCGATTCCTGTACAGACTATGCCCCTTCGCTCCACACCCATTACGGTGCTTCCTCACTACTACGGGCTGCCGTCCCACAGCTTCACAGGCCATTTCCTACCTGTTAGAGCAAGTGCAATAACTCTTTTAACGACTTACCGTTCTCTGCTGCGGTTCCTTCGTTCCCTGCATTCTAGCTTTACATAACAGTTTTAGCTCTACTCTGTAGCCCGACTGCCATCTTTAACCGGTGTGACGCTTGCTAAAGACATTCGACCACGGTTTCCCTATGGTTTTCTGTTGGACGGGACGACCACAGATGCCGTCCAACGACAGTACCCCATTCGGGGCAAATACCTTCTTATTTTGGTATCCTTGGTGTTACGAGCTGTACGTTCAAGTATTCGTCAGCCTTTCGACATACTAAGCATAACTGTTTTTTAGCCCCCGCGGTTACTTGCCCCATCACAGGCGTTTTTACCGCTCTTCACCGAGCTTCATACACTGGACTCATTGCCAGCCAGCGCATGTCGGAGTATTAGAGATTTTGTCACCTCTCACACGAGGTCAGGCAGGAATTACACCTGCCGATTCAAATACAGAGTTCAGATTTTCTTTGCAAATCTGTTCAGCTTTATTGTGCATTTCTACACAGATTAACTGAAAACGAAGCGCGCATGGTCGCACCAATATCCATCGTCATCATCGTCACCACTGTGCCAGACCCAGTAAGAATACCACCATGGCCTCCACACACCCCAATCGGCTCTCGTTACCTGTTCCCTGCTTGGAACTGATGGGATTGTAAATCCGTCATTCCGATCATCCGCATTAGGATCCGGAGGAGGATTCTTACTCAAGTCTACGATATTGGCTGTAATCGTGTTTTTGTCGGTCCTTCCCCCGCCGGATACCGTGACATGTATGGTCATGGTCTGCGGTGTGGAAGGTGTGGTCCAGCGAATCCAGGCAATCTGACTGTCCCCCTCCGGATAATATACGTGATCCACACGCATCGTCCTTCCGGCCACCCGGAAGGTAACCGAGACTGGGTGATCCGGATCCGACTGGCCTCCTCTTACAGTCACAGCGGTGATAACTTCCGTATTCACCCGGTACTCATAGTCAAATGCATCCACGGCTGGCGGCGTGGTTGTCTCATTAAAACGCACAATTCCCAGACCCAGGGACGTGATGATTTCCTGATTGGAACGCACACCGGACTTTGGTCCGCTCCAGGCAGGATAGCCTAAATCTGCAGTCTCCAAAAACATAGACAAGGGTAAATTTTGAAATCCAACTGTAGGGAGCATTGCCCGCATAGCGCCATTTACAGTCTGATCATATAGGGCAGCTTCCGTGGCAGTCATTGCCACGTTCACCCCCTGAAACACAACATAAGCAATCGGTTCCAGCAGCAGCTTATACTTGCCGTTCGTCAGCACTTCAAAGTCCATTCCTGTCAGGTTCGCAATGCTGCGAATGACCTGCTCGTCAGTAAAATAGCTTTTTATCGCCTCAATACTGGCCGCACCAAGACTCTGGGAGCTGATGATCCGCGGCAGGGACTGTCCCGGATTTACGAACGTATAAGCCTCACCGCTTGCACTCAGTGCAGTCCCTTTGTTATAGGACAGCTTGCTAACCTTCCCAAAATGTAACTGGATATTGGTCGGCCTTTTATTGGTAAAGTCAATGGGCTGTGTCACCGGGGTCCTGGTATCCGCCAGGATGACCGTCACCCTCACGCCCTCCATGCCGGGCGTCCACTTGTTCTGTGAGGTTCCCTGTCCCATCGACCCGCCGCCTCCATCCAGATTCCCTTCCCCGACTGCGTATGCAGTGAGAGGAGACATAAGCATCAAGGCCATTGCCAACACAGCCAGTATCTTGGCCCCATTCCTGCACATCCTCAAAGAAAAAACACCGCCGAAGCGGTGTCTCGTCACAATCCTTTTAATCGATAATGCCAATCTTATTTCCATTTTCATACATATCCTCAGCTACCGTTCCCTGTCCTTCCCCAATCTCATCAATCCAGCCAAATCCCGGCACATAAATCTTTCCGTTTTGTATGTCTCCATATTGCGGCTCCCCTGCCTGCGTGGGCGCTTCGCTGGGGTGCACAACCTCCTCATGGGGTATGGCCTCCGGAGTTCCTTCTACAGATTCTCCATCCGGCTTTTGGGCAGGATTCTTTAACACCTCTTCTGGGGGAGCAGTTGGTTTTTCCGGAGCCGGCTGCACGGCCTGTTCCGTCCGGTCCGTCTGTGCCGGTAGAGCCGCTGATGGCTCCGTTGTCCCTGTCCTGGAAGGTTCCGTTGCCGGTTCGGTTCTCACTATGATATCCGATTTGGTTGGCTCTGTTTCTTCCTCTGTTTTGGCTTCCGTTGTCTCAGTCGGTATTACTGCTACTGTCACCGCTTCTGTCTGTTCTGTCCGTGCCTCCGTCTGATTGCTTCCCTGTGCCTCTCCTTTGAATTGGCTGCCGATTGCTGCAATCAATACAGCTCCCACGACCACGCAACCAAGGACAGCCAGCCGCCGCTTCATCCGCTCATTCAGTTTCATTGATCACGCCTCCTCATACTTTTATCTTTGTACGACCTAACATACCGTAACCCTCTCTAAAAGTCTAGTGACTTTTCTCATTTCCCCCTCTTTCTCCCCTATTTTTCAGAATACTTCAATATATCCGGCCTGAACTTTTAGTTTCATCTTCATGGTAGGAAATGTCTTCCCTGCAAACCGTACCGGAACCTCCAGCCAGACCACGGCATCTGCTTCAAACCGCTGGGCATTTGCAGGGTCGGAGGGTGCCAGTGGCGCATTGCGGATTGTAACATCCAGCCCGGTGATTTTATATTCCAGAACGCCTCCTGTATATTTCACCCGGCTTCCTCCCTCCCACCGTGTTCCCAGCGTTTCATCCAGGTGGTAATAAATATCTCCGGTATCCACCCATTCCTCAAAGCCGTATCCTTCCGTATAATATCCGCCTGAGTATCCTTCCCGTACTCCGTGATAGACATTGGCGTAGTTGTCATTTACCACCACAACCACCGCATCCTGCAGGGCTTCCTTCACCCCGGAGGCAATCAGGCTCAGACGGAAAAATTCCATGATCCCGCACAGAATCAAAAGGCAGGCCAGCGTCACAGCGATTACCAGAGGGAACGCAGTCCCGCGTTGATCTTTTAAACATGCCAGCCATTTTTTCATTTCCAATACACCTCAGACTTTCCGGTTGCCGCAGCACGGAGGGTGATGGGGAAGGAACCAAATCCTCCAAACAATCCCAGATTATAGCGGTAGGTCAGCTGCACCGTTACTTCCTCATTGAGCTGAATCCGACCACTGGCTGACCAATGAATTTCGGGATTAAGCCCTGTCTTTTCTCTGAGGACAGCCGCCCTCCGGTTCGTCTCACTCCCGATCCGGCCCGCAATCTCCGCCTCCCGGCAAAGCTCTGTCGCAAAGGTATCCAGCTGCTGTTTTGCAATAAACACAGGCAGAATCTTTACGGACAGAGCCAGTACCAGCATCACACACAGGATTAAAACCGCCACATCGATGTACCCTTCCCCGCTACGTCCAGCAAGAATCTTCCTTAAACGTGACACACCATCCCCTCCTCACTGGTTCTAGCAGGAAGCACTTTCGGTTCATTTGACCGCGTCAACACATACCAGGTGCCGTCCGCATGATTCACTGAATCCACCATCTGCTGTAGAAGTTCCTCCGCCTTGATCTGGACACATTCCCTCCAACTGTACGGGCTTCCGGATACGGCTCCCCCCCCCAAAAGATTCCCAATCTGCTCCGGGACCAGATACACATATCCGCCAGGCGTCATCATAAACACCGGTTCTTTGGGATGTCTCTCCAAAAACTCCCGCACCGTCCCCGATAATTTTTGCCCGCTCCCGTTTTCAACTTCTTTTTCTGCCATTCCTGTCTGATTTTTTACACTGCTCATGTCCTTACGCCTCCGTCTTTTTCTTTTCTAAAACATACTTCCCATGGACTTTAGAATCTCAAATACGATAATCGCCAGGTAAGTGACAATAAAACACACCAGCATGAGGAAGCTGAACACCCGGATCTTGGGCGGGATCTTCTGGGCTTCCTTTTTCAGCCGCTGCAGCTCCATCTGTTTGAAATCATGGGACAGCATCTGAAAATACATGGCCCCGTCATCGCCGCGAAGCACGCCAATCAATCCCCTCACCACATCGGAAAGCATGGGTGAGTTAATCCTGGCCTCAAACCGGGTAAGCGCTGCCTCATAGCTGGAAGAGCGCATATCCGCCGCCAGGATTTCCAGTTCATTGGCAAATTCTTCCCCTGCGTTCTTTTTGTAGTTCTCCACAATAGACAGCACATCCCGGCTGTTCTTCAGTTCCTGCTCAATGGTTGACACAAACCGGGGCAGCTCGCCTTCCAGCTCTCCCCTCTTCTTCGCCAGCAGCTCGTCCGCCCGCTCCTGCTCCTTGAAATACACCATCACCGCCAGAACCACGACAATCACGGCCAGCAGCGGGAATACCAGCAGGCAGGGAATGATCCCCAGCAGCACAAGCCCGGCCTTGGAAATAACATAGGCCTGATACACCTCCGGCTCCATATTCAGCCCGCTGGCCTTTAGTATATTCTTCTGCCGCCCCCGCTTATACTCATCCATATGGATATAAGGCGCCAGCTTCACCGCCAGGGAAAGAAGGTAAGTTTCCAGGCTCTTTGCTGCCTTTCTGTTCTCTCTCCCCGTGTTAATCATCGCCTTTGACGTCTTTAAATACGGCAGCCGCAGCAAATCCGCTGCCAGGAAAAATAATCCAGCCGCCAGTAGTCCGCCAAAGCAGACCAGTAATCCAAGCATCTCTTTCACCTCCTGTATTCCAGCGGCTTAGTCAGTCGGATCACACATGCTGTACTGACAAAGATAAGAGCCGCCGAACCCGCCAGGATGAGCTTCCCCATATAGGAAAACATCAGTGTCTCGTACCAGCTGCGGTTTAAGAAATACATTAATGGGATATTTCCAATGACAAGGATCACCATGGTAATAAATTCCTTCCTGGGTTCCGTCACCAACAGCTCCAACTCCGCGTTAACGATCCGCATATCCGACAGCTTACTTACAATCGGCGTCAGCGTGGTCTTTAAGCTGCGGTCATACTGGCAGTCGCACAGTGCATTGCACCACTCCTCGAACACATCGTTCTCAATCCGTCCTCTCAGTGCCTGCAGCCCGGCTTCCACATCAGGATTCACCATCCGCACTTGGGTCGAAAATTCCTGGAACACGTTGCGGACCGGCGGATTTAAGTAGTGCAGGTTTTCCTCCACCGCAGTCAGGATATCCTCATTCCTCAAATACGCTGTGGTAATGATGGACAGGGCGGTCTCCAGCTCCGCAGCCACGTTCTTCTTGTAATGGCCGGCTGTCAGCCGCACATACCAGAAAGGGGAAGAACAGGAAGCCCACCGCCAGAACCGGGGCCAGAAAATAGTTCCCCATCAGGATTGCCAGCGAACCGCCAAGACAGAACAAGGACAGACTGGCTGCACAGATCATGGAAAAACGGCTTTCCCGGCCCGTCATGGCCAGGATCTCCTGAGCTGCCCGGATTTCCCTGCGAAACACACCCGGCTTCTTTCGGCTGGTGGCCTCGTTGATTTCCTCCTTTATTGTCCTGGGCTTTTGCATCAGGAAGCCAAACAGGCCATCTGTAAATTCCATCGGTTTTAGGCCCAAAATTAAAAAAGCGCCGGTTATCATACCGGCACAGGCTAAAAGCTGCATCAATGTCATACGTTCACACCTCCCCTCAATTGTTTCAGCGCCTCTCCCGGCATCCCATTCTCCAACAGCCGTTTCGCCAGCCCATCCGATATGGTATGCACCTGCTCATGGCGGCCTTCAATGATGAATTTTCCATCTTCCACCCGGTTTTCCGTGATTTTGTACTGGAACAGCGGCCGGTAGCTTCTGGTTCCATCCGGACGGATTTCACACTCCTGGATTTCCATCAGGCGCCGTTCCCGGTTTTCCAGCTGCTTACAGAATGCCACGATTGGATAGGCCTCCGTCACATAAGACAGGAGGGTCTCATCGCTCATGTCCACCGCCCGTTTGCAGAGGGATACCATACGCCGGTATGTGGCTTCACAGCTGTTGGAATGGATGGTAGTTACCACCGCCACGCCGGTCCTGGCCGCCTCCTGGGCTGCATTGGCCTCCGGCCCGCGCATTTCTCCCACCACAATGATATCCGGGTTAAACCGCAGCGCCATGTCCAGCAGGGCAATCTGATCCACCCTTTGTCGCTCATTCTCACTGTCCCGTGTCAGGGTATGGATAACGGAATTCGTTACCACGCCTTCCTTCTCGCGCACCAGCGCCAGCTCCCTGGAACCGCTCTCAATGGTATAAATCCGCTTGTTATCCGGTATGGTTGTCAAAAGCCATCCAAGCAGTGTTGTCTTCCCGGAGCTTGTCGCCCCTGCCACACAGATGGATATCCCATACCGCAGACACTCGGTCAAAAAGTCCATCATCGGCTGGGTGGCCGTTCCCCCTTTTATAAAGTCCTCCTGCTTCATGGATTGTGGATTCACAATACGGATCGAAGCTGCAATGCCTACGTCCTCATCCACCAATGGCGTTTTCATGGCAGCGATTCGGATGTTTTTAGACAGATGCCCCAGTACAGCCGGGCTGGCATTATCCAGAACCATACCGGACGTATGGAGCATACGGCGAATCACATTGATTGCATGCTGGGGACTCTCAAAGCGCTCGGTCAGTTTCTTCGTAACGCCCCCGGAATACTGGACTTCGATGTCCCGCCAGCTGTTGATGTCGATTTCCTCAATCCCTGTCCCAAACACGTACTTAGTGAGGAAGGAAAACTCTGCCATCTCAGTATAAATGGTATCCACCAGTTCCTGGCGGTCCATACCCTTTACTGCAATCCGGTAGTCCTGCACATATTTCGTGATATAGCGCTTAATCTGTTCCTTCACGTCCCCGCTTCCCTGGTCAATGATCAGCGTGGAATATTTGCTGGAAATGTACTCCTGCACTTCTTTTAAAACATCCGTAAATTCCCGGCCCTCTCCCTGAGGGGAAAAGAACAGGTTGTGGGCGCGGGGAGCCTGCGATTCTTGAAAGAGCAGCCGTTCTTCATCCTCTTCTTCTGTTCTACTGATCTCTTCTAAACTCAGTTCTTCCAAAACAGGCTGTTTTTCCGGGACAGCGGCTTCACTTTCTCCTCTCTGCGCTGATTCGTCCTCGTACTCTATTTCGCGTCTCTTGGAATCGCTATATTTCTGCAGTTCTACTTCCTGGTCATCACCAGTCGCTTCTGCCATTGCCGCCTGTCCGCCAATCTCCCGCTTCGGTCCCGGCCCAAATATATCCCCGGAGCGCTTTTCCCCTAACATCCAAACACCTCCCTGCTGATTGCCTCAATCGCCTTCCGGAACCCTTTGCTCTCCCGCAAAGATAAATCCGCCAAAAGATCCCCGGCCAGACTCTGCGCCGCCAGTTCCGCACAGTAAGGCAGCTTAAACGTCACACTTCCAAGCACCTGCTCCACATGTTCACTGGCCTCATTGGGCTTGATGTTGCTGGCTACCTTGTACTGTTTATCCGCATCCCATTTGTTATCCCTGAGCAAGGGCAGCTGACTGGAAAGATAACTGATGCTCTTCAAATCGCAGTTTACCAGGCGGAGAACCGCATCGGATTCCATCAGCGCAATGGCCGACAGGATATCATTGGCAATGTAGCTTCCACAGTCGATGATCACATATGGGGCCATTTCCCGCAGACACGTAATCAGCTCCGTTGCCTGCTTCGCGTTGTAAGGCGGATAGGTATATTCATTCTCTCCCCGCAGCATCCCCATCAGGGTCAAGTAATCATACTTTTTATGGGTAATCAGATTGTGACGGACCAGGGACTGGGTCACCTGAGCGGCCGCCAGCACACTCCCCAGGGAATGTTCACATTCCAGGTCTGCCGGAGGGCAGATACAGGGCAACATGGGAGCCGTCATATCGCAGGTCAGGAAAACCACGTTTCGCTTCTTCCCAACCAGATACTTTGCCAGCTTCACAGCCACTGTGGATTTACCGCTTCCCGGACTCCCCCAGACCGCCAGGACCTGATTCCCCGGCTCATCCATGAAGTCTTTCTGCGCCTTTGCCGAGCGGTCGAAAATACTTCCTTTTTTGAAATTCAGCATTTACTCCACCCCGCTCTCGCTTCCTGCGGTTGCCTCTGTCTCCTCTCCCTGTACGGTTTCTTCACCGGCTTCTTCTACTGTTTCTGTTTCTTCAGTTCCGCTTTCCTTCTCCGTATTCTCTTCCATTTCCTCACTCTCTAGCGGATATAGTTCTTCCAGCATGATTTCCTGGGCCTCCACAAACTTCCGGGCATTTTCCTTTGTCCCCCGGTACACCAGGGATAAATGCAGCTTCCCTTCCGCCTCCAGTTCCGCAAGGACCTTTCCCTGCTCCGGCGTAACCAGAAGCGTCACGGTTCCCGGCAGTTCTTTCTCCGTCTTCTCATCGCCCCGTTCCCCGGTATTGGCGTCATATCCGCTGTTTGCTGTTACTGCAATGACCTCCACATATTGGAGTTCTGGCGGAATTATTGTAGAACCCTGCTTTCTATAATCCGGCGCAATTACAGATACAATGTCACCGCTGATCAGTTTTCCGGATAACCCGTTGGCAAAGGCCTTCACGCTGACGGAAATTGCCTGCTTTTCCCCATTCAGGTTATAAAGATAAGCATTCTCCGCTGCCGGTTCCTCCGCCACCTTGGAACGGATGATATAGTCACCCGGTGCCATATCCGCCGATGCATACTTACCAATCACTTCATCTATGTTTCGCACAACAGACTCCGGCAGGTTGTAAGATCCCACCTCCACCAGCTTCACCATATCTTTTGTAATCTCATCTCCAATCCGGATGTTTCTGGTCACCCGGACAATCTCTGTTTTCTCGCTGATCGTCCGGTTAAACATCGGCGTGATTGCAAAGCAGATCACCAGGGACAGTACAATGCAAAGCAAGCCGATCACTGTTCTGTTCTTAAAAATGTTCATATCCGTCTCCCTTCTCTCTATCCTTGGAGCATACAAAAATCAGCTGTCTCGGTTGCTACAGGACCATCTGACTTCTGCTCCAGAAGCCGCTCTAAAGAAACCAGCGGCACATCATCCAAAAACTGAATTCCTTTCATGGACATCTGATTTTCACCATGAAAATCAATTGGTACGTCTGAAATGACAGCACCGCTTATGTTTTCCTTCAAAGGATACTGGCTGACGAATACGTACTCCTCACCTTCTCCTGTTTCATCAATCCATACATCGTAGCAGCAAAAACCATCCGGGACCGTGTCATGATCCACGGCGTACCCAGTTCCGTAAAGCCGTTTTCCCTCCAGTTCAAACGGTTCATAATACATGGTGAATGCATTGGCTCTCTCTACTTCCATATTGGTTCCCCTTACCTCACTGCAGACAGTCTGCCTTTTTTCTGAACCGAATACAAAGGACACTCATGCAGCTAATCAACACAAACAAAACAAACAACCTTTTCTTCATTTTCCGACTCCTCCTAAATATAATAAGCAGCAGCGTATCCAATAGCCAGGAATGGAGCCATTGGATACGTAGTCCATACCTGCCTTCTAAAAAGCGGCAGCACACACAACGCCCCCAAATGAAACAGAAGCTGGAGCAGAAGTCCCAGTATGGTTCCTATCAGGGCACCCGGCAGCCCCAGCACAAGGCCACAGGCTGCCACCAGCTTCACATCTCCGCCGCCGATTCCCCCTTTTACTGCCGCTGCCAGGAAAAACAGCGCCGGGATAAGCCCCAGCAGACACTCCGGACGAACGTACATAAGGGAAAGGGCGGCGATACTTCCGCTCACCCAGTCCGGAATCTCCCGCCGCTTCAGATCCACAAAGGAGGCGGCCAGAAGCAGAAAGAGAAACAGAACTCCCTGCACCCTACATCTGCAGGCCGGGCTGTTCCCCCGCCTGTTCCGGCGCCTCCGTCTGGGGAGCACCTGTCTGCTGGACCACAGACTGCTCCAGCGCCTGCTGGTAGGCTGATAACACTGCATTGTGAAGCTGTTCCCTAAACTCCGCCGTGACCGGGAAACACACTTCCTTATACCCTTCCGTTGTCTTCCGGCTGGGCATAGAAATAAAGAGTCCCCGCTCTCCTCCGTCCATCACTTTGATTCCCCGGATTGCAAGACAACTGTCGATGGTGGCGGATGCATACCCTCGGATACTTCCCACCTCGCCGGGCGGGTACATGGATGTAATTCTTACGTCTACAGTAGGCATATAAAGTTCCTCCTTCTTTCTTTTTCTTTCTGCGTTTTCTGTCAGCCTGCATAGTTGAACATCTCGGTAATGCGCCGGGACAAAGTGGGTAACACATTTTCAGAGAATAATGCGTACAGACCGGCCAGCAGCAGAGAGCCGATCACCACAGCCATCAAGATCTTGATAGCGCTATCGATGAAATTTTCACCGGAACGGTCTGCAAGAACCGCCCGTACCTTCCACATATTCCACGCTGCCACACGTTTTACACGCTCAAATCCTTTTCTCATAGATTGCTCCTCCTCACATGATAAAAGGCAGCCTTTCGCTGCCTGGTTTCCATTGCTACAACTGAAGCACCAGGGACTGGACCGGTTTCGGTCCCCCAAATGCAACCTGCTTGAAATCCCTATAATCCACGTAATAGAATTTACTGGCTTCCTCATTGTATAGCTCAATCACATCTGACACCGAGAGGGAATGTCCCGTATAGCCCGGAACCTCCTGCCCTCCATCGAATTTCTCATAGATCCGTTCCAATTCATTGGTCTCTATTTCCCCGTCATAAACCATGTGGTAATTCTGTGGGTCCGGTTCTCCGAATCTCTCAACCAGCATATCATAACCAATGAATTTCATATGGATATTGACCTCGGGCTTTAGCTGCCAGATCCGGCAGTTCTTCAAGGGCAAATGCCTCCAGATCCGGTCCGCAGAGCCGGAGCAGGCGCAGGCAGAAACGAAGCGGTCTGAACAGTACGGATCTGTTAAAACTTCTGATTCCTATTGTATTAGTGATTGTCCTGATTTTCCTGATTCGTATTCTGACTCCTGATCAAACACCTACAGAGGAAACCACAACAGCTCCTACCACCACTGAGATGCCGACGACAATGGCTCCTACGGAACCGGAGACCACCGAGGAAGAGACGGAAGCCGTTACCACCTATCGGACTACGGACGTTCTGAATGTCCGCAGCGGCCCGTCAACCGATGACGAGCGGATTGGAAAGCTGGATGCCGGCGTTACCGTAGAGGTTGTAAGCGACTACGATGACACCTGGGCAGTTATCCTTTATAATGGACAGGAAGCTTATATTTCCAAAGATTACCTGGAACTCCAGGATGCTGCGGAATAGGCAGGAGCTTGACATGACATCAGAACAGACAAAATTTAAAAAATGGCCGGTTATGGCGGCGGGAATCCTTGGCGCCTTCTGCGTGATGCTGGTTCTTCTTATCACGTCCGTGGAAGCCGTCGCCTACTGGACGCCCGGCTATTACGAAAAAGAATATACAAAATATCAGGTTTTGGAAGATCTTCCGGAAATGACCATGGAAGATCTTCTGACTGTCACCGATGAGATGATGGCCTATCTCCGGGGCGACCGGGAAGATCTGCACGTATTCACGACCATGGGCGGTGAATACCGGGAATTTTTCAATGAACGGGAAATTGCCCATATGGAAGATGTGCGGAATCTTTTTATCGGCGGATTGTGGATTCGCAGGATCAGCATCCTGATTCTCGCTGTCCTGGCTGTTTGCTTTTATCTCCAGGGAAAGAAGGATCCGGAACGCAGGAAATTCTTAAAGCGCATGATTCCGTTTTCCCTTTGTATTGGCACCGGAGTGTTCTTTGCTCTGGCCCTCATGGTGGGAGGAATCATATCCACCGATTTCTCCAAATATTTTGTAGTTTTCCACAGAATCTTCTTCAATAATGACTTATGGATTCTGGACCCGGCTACAGATATGTTGATTAACATCGTACCCGAACCCTTTTTCATGGATACGGCACTGCGCATTGGAATTTTATTTGCCGTTATGACGCTGCTTTTTCTGTCCGGGAATTTTCTCCTCTGGAAAAGAAGCAAAGCAGCCGGCAAACGTTAGATTCTTCATCCATTAAAAAAGAGCAGAACTGCAGTTTATAAAGACTGGTTCTGCTCTTTTCAAATGCCTCCGTTTGTTCGTCTTCACGTCCCGTTGGACTATTTCCTTTTATACTGCCTCGTATGATTTCTTTCCTATGTTCCCTCCCTATGTTTTCCCTATGCTTCTTTCCCATGTCTCTTTCCCATGTCCCCTTCCTATATTTCTTGCTCACATTTCCTTCTCATTTTTCCTTCCCATTTTTCTTTGCTTTTCTTCATTCCCGTTCCTTTTCCTTCATAATTTCTTTGCTTGCAAACCACCCTGATTTATAATATACTAATCCTACAATGTCCGGCTCAGGGCGGACATTCGA
>ERZ780150.1204-NODE-1204-length-17713-cov-3.124929_pt1 | contig 17713 bp, 15 predicted proteins | sample MGYA00511019_ERZ780150 | MGnify/ENA primary metagenome ERZ780150 (study PRJEB29588, sample SAMEA2151633) | human gut metagenome | biome: human gut; feature: human-associated habitat; material: faeces | place: Denmark | collected 2008/2010 ...
GTTAATAAGTATGGAAATATCGGATAAGGATAAAGAACATTTGGTTTCTGAATTAGAAAAATTAACTGGTACCAGACCATTATTTTATTTGAAATTTTGTTCAGAAGAAAAATTTGCAACAGATATTTGTGAAGGGAAATTATATGCAAATACACCTAAATATTTCAGAGAAAAAGAAATTGAATCGGGAGAACGTGGACAAGGAGATCAATTTGAATTAATGTCAATTATTGAGGCACAATCAATAATAATGTGTGACAAAGAAACAAATGAGATTGTTATGGCTGTACCAAAGGGAACTTTGAGATTTCAATTTAGGGATGATGATTTAGTGCCAATGGTTTCTTTTGTTGGAATGACATTGAGAGATATGAAGTTAGTGTACGCAGATGAAAAACGTGCAGATTTTTTGTTCCCATTTACAGAGGAAGAATATAATAGTATGGTTGAAAAGTTTGGGAAATTTTGTGTGATTGTAAATGGCAGGGAATTAGAACGCCATATTAATTACTATTGTGAAGAAAATGAATGTGATTATATTTTTGATAAAGTAGAATATTGTGAGCAGAATCGTTTGGACAGGATGCAAGCATTTAGCAAAAGTGCGAAAGAAAGATTTTTATATAAAAATAAGGACTTGGCTTATCAAAGAGAATATAGACTTGTGATTGCACATGAATTGCCGATAGACCATTTTGTTAGGATTGGTAAACTGGATAATACTAAAATATTGGAAACAGAGGATATGAGAGAATTTAAATTTTCTATTGGTTATATTTCACATCAAATTGGCGAGGAGATGATTTAGTGATTTCAAAGGTTGTATTTGAAATTAAAAATAGCATTAGAAGTTGGAGTGATCAGGAGATTTCTTTTTCTTCAAAAAATATGAGGAATGTTTCAATAATTATAAAGGATATAAAGTGTGAATTGGCTGTAGATGGAAATAGTGAAGATGACAATCTGCAGTATATTATATTGATATGGGAATTGCTGGTTTGGGAAGATGGTTATTTTTACAAACCTATTAGTTATACTGTTGATGGTGTTGAAAAAACGATAGATAGCCTCGTGACTATTAATTGTCGTACTACTGATGCAAAATGGGTTTCTAGTGCAATCCTATTATGTAGGAATCAAAGACAAATCAATGAGGAGATTGTTGAAAAATACAGGAATATCAGACATTTAGACAGAAAAGACAAATCAATGAATGCCTCCATGTTTTCCTCTTTCTTTTATCTGATTTCAGAATCATATTCTAGTATCAATTTAGAGCACAGATTAGTTTTATTAATGCACATTTGCGATGGCTTTGCAATCAAGTATTGTAATGGTAGTAGCAGTAATAATTCTGGAAATATAAATATAATCCTTAGGAAAATAGATGCAAAAAAATATAAGCATGGAGCAGCACTTCTTGGAATTTCATCCTCTAGAGCAATTGAGGCATTAGGAGACACAAGAAATGAGCTGACACATTATATTTATAAATCTGGAAGCTTGGGTTCGTATATAAATAACCCTAATACAGAGACTGATAACATGGTAAATTTGTATGCGTTTTATATTTTGGAGATTGCATTACGAATAGCTGTGTTAGAGATGATTGGAGTAAATGTTTCTGACGATGTTAAAAATTATGTAATGGATGAGCACTTAGATTGGATAAAGTTAGAAAAGCATCTTGATGAAGATTGTGTACTTCCTATGAATGTTTTTCGACAGATGATTGAGAAACTTCAAAATCAAGAGCAAAATTCTTAGTAGTAACTCTTTCCATTTTACTACCAATTTTACTACTAACAGGTAGTAACAACATGCTCTATTCTGCTCTGATTTGCCACAATCTGTAATTTCAGAGCAAACTACACGAATCCCGGAACCCCTCGCAAAACAGGGCATTCAGGGGCAAAACAAGGAGAAATAAAATAATGATAAAAGTACTTTTCATCTGCCACGGCAACATCTGCCGTTCCCCCATGGCTGAGTTCGTCCTAAAGGACATGGTAGAAAAGCGTGGTCTAACAGGTCAATTCGAGATAGCCTCAGCCGCTACATCTACAGAGGAGTGTTATGGCGGACATGGCAATCCGATATATCCGCCGGCGCAGGCGGAGCTTAGGAGGCACGGTATAGGCAATACGGCTTATACTGACTTTAGAGGTAAGCGCGCACGTCAGGTGACGAGGGAAGACTATGATTATTATGATTACCTATTGTGTGCAGACAGTGCGAATATCCGCAATACGATAAGGATAACGGGGGAGGACAGACAGAACAAGATAAAGCTTCTGCTTGATTTTGCGGGCAGACCGGGATGCTCAATATCGGATCCGTGGTATACGGGAGATTTTACGTCAACATTTGCAGATGTAAAGGCTGGCTGTGAAGGGCTTCTGGAATATATTTTTGCGAGAGCTGAATGAGAGGAAATTACAAAAGAGTATATTTTTACATCTGCATGGTTCGGGTCCGGAGAGCTGAGTTCATGTCTTTCATCCAAGGTTTTTGTGTATAATCTTTTTTGTGTCAGGAACAAATGGCATGGAGAGTGAGAGCCGTGCTGTAAGGGAAAATATGGGAGAGCTTCATGAGCATACAAAGGATATGGAGAAGATTGTCAGTATAATCAATGAAATATCAAGCAGAACCAGTCTGCTTTCACTTAATGCTTCAATCGAGGCGGCAAGGGCATGGGAGAACCACGGAATATGATAAGGCAGCGATTCACGGAGTAAACCAGCGGGCTTATAAGGCTTTGGAAGTGAGGAATACAGATGAATATTTTAAAATATATTTTGGCATTATATCTGATAGTGATAAATATAACGGCATTTGCAATGATGGGCATTGACAAGAAACGGGCGAAGAAACATGAGTGGAGAATACCTGAGGCAAGGCTGTTCGGGGCGGCACTTCTTGGTGGAGGTCCTGGGGCGGTGCTTGGCATGTATTTTTTCAGGCACAAGACAAAACATTGGTATTTTGTTGTAGGAATGCCATTGATAATGATCCTTAATTTTGCTATTATATATTTGTTGGCAATATATTGTTTTAATTAAACTCAGAAATTGGATTAAACATTATATGTCATAAGTTTTTTTACAGCAGTAACACCGGACTCCGGATTATAAGCTCAAGACGCAGGTTTGGAACACAAGACGCAGGTTCCGAACACAAGATCTGGAACATAAGTTCGGGAAATAAGCTGTGAACATAGTTTCTAATATAATATATCAGAAAGGGGCAAAACTATGAAAATTGTATTTTATGACACAAAACCTTATGACAGAGAATCATTTGAAAGATGTAATGGTAATTATCCGGACATTGAGGTGGAGTATGAGGATGCGGATTTAACAGAGAAGACGGCCATGCTTGCGCGTGGTGCGGATGCAGTATGTGCGTTCGTCAATTCCAATCTCAGCGCGGGAGTGATAGACAGGCTTGCAGATGAGAAGGTCAGGTGTATCCTGCTTCGATGTGCAGGTTTTAACAATGTAGATATAGAAGCAGCGAAGAAGCATGGGATAACTGTGCTGAGAGTTCCGGGATATTCGCCGGAGGCGGTTGCGGAGCTTGCGATGACGCTTGCACTTGGTGTCAACAGACATCTTCATAAGAGCTATATCAGAGTGAGGGAAAATAATTTCAGTCTCAATGGTCTTACCGGAATCAATTTCTATAAAAAGACTGCGGGAATTATCGGAACAGGCAAGATTGGTGCGGCGATGTGCAGGATATGTCATGGGTTTGGAATGAATGTAATTGCTTATGATATGTATCCGAATAAGAATCTGGATTTTGTGACTTATAAGAGCCTTGATGAAGTGCTTTCGGAGAGTGACCTTATTTCACTTCACTGTCCGCTTACAAAAGATACCTATCATCTTATATGTATGGATACAATCAGGAAAATGAAGAACAATGTCATTCTTGTAAATACATCAAGAGGTGCTCTTGTCGCTACGAATGATCTGATAGAGGGAATAAGGGAGAAGAAGTTCTTTGGAGTTGGACTTGATGTTTACGAGGAGGAGGGCAGCAATGTCTTCGAGAACAGGGAAGATGAAGTATTGCAGCATTCGACGACTGCAAGACTTCTATCGTTCCCTAATGTTATTGTCACCTCACATCAGGGTTTTCTGACGGAGGAGGCTTTAGAGGCAATCAGCCTTACAACCTTTGAGAATGCTGTTGCATTCGAGAGGGGAAATGTTGATAAGAATAACGTAGTGTGTTAGAAACCTTCCGCTCTGCGTAGTTTTCTCATATCGCGTCTTTTTATGGCAGACTCGTATTCCATACGATCCTCTTCAGTCTCAATTATGATATCAGGAACCGGAACGGGTCTGCCATTGTCATCAATGGCGACCATCACAATATAAGCTCTGTTTATTACATGGCGCATTCCATCTAAATCCTCTGTGTATGTGTCAACGCGCACCTCCATGGAAGTGGTGCCGGCATAGGTGATATGTCCGACCAACACAAGCATCTGTCCGGCATACACAGGGGCTTTGAATTGGAGATTATCTATAGCTGCAGTTGTTATATTGGCGTTCGCATGCCTTCTTGCAACGATGCCTGCAAGCTCATCTATCCAACGGAGCAGCTCTCCCCCGAATAGTCTTCCATAATGGTTCATGTGAGCAGGGCGTATAAGATACTGCTGTTCGGTTCTTGACTCGGAAATATGTTTTGCGGGTCTTTTATTTATATTATTTTCTGTAGAATTATTCATGCTTTACTTCCTTTTAACACTTATTTTTCCTTGATATCAGCGTACCACGCATAGGAGTTTTTTCCGTTCCTCTTGACAGTATACATCGCCTTATCGGCACATTCAATAAGTTTTTCGACGTCAATGCAGTCATCAGGTGATACAGCTATTCCAAGACTTATCTTTACGGAAATACTCAAGTCTTTAATCTTGAAATCAGGTTCAAACAATTCCATGCAGTGTCTGGCGCATTCGTCTATCCGTTCATGGTTGCGGGTTCTGTATATGCATATAAACTCATCGCCTGCCAGCCGGTATGGCGTGAAGGCAGGATTTTTAACACTGCTGATACGCTTGCCCAGTTCGGTAAGGACCTCGTCACCTGCCTGATGCCCATAGGTATCGTTAATCTGCTTGAAGCCGTCTATATCGAAGATGAAAAGGGCATATGAGGCATGGCTTGAACCTAACATATTCAGGTCGGAGTATAGCTTGCTGCGGTTAGAGAGCCCGGTTAGAAAATCGTAGGTCGAGTCCTCTGCAATCTTTTTCTTCTCGCGGTATAACTCACGGGTGAGAAAATACTGCTTTATTGAACGTAATAACAGAAATACAATAATTATCAGCAGGAGCAGCATAATTATGGCAATCGGCATAAGAATAATATGATATTTTTCAATGAAAGTAGGGGTATGATTTATAATCCGTGCATCCTTTGGAATAAGCTTAAGGTCAAGTCCGTACCTGCGCATTACTGCTTCATCTATGCAGTAGATGTTCGGACTGTCAATTATGGAGGTGTACTCCGCAGGATTTTTTCCATGTACGATTTCATTTGCCATTTCGGCTGCAAGCTGACCTGATAGCTCCATGGAAACAATGTTGCCGCCAAGAAGACCATAGCCTATTCCTCCTGAAACCATACGGATAGCAGGAACCTTGCTGTAGGTACTTATCAGGTTGACTGATTGGAGGCTGGTGTACTGCCTGCCGCTTGCATCCTCGGTCATGACTATGTATATCAGAATGGTATTTTCGGGAATGCCTGAAAGTCTGTCAATGAGTTCGCCGGATGTCAGCTCAGAGCAGTTGATTTCCGAAAAAGTAAGGGATGGGTAGAGAGGAGCGATGCTGTAAAAAGAGCTGCGCTCTGCCTCACCTGTAATCGAGTTATCAAGAATTGCGATAACTTCTCCGGCATCAGGGTAGAGTTTAAGACCGAAATCAATGTTCGAGGTAATAGACAGATCCTCAACCACGCCGGTTATAAGCGGGTCTTTGGAAACCTCTTTTGCATATTCTATATCATTCACACCCTCGAATATTATAGGCATGTCTTTGAATAAATCGTCGCGATGCTCAATGGCAAAATGCAGGGCGGCATCGTCTCCGACAATAAGCGCATCGTAAGGTGCGGCATGGGACATACGGTAGGATAGACCTTCATAAAAAACATCAATGCTTTCCTTGCCGGGGAAGCGTTTGGTATCCATGAATTCATAGTCTAAAACAACATCATCGGTTATTCCCTTTTTAATTCCTTCAATCTGAATCTGGACTGTGTCCCATCCATAAGAATAAGAGCTTAAAAATAGAATCCTGTATTCGTCAGCCGGGGCGGCGGCACTGATATCGGAATATGTATTCGGCATCAACGAAAATGTCAGTACAAATGACAGGAAAAAAGTAGTTATTCTCTTCATAGCTATGTGCTCCTCTAAGTGTAAGATGTAGGGGTAAAATGTCAGAATATGCAAAAAATATATCACAAATAATGTCAAAATAGTACTCATTACCTATATTTTATTCTACAACTATAGCTATTTAAAAGCAACTATTAATTGAAATATACATGAAAAAAATGTATAATAATTTTTGGAAAGTATCCGGAATCCGGATTTTATAAACAGACACATTTAATAATAAGTGTGAAAAAATATATGCTTGGAGGCAGGGAATGGATAATAAAACGAATCTTAAGATAAAGAAATACAATATGATAATGTGGAGCTTTCTCGGGACGGTTTCCTTTATTATATTGATATTGACTATTTTGTCGCTTGCGGGAGTGCTTGATGTGCTTTTTAATCCTGTGCTGGGAATATTGATACCGGCAATTATGGTGCTCAGTGCATGCAGCCAGATAAGGTCATACTTTATGGAGACAATGTTTTTCTTCGAGAAAGCACAGGATGGCGATAAGGATGAGGTTATGCAGCTTTTAAATGCTGCCAAGGAGAATATGAAGGAGAATGGGCTTGACCAGTGGGACGAGATATATCCCGCAATAAGTGATGTTGCGAAGGACATAAAGGAGGGAACCCTCACACTTGTAAAACAGGGAGGGAAGCTTGTCGCTGTATATACGCTCAATAAACATCAGGATGCGGCATATAAATTCGGCAATTTTAAGGATAATTCGGATAATTTTATTGTGCTGCACAGACTGTGTGTGAAGCCGGAATATAGAGGGATGGGAATTGCGGCGAGAACGCTCAGACACATTGATGAAGAGGCATTAAAAGAGGGGTTTTCCTCAATACGTCTCGATGTATTTACAAAAAACCCCCGCGCTGTTAAGTTATATGAGAGTGCAGGCTATAGCTACGCAGGTGATGCATATTTCAGAAAGGGGAAGTTCCTTCTTATGGAGAAGCTTACTTCACCTCATACTTCTTCTGAAGAGTAAAACCGCGTCCCTTTACCTCATTGACCTGGCTGATAATTATGAAGGCAGCCGGGTCAACCTTCATGACTGCCTCCTGTATTGCAAAGAGCTCACGCTTGTTAATCACAGTTAACACGGCACAGGTTGAATTGCCTGTGAACCCACCGTTTGCGTTATAAAGCGTTGTTCCGCGGTCAAATTTTGTTGTTATAAGTTCATTTATCTCTTTGTATTTATCACTGACTATCTCGACCTGAGTCTTGCTTTTTCCAATTATGAGAACCTTTTCAAGTGCAAATGTATATATGCATACAAGAAGTATTCCGTACAATATCTGTTCGCGGTTAGAGAAAAACATCTGTAGTATAAGTATTGTAAAATCAAATACATACAGTGAGACAGACACATTTATTCCTAGTTTTTTGTTGAGGACAAGCGGAGGGATGTCCATACCGCCGGTGGATGCTCCGGCACGGATTACAATGCCGATGCCCATTCCAATTAAAAGTCCGCCGAACACGGTGCACAGTATCAGGTCATGCGTCAAATCCCCCATCAGCAGATTAAGTCTCTGTCCGAGTGACAGCATGAATGGATAGCATATTGAACTGAGTACTGTTGAGAGGGCGAAGGTCTTTCCGAGAATAAGAAATCCAACAATGAACATCACTATATTAAAAATAAGAACAAAAAGACTGATGTCAAAACCTGTGAGATAGTTTACAAAAAGTGCGATACCGGTGGTTCCGCCTGTGATAAGCCCGCTTGGAAGTATGAAAAATGCTATTGCAAATGAGTACAGCAGGTTCCCAATAAGTATCATTAATATTTTTTCTATTGATTTTAAGTTGATATGTGACATATAATAACCTCACGTTTTGTATATTTGTATTTGCAATCACGAAGTATAAACGAAAGATAAAAAAGTGTCAATTCGCTGCTACATTGCGATAGAGCAATGCACTGATGCTTCATAATATTTTAGGTAACTGCGAAACTCTATTTGTATTAGCCGTACGTTGTGCAATTGCCTATCATAATACTTTTTGTATGGAGGAATAAAAATATGCGTTTTCCTGAATTTTTAAAGTCCGATGGAACTATAGGCTTCGTTGCGCCTTCATTCGGGTGTAACACTGAGCCTTATAAAACAGCATTTAAAAATGCACAGAAAAAGCTGGGAGAGTTAGGGCATAAGTTCGATATAGGACCTAACTGTTATGCAGGGGACGGCATAGGTATAAGCTCGACACCGCAAAACTGTGGAAAAGAACTTACGGATTATTACTGTAGTGAGAATAATGATGCACTGATGTCCTGCGGCGGCGGAGAGCTTATGTGTGAAACGCTTGATTATGTGGATTTTGAGAAGATTATGCAGGCAAAGCCTAAGTGGTATATGGGCTTTTCAGATAACACTAATTTTACATTCCTGCTGACAACAATATGCGATGTGGCTTCAATATATGCTCCATGTGCTGCTTCATTCGGAATGGAGCCGTGGCATGAATCTATTCAGGACGCTTATGATGTCCTTACAGGAAAGAAAAATATTGTGAAGGGTTATCCGATGTGGGAGAAGGAAGGCATAAGGGATGAGGAGCATCCGCTTCTTCCGTACAATCTCACTGAGAAGAGAGAGCTGTACTATTACATTCCGGGTGTCGGCGGCAGCATGGCGAGGGACTATGAGGTATTCTTATCCGGGCGTCTCATCGGTGGCTGCATGGACTGCCTTGTAAATCTTGCAGGCACGAATTTTGACAAGGTTGCCCGGTTTAACGAGCGATATGAGAACGACGGAATTATATGGTTTTTGGAGAGCTGCGACCTTAATGTGATGGGAATAAGAAGGGCACTCTGGAACATGGAGCATGCCGGCTGGTTCAAGCATGTGAAGGGCTTTATTATAGGAAGACCTCTGTGCTTTGGCAGTGATATGATGGGGATGAACCAGTACAATGCGGTAACAGGTATTCTTTCAAAATATAAGGTTCCTATCATAATGGATGTGGACTTAGGCCATTTGTCACCTATGATGCCGGTCATCTGCGGAAGCTATGCAAAAATCAATGCGTTCGGGAATGATATTTCGATAAAGATGACGAATTAGAGCTTTGCGATTATCTTATAAGAAAAGTATGTGAGGAAAAATTATATGCTTCAGGATATTTTACCAAAAAAATACGATAATAATTATTACCCGGACAAGACCCCGGATGAAAAGGCGGTGTGCCTTATATTCAAGGACAGCTATGTGCTCACGGCACATGAGAAATGTGAGGGTACGCGGGATATACCGGAGGAGTCGGCAAGCTCACTCGAGAAGGATGTGCCGGCGGGTGATGTGTACTTTCCTAGGTTCGGTGAGATTGAAAAATACGTGGCGGAATACCGCTATCTGTTCGCCATAGATGGTGAGGAATATTTTCTGATTACCCACTATACCGGGGCTTCTGAGCCGGACTGGGCTGAGCTTGGATATTCGTATGAGCATTACAAGGCACTGCGCCATGCAAAGCCTAAGTACAGGGTGTTTGCGCTCATGACGGGCTATCATCTGCACTGCTGGTACAGGGACAATGCGCACTGCGGAAGATGCGGCGGACAGACCTTCCATGATACAAGGCTTCGTGCGCTTCGCTGTCCGGACTGCGGCAATCTCATTTTTCCGAGAATTTCGCCTGCTGTGATTGTGGGTGTCCACGATGGCAGCCACCTTCTTATGACAAAGTATAACGGCAGGGATTACAAGGGCTATGCACTCATTGCGGGCTTTGTTGAGATAGGAGAGTCGGCGGAGGACACTGTAAGAAGAGAGGTGTTTGAGGAGGTTGGCGTTCAGGTGAAGAATGTCACCTACTATGCGAGCCAGCCGTGGGGCATGGACGGAGGCTTTCTTCTGGGCTTCTATGCGGAGCTTGACGGTGCCGACAGGATAGAGCTTGACAGGGAGGAGCTGTCGATGGCGGGCTGGTACACGGCGGATGAGATTACGGTTGAGGATGATGACATCAGCCTTACAAGCTGCATGATTGCTAACTGGAAGAGAGTAATAGCAGCGCGCAGTTTATAGAAGCAGGCGGCGTAGCTGATTAGAAAAATTTTTCACACTTTACCACAATAAATTGTTGACAAATAAAAGGACACCTATTATAATCCATTTAAGGCGTTGATAGAGAGAAGTACCATGAGTGGTCACTTACAGAGAACCGGGGATGGTGGAAGCCCGGCAGCAGAACACATGGGAATAACACTCAGGAGCTGCAAACAGAACGGATAGAGGTATGAAGCCTATAGCTGTACGGAATTGCATGAGGTATACAGAGCATATCAGCTTATTGGTTATTTATACCGCTTCTAAGTAAGGGCGACGTAGACCGGGCGATAACCGGAAGGGTTTGTTAGAACCGCAAAGTGACTGTTTATCAGTAAATCAGGTGGTACCGCGGACAATATGTTCGTCCTGAACTAGGCATAGTTCAGGACGTTTTATTTTATATGAGCAAGCAGCGAAAGCGGATTGCAAATATCATTGATTCCTGAATCTGTGGAGGCTTTAGTAGTTCTATAAAGAGAGCGCCATCGGCGCGTATATGGAGGAGAAAATGAACATCAATAACATTTATCGTGACAAGACCATTGACTGTATCACAGAGGAGGATGTAGGAAAGAGCTGTAAGGCTGCAGGCTGGGTTGAAAATATTCGTGATCATGGAGGAGTGTCCTTCGTGGATCTGCGTGATATGTATGGAGTTCTGCAGGTGGTTATGAGAGATACAAGTCTTCTTAACGGACTTTCCAAGGAGGATTGTATAAGCATCGAGGGTGTGATTGAGCACAGGGATGAGGAGACATATAATCCTAAGATTCCTACCGGGACAATAGAGCTTGAGGCACATAAGGTCACAGTGCTCGGCAAGGTGAAGGCACAGCTTCCGTTTGAGATTATAACCTCCAGGGAGACGAGGGAGGATGTCCGTCTCAAGTACCGTTATCTTGATTTGAGAAATAAGAAGGTTAAGGATAATATAATATTCCGTTCACAGGTTATAAGCTATTTAAGACAGAAGATGACAGAGATGGGCTTCTTGGAGATTCAGACACCTATCCTGTGTGCGTCATCGCCGGAGGGAGCGAGAGACTACATCGTTCCTTCAAGGAAGTTCAAAGGTAAGTTCTATGCACTGCCTCAGGCACCGCAGCAGTATAAGCAGCTTCTTATGGTGTCAGGCTTTGACAAGTATTTCCAGATAGCACCATGCTTCAGGGATGAGGATGCAAGGGCAGACCGTTCACCGGGAGAGTTCTACCAGCTTGACTTTGAGATGGGGTTTGCGACACAGGAGGATGTGTTCAGGGCAGGTGAGGAGGTTCTTACTTCCACATTTAACAAGTTCGCACCTGAGGGAGCATCTGTCACACAGGCTCCGTTCCCGGTTATCAGCTACAGGCAGGCTATGCTTGAGTTCGGCTGTGACAAGCCGGATTTGAGAAACCCACTTAGAATAATGGATGTCACAGAATTTTTCCAGAAGTGCACATTCAAGCCGTTTTTAAAGAGAACGGTAAGAGCTATCAAGGTTCACGCTGAGATGTCAAAGGGCTTTCACGAAAAGCTTTTAAGCTACGCACAGTCAATCGGAATGGGCGGACTTGGATACCTTGAGATTGCAGATGACATGAGCTATAAGGGACCTATCGACAAGTTCATTCCTGATGAATATAAGGCGGAGCTGGCAGAGCTTGCCGGACTTGTACCGGGGGATACCATCTTCTTTATCGCGGATAAGGAGGAGAGGGCTAATCTCTATGCCGGACAGCTCAGAAATGAGATTGGAAAGAGACTTGATTTATACGAGAAGAACGCATTCCGCTTCTGCTTTGTAAATGATTTTCCTATGTTTGAGTATGACAACGAGGAGAAGAAGATTGTATTCACACACAATCCGTTCTCAATGCCACAGGGAGGACTTGAGGCGCTTAATACCAAGAATCCTCTTGACATACTGGCATATCAGTATGATATTGTATGTAACGGAATTGAGCTTTCAAGCGGAGCCGTCCGCAATCACGACCTTGACATCATGGTGAAGGCATTTGAGATTGCAGGATATACAGAGGAGGACTTAAAGACCAAGTTCGGAGCACTCTACAGTGCGTTCCAGTTCGGAGCACCTCCACACGCAGGTATGGCACCGGGCGTGGATCGTATGATTATGCTTCTTCGTGATGAGGAGAACATCCGTGAGATTATCACTTTCCCTATGAACGGCAATGCGCAGGATCTCATGTGCGGAGCACCGGGCGAGGTTACGGAGACACAGCTTCGTGAGGTGCATATTAAGGTAAGAGATTAATTTAAAGTATAATTGCGAAACTCTGGCTATGTATACCGGATGTTGTGTGATTTTGCTATATTACATTTGCAGACAGTCGGGAGTGTGATATAGTAGATTGCATAACGGCAGGGATTTAAGCCGGGTTTCGCAATTATTTTTTCGTGTAATATATAATCAATGAAGCAGCAAGGCGGCTTGCGGACAGCCGCCTGGTTTTAGGAGGAAAATTTTTAACCATGGAATACACATATCCTGATTATTATAAGAAATTCTGCTGTATCGGCGGTGAGTGCAAGGATAACTGCTGCGCGGCAGGCTGGCAGATAACGATAGACGAGGAGTCACTTGAGCGGTATGAAAAAATGGAGGGCGAGATAGGTGTGCGCCTGCGCAACTCTATAGACTGGGAGAACGGAATGTTCGAGCAGTTTGCGGGTAAGTGTGCACTTTTAAATGAGCGCGGTCTGTGTGATGTCTACTGTGATGCCGGGGAGGATAAGATGTGTATTCTGTGCCAGAGATATCCAAGGCATTTTGAGGAATATGAGAATGTGAGGGAGATTTCCCTTTCCGTGTCATGCCCGGAGGCGGCGAGAATAGTTCTTGAAAACAGAGGCAGGGTAGGATTTTACACCGAGAATGACGATGAGGAAGAGGAGTATGAGGATTTTGACTATCTTATGTTTACGAAGCTTCTTGACATCCGGGAGGTGCTCTATGATGTTCTGCATGAGAAAAAGGGGACGATAAGCTTCAGGCTTGCAAGGCTTCTTGATATTGTGCATGGCATACAGGGACTTATAGACAATGACCAGATATTCGAGATTGATGAAAAAGAACATCAGGCAGCCACGGAAAAGAAGACCTACAGCGGATACCTCGGCAAAGCAGGCTTAAGGCAGCAGTATATGAACGATATGCTTGAAGAACTGCACAGGCTTGAGGTGTTAAGATCATCGTGGACAGAGTCTGTAAGGGAGACGCAGAAGCTTCTGTACAAGGATATGACAGCCAACGAGTATGAGGTCCTCTGTGAGGAGTTTGACAGCTATTATTCCGACAGGATGGAGGAGTATGAACAGCTTATGTCATATTTTATCTTCACATATTTTGCCGGGGCAGTATATGACTATGAGGTCGAGAGCAAGCTGCGCTTCGGACTTGCGGCGGTTCTCATAATACATGAGCTGGATATGGCTCTCTGGTATAAAAATGGCAAAAAGCTCACATTTGACGAGCAGGTATGGCTTGTGCACAACTATTCCATGGAGATAGAGCACTCGGACCTCAATCTTGATGACATGGAGCGCATGGTGATGAGAGAGAAGGCGTTCGGATACAGAAGAATGTTGACGGTGCTTATGAACTGGAAAAGATAACTAATATGCCGGTAGAATTTAAATACCGATTCCTATATGATACATAATTATTGGAAAAGTTTTTAAGAAAGTCAAAGACAGTGACAATAACGAATATGAAAACGGAGATTGAAATGAATAAGAAAAATAAAGGCTTTACATCAATACCCACAGCTCCATTTGATGTGTCATACGATGCCAAGCGTAATATGGGTAAATGGCAGAGATTTTTTTCATATTATAAACCCTACAAGGGCTTGTTCTTTGCGGATATGTTCTTTGCGATTATGGGCGCGGCGGTTACACTTGTGATACCGCTTATAATAAGATATATAACAGGTACGGTGATATTTTATGAGGCGGACGAAGCACTCAAGGTTATTTTAAAGCTTGCACTTTTGATGGTCGGGCTTGTGCTTCTTGAGGCATACTGCAATTTTTTTATCGCATATCAGGGACATATCATGGGAGCTAAGATGGAGTATGATATGCGAAATGAGATATTTGCACAGTATCAGAGGTTATCGTTCAATTTCTTTGATGACCAGAAGGTCGGACAGCTTATGAGCCGTGTGACCAATGACCTTTTTGAGATAGCGGAGCTTTTCCATCATGGACCGGAGGATATTGTTATATCCATAATTAAGTTTATCGGTTCGTTTGCGATTCTTGCGTCAATCAATATAAGGCTCACCTTGGTTGCGTTTGCGATTATACCGTTTATGTTTGCTTATGCATATTATTTTAACAAGAAGATGAAAGCAGCATTTAAGCGGAACAGAGCAAAGATTGCTGACATAAATGCTACCATAGAGGATAATCTTTCCGGAATAAGGGTTGTAAAATCCTTTGCAAATGAGGACGCGGAGATGGAAAAGTTCCGTGACGGCAACAGCCGCTTCGTTGAGACTAAAAAGAGCAGTTATCTGTATATGGGAGGCTTCCACTCAGGGCTTGGCGCATTTATGACCATGATAAATATTATTGTTATTGTGGCGGGAGCCGTGTTCATAACCAAGGGGATTGTTGATGTGACGGTGCTCATAACCTTCCTTCTGTATGTGAACAACTTTACCGAACCGGTTAAGAAGCTTATCAACTTCACTGAGACTTTCCAGAACGGTGTCTCAGGATATGAGCGTTTTCTTGAGATTATGTCTATTGAGCCTACGATAAAGGACAAGGATAATGCAGTTGAAAAGAATGATTTCAAGGGTGATGTTGCCTTTACGGATGTCTCCTTCAGATACAATGACAAGAATGATTATGTGCTAAAAAATGTAAGCCTTGCTGTGAAGGCAGGTGAGTATGTTGCGCTTGTCGGCTCATCAGGAGCGGGAAAGACTACCCTTTGCAGTCTCATTCCGCGATTCTATGATGTCACTTCGGGAAGTATAAGCGTCGATGGCGTCGATGTGAGAGATTTAAAGCTTAAGTGTCTGAGAAATAATATAGGAATTGTGCAGCAGGATGTATACCTCTTTGCAGGTTCAATAATCGAAAATATCAGATACGGAAGACCGGGCGCGACCGATGAGGAGGTCTATGAAGCGGCTAAAAAGGCTAATGCGCATGAATTTATTATGAGCCTTCCTGAAGGCTACGATACAGATATAGGACAGCGCGGAATAAAACTGTCCGGTGGGCAGAAGCAGCGTCTTTCGATTGCGAGGGTATTCTTAAAGAATCCGCCGATTCTTATATTTGACGAGGCTACAAGCGCTCTCGACAATGAGAGCGAGAAGGTTGTCCAGGAGTCCCTTGAGACACTTGCTGCGAACAGGACAACATTTGTTATCGCACACAGGCTCTCAACAATCAGAAACGCGGAAAGGATACTTGTACTTACGGAGGACGGAATTGCGGAGAGCGGAACACATAAGGAGCTTATGGAAAAGCAGGGTGTGTATTATAACCTATATAATATAGCGACAGGATGCTGATAAAATAATAGAAGGAGGAACCGGTATGATTTCGGAGAGAATGGTAGGTCTTGTAAAGGGCAGCTCGGTGATAAGAGCCATGTTTGAGGAGGGAAAGAAGCTTGCGGCACAGTATGGGGCTGAGAATGTGTATGATTTCAGTCTTGGAAATCCCAATGTGCCGGCACCTAAGGAGGTCAATGAGGCGATAAAGGCGATTGTCGATGAGGAGGAGAGCACGTTTCTACATGGATATACAAGTAATCCGGGCTATGCGGATGTGAGAGGTGCGGTTGCGGAGAATCTTAATAAGAGATTCGGGACACATTTCACATTTGAGAATATTATTATGACCGTGGGGGCAGCAGGTGGTCTGAATGTCATATTCAAGTCACTTTTAAATGTCGGCGATGAGGTCATCGCTTTTGCTCCATACTTTGGCGAGTACCGTTCCTATGTGGCAAATTATGACGGAAAGCTTGTGGAGGTTGCACCGGATGAGGCTACATTCATGCCTGATATGGAAGCCTTTGAGGCGGCTGTAACACCTAAGACGAAGGCTGTTATCGTCAACAACCCTAACAATCCGTCGGGAGTTGTATATTCTGAAGCTACAATCAAGAAAATTGCCGCAATTATGGACAAGAAGCAGAAGGAGTACGGCACAGAGATTTATCTTATAGCCGATGAGCCATATCGTGAGCTTGTGTACGATGGGGTCACGGTTCCTTTCCTTACAAAATATTATGACAATACGATTGTAGGATATTCATTCAGCAAATCATTGTCGCTTCCGGGCGAGAGAATAGGGTATCTTGTTATTCCTGATGAGGTGGTGGATGCCGTGATGCTGCAGTCGGCGGCGGGCGTTGCCACGAGAATACTTGGCTTCGTAAATGCGCCTACACTTATGCAGCGCGCTGTGGCGAGATGTCTTGACGCTGAGGTCAATGTGGAAGCCTACGATAAGAACCGCAGGGCACTCTATGACGGTCTTACGAAGCTTGGCTTTGAGTGCATTAAGCCTCAGGGCGCGTTCTATCTGTGGGTCAAGGCACCGGGCAAGGACGAGAAGAAGCTTGTGGAGACGGCAAAGAAATATAACATTCTCATTGTTCCGGGAAGCTCATTTGCGTGCGCGGGGTATGTGAGAATCGCATATTGTGTTTCTTATGATACTATAATGAACGCACTGCCGAAGTTCGCGCTTGTGGCGAAGGAGCTTGGAATAGAGGGATAATTGCGAAACGAGGTATATTATATCCGTACGTTGAGCAATTTTACTAGTACCCTTCCAGACACGTTCTCACTCCTTGAACACCGTAGCGGTACATAAGCGGCTAAAAGACAGCCGCTAAGGACCGACGGTATTCAAAAGGTCTGGAAGTGTACTAGTAAAATAGCACAACTGTTTAGTTATAAAATGTGTTTAGCAATTATTTTGGATGGAAGCATAGGAGGACATAAAGATGAGTGATAAGAAATGGAGAGATAATATTCGCAGGGTTGTGCCGTATGTTCCGGGGGAGCAGCCGAAGGTGGAGGGACAGCTTATAAAGCTCAACACGAATGAGAACCCTTATCCGCCGTCACCGCTTGCGAGACGCGCGGCTGAGCAGATGAATATGGAGAATTACCGCCTTTACCCGGATCCGGCGGCAACGAAGCTTGTGAAGGCATTGGCGGCTGAGTATGGG
>ERZ780150.1206-NODE-1206-length-17712-cov-3.278020_pt1 | contig 17712 bp, 18 predicted proteins | sample MGYA00511019_ERZ780150 | MGnify/ENA primary metagenome ERZ780150 (study PRJEB29588, sample SAMEA2151633) | human gut metagenome | biome: human gut; feature: human-associated habitat; material: faeces | place: Denmark | collected 2008/2010 ...
TTTACCTTCCCATCGGGCCGGGGGGGCGTTGTCATGATAATGCGTTCCACGCCCGCCACCCTGGCAGGTATTACATTCATCAGGACGCTGGAGGGATACGCAGCCTTTCCGCCCGGCACATATACGCCTGCAGTTGCGATGGGAAGGTGCTTCATGCCCAGAATGGTGCCGTCCGGCCTGGGATCAAACCAGCTGGAACGCAGCTGCTTTTCGTGGAACCGGCGGATATTTTCCGCGGAACGTTTCATCACCTCCAGGAATTCGCTTCCTACCGATTCAAAGGCCTCTTCGATTTCCTCTCTGGTGACAAGAAGATTTTCAGCCGAAATTTCACAGTGGTCAAATTGGCGGGTATAGGAAAAGACAGCCTCATCCCCTTTTGTACGTACCTGAGAAATGATATCGGCCACAATGTCCTCATACTGACCATAATTGTTGGGGCTTCTTTTCAGCAGATCATTCAGCAGGTTCTGCTTTGTATTTTCAGATAGCTTTAATGTTCTCATGCTTCCTCCTGTATGTACCGGCGCCGTATGTGCCGGATGGAAAATATGATACCAGGCAGCTGTACATGTCAGAACAGCCGCTGACATTTTCGCATGTACACTCTGCCGGCCGGTGATATTTTACAGCTGCTATTGCTGCATCTGCTCCCGCAGCTTCTTTATCAGACTTTTTATCCGTTCAGGCTGCATCTGCATACTCACCTGATTGACTATCATTCTGGCGGACAGAGGACAGACCTCTTCCAGCACCTCCAGACCATTTTCCCGGAGAGTGCTTCCCGTTTCCACGATATCCACGATAACATCGGAAAGCCCCACGATAGGCCCCAGCTCCACAGAGCCGTTCAGCTTGATGATATCCACGGTCTGATGCTTCTTATTATAAAAATAATCCTTGGCAATGTTGGGGTATTTGCTGGCTACCCGGATCATTTCGTGATGTTTGAGAAGCTCCCTGGCTTCTGACGGCCCGCAGACGCACATACGGCATTTCCCGAAACCCAAATCCAGCACTTCATATACCCGTCTTCCCTCCTCCAGCAGGGTATCCTTGCCCACAACGCCGATATCGGCGGCGCCGTATTCCACATAGGTGGGAACGTCAGGCCCTTTTGAGAGGAAAAATTTCAGTTTCAGTTCTTCATTTACAAAAATCAGCTTTCTGGAGGACTTATCCTTCATTTCTTCACAGGTGATGCCCACCTCTTCCAGAAGCTCCAGCGTTTTATTGGCAAGCCTGCCCTTGGCAAGGGCAAAAGTAAGATATCTGTTCTCGTCCATTTTCATCCGCATCCTTTCATTTGCTGCCCGGTACCGTATCAGTCCAGGATTTCTTCCGCACATCCGCCTTCCGATGGCAGATAATAAAATGCCTTCTGCATATGCGCCCGGGCCTTTTCCCGATAAATCCTGATTCTGTCCGCAAAGGCGCTGTCCTGGGCCGTTCTGGAGGCCACGGATGCAGGGATCAGTTCCGTGGGAACGCCGTCCGCCCGGAGAGCTGCCGCCTTTTCCAGCGCATCCCGGAAGCGTCCTTCTTCATATATAATAAGGATACCTTCAGCGGCAGGCTGAGGCTTACGCTTCTGACGGGACAACGCCTCCAGCAAATCATCCACTACAATGACAAAACCGATGGCCGGCGCATCCTTCCCGAAATATTTCAGAAGGCTGTTGTAACGGCCGCCCTTGGCAACCGCGTCACCCACGCCGTAGGTATAGGCCTTGAAAACGATGCCCGTATAGTAATTGTACTTGCTCAGCAGTCCGAGATCAAAGGAAACATATTTCTCCACACCGTACTGACAGAGCACATCATACAGCTCCTCCAGCCGTTCCACAGCCTGGAGGGAACGCTCGTTGTTCACAAGCTTCCTGGCCTGCTGCAGCGCTTCCGCAGAACCGAACAGATCGTTCACCTTCAGCAAAATCTCACAGTAATCCCTGCGGACGGCCTTCTGCTCCAACAGCTCCTGGGCGCCGAAAAAATTCTTGCTGGATATAAAATCGCGCAGCTCATTTTCCGTTTCTTCATCCAGTCCGGCCTGGGAGCAGATCCCCTTGAAATATTCCACCTCACCGATGCTCACCTGGAAATCCTCCAGCCCGGAGGCCTTCAGGGCTTCCACCACCATGGCGATCATTTCACCGTCCGCCTGAACGGAAGGCTCCTGTATGAGTTCGGCCCCCAGCTGGGTCACCTCCTTCAGCTTTCCCTGAAGGCTGGAGGTATTGGTAAAGGTATTTCCCAGATAGGAGAAACGGATGGGAAGCTTTTCATCCATAAAGTATTTTGCGGCGCAGCGCGCCATGGAAGGGGTAAAATCAGGCCGCAGAACGAGGGTATTGCCCTCCTTGTCAAAAAATTTATATAGCTCCCGGGATGGTGTGGTGCCGATTTCCCGGCTGAACACATCGAAAAATTCAAAGGTAGGCGTCTGGATATCCTGATAGCCGAAGGAACGCAGGGTATGGTGCAGCTTTTCTTCCACCAGCAGCTTTCTCAAATATTCTTCGCCGTAAATGTCCCGGACTCCTTCCGGGGTATGTACTAATGGTTTACTCATCTGAACCTCTCTCCTTTTGTTTTTACTTCATTGCATTAACGTGCTAATTTAGTAGCATATTAGCAAAGTAAACTATCAATACTATACTAAACAGCCCGCAGGCTGTCAAGTATTTCCTTCCGGCAGTAAGCTGCCGGTCATGTCTTTGCCGTTCAGCTGCCATTCCGCCAGCCTGTCTCCCTCATAACGCAGCTTCAGAGAAAAAAACGGAGCGTTTTCTTCCAGCAGCCGGAAAAAAATCAGATCTCCCGTCCAAAGATTCAGGTTGGGAATTTCTGATTTAGGGACCCATTCCAGACAGCCCTCATCACAATCCGTCAGTTCCCCTTCGAAACCATCTGCCGTATAGAGACACATGTATTCCGTCCCCCATTTATCCGACACAAAAGTGACCAGCCCCCGGAACCGGTAGGAAGTAAGAAGAAGCCCCGTTTCCTCCATTGCCTCCCGAAGCAGGCAGTCCTCCGGACTCTCCCCCTCTTCCGCATGTCCGCCGATGCCCACCCATTTATTTTCATTGAGATCGTTTTTCTTTTTGACACGGTGCAGCATCAGATAGCTGTCCTCCCGTTCAATATAGCAAAGCGTTGTAACCTGGCTTCTCATAAGCGCCTCCTTTTACCGGCTATTCTTCTCTTGTATCCAGATCCTTCTGGATCATGTCCAGATAAGGAACCAGTATCCCCTGTTTTTTCGGGAGGAAATATTCCGGATTTAATTCGTCATACCGGAAGCTCTTGCGTCCCCCCCCTTTTGCCCTGTCCCAAAAATAGCGCAGATGGGCATAAGGAAGATAATAGAACTGATTTTTATGGGAAAAAAACAGGAGAAAAAAAGCGACTCCTCCCTGTTTTTCAAAATTTTCCATAAAATTCACCTGATGCTCATGGATGTTTGCCAGGGCAAAGGTATCCGCAGCGCATTCCTTGGCATCAAAGCACACCGGCAGGCCCTGTACCGCGCCGATATAGTCAACAGTGCTTTTCTGGTCAAAATAGGCCAGGGTGATATGGCGTTCATCCTTATCGATTCGGATAGGGGTGATCGGCGTGGGGATTTTCTGGATGAGAGCCAGTCCGTTTTCCTGGTATTTTTCATTGGTGCGGTTAATCAGGTCTTCCAGCGTGGAACCCCGCAGCCCTCTTGAATTCCATGTTGCCATTGCTCTCCTCCCTGTTATTGTGTTTTCAGCCGCAGAAAGGCTTCCGGTTCCGGCGCCGTAAAGGATTTCCCGGAAAGATCGGCAAAACAGCCGTCCATTACGGGAAATTCCACGCGGAAGGCGTGTAGCATCTGGGAATGGATTCCCAGTCTGCGGTATCTGTCATTACAGGCTTTATTTCCGTATTTGGCATCACCGATAAGGGGATGGCCCAGCGCGGCCAGGTGGGCGCGTATCTGATGGGATTTTCCCGTAAACAGCTCCACCTCAGCGTAGGTATACTCCGGATAAAAGGTAAGGGGACGGCAGCCCGTCACGATATGGGCGGCAGCCTTATTCCCTTTAGGCTCGGCGGAAAGAATCCGCACCTGATTGTTCTTTTCATCCTTGATAAGCCAGGCCTGCGTCACGCCTTCCAGCTCCATTCTGCCTGCCGCAAAAAGCCGGTAGTATTTATGGACGGTGCGTTCCCTCAACAGTTCACTCATCTTCTGGCTGCCTGCCAGGGTTTTGCCGCAGATGACCAGGCCGCTTGTATTCCGGTCCAGCCGGTTGCATACGGAAGGCCGGAAGGTCCGCAGCTGATCCGCAGTGATTTTTTTCTGGGAAAGCAGGTAATCCGTCAGCCATTCGTTCAGGGAATAATCCTGTGCCTCCGCTTTCTGCGTAAGCAGTCCGGCAGGTTTATTCACCAGAAGGATATGCTCGTTTTCAAAGATAACTGGAATTTGAAGGTCCGGCTTTAATGATGAATTGGATGCTGTTTTGTCCGGCACCGTTACTTCTCCCAGCGCTCCCCGGAATTTTTCCAGGGTTTCCTCCGCCAGAAAGAAGCATACCCTGTCACCCGCCGTCAGCTTTTCGCTGCCGTCGGCTTTGGAGCCGTTCAGCGTAATGTTTTTTTTGCGGAGCATTTTATAAAGGAAGCCGCTGCCAGCTTCCTTTAAATATTTTTTCAGAAATTTATCAAAACGTTGTCCGGCCTCGTTAGCGCCTATCGTTACCTCTCTCATTGCGCCCCCCTATATGGATATGGCCTTTACCAGGGAAAGCACCGCTTCCGTCTGGGTGTCCTCGACGGAAAGCTCCTGCAGCTGATCCAGACGGTTTAAGTATTTGGGAATATCCTGAAAAATCTTGATATTTACGTCCCGGATACTGTTCTGGGCGCACATGGCCTGCAGGTGCTTTTCACAGGCAGCCGTTTTGCATTTGGGATTTACGGCAATACCTATCAGGTTGTTTCCGCAAAATACCATATGCGGGATCTCAAAAGTGGACTCATAGCTTGTAAGGACGTTGTCGTAAAGGCAGGGGAGCGTTCCGGTGTGGGCGGACACCTTTTGATAAAGCTCTTCGCTACAGCCCCTGGCGCGAAGGAACATGATCATATTTACCGCACACTTGCTCGCCGGAAGGCAGCCTAATATGGCGACGATGGTGAGCAGGTTTTTGTTGGTTCCCGTGGTGATGTAGCCTCCCAGGTATATGGCGAGGGAAAGAAGGAACAGGGAAAGAGTTTTGATAATTTCTATTTTCCTCTGGCTTTTGATATAGCCGTACTGACCTTTTTTAATTCGATGCATTTCGGGAAATCCTCCGTCTGGTTTTATCTGTGTGGGCATAATGAAAAAATGGCAGTCTCCGGATCCGGGCCGTACTCCCGGTTAAAGCTCCATTATTCAGCGCCGGAGCGTGCCGGATTGGGTTCTCGGACACGCTCCTGTAACAGTGTAACACATTACGGCAAAGAAATCCAGAATTGGCTGTTAACGATATTGCGGCCACGATACACAGAAAGAAGGTCTCTTGAGTGGACACCGCCGCATTTTTGTATGGTTTTCAGGGAGCCTGTGTTGCTTTTGTCGCAGTCCAGCATTACTTTTTTTAATCCTAGCGTGCGCGCATAGCAAAGGACCTGACGCAGCATGGAAACCGCATAGCCCTTACGCCGCTGGGAAGGGCGGACACTGTAGCCGATATGGCCGCCCAGCTCCTCAAGGGCCGGATTCAGATGGTGGCGGATTTCGATGTTTCCCACTATCGTCCAATCATCGGGACTGTCACGGCGGATGGCGAGGAACGTGGTTACGGGAACGCCGATGTAGCTGTTGTTGTCTTTTTCACAGGCCTTTATCTGCTCCAGCCAGCCCGCTATTTTTTCATAATGGTGAAGTCCGCGGCTGCCGTTTATGGTATCGCCGTTTTCCAGGAATTCTCTGCGATATTCCTGGATTTTATGTTCCCATTCATCGTAATCAGCAGAATCGGGCTGAATGGCTTCGACAGGCATAATCAGAGTGATTTCCTGTTCCATTGGCATACCTCCTAAAAATAATTCAAGCTGTTTGTAAAAACAGGCTGCATATCAGAAATCCGTAAGTTCCGCCCAGCTTATGCCGCCCGGCACCGCTGTACCGCAGTACAGGGTTTCAGTATGCCGGCCTGTTTCCAGATAGTGACGTATTACATAACCGGCGGTATAGGGCATCCTGCGTTGGGCCAGGTTTTCATAAGCTGTCCATTCCAGAACTCCTTCACTGCATTCAGGCAGGAATGTAGAAAAGATCTGATTTTTCAGTTCTGCAAAATAATAATAATTCTGCCTGATTTCTCCGTCCTTTAATTTCAACGTTACATAACGAAGGGAGATATTTTTCAAATCCTTTTCCGTAAGGCCGGTTTCCTCCTCCAGCTCCCGCAGGACACATGTCCGGGGATCGTTTAATTCATCCGGCTCAAAGTGTCCGCCGATTCCGCACCAGGAAGGCGGCACCACACGGGAGCCGATGCGATAGAGAAGAAGAATTTTTGTGCCGCAGGATATGTAGATAGAGGTCATATTTCTCAGCTTTATGTCAGTATTGGTATCTGCGTCCATATCAGCTTTCCTCCTGAAGGATTCTTTTTTCGTATCCGGTGAGGGTGAGGCTGCCTGTGGGTTTTCCTGTGAAAGTACTGTAGAAGCCCAGCTTTTCATATAAATGGCAGTTTCTCTCTTCTTCCATTATGGTGACAAGCCTCCAGGTGAATACCTCCGGGTACATGGTGAACAACTGGGTCAGGGCCTGGGAAGCAACGTGCTTGTTCTGCTCCTCGGGGATGATAAAAAGAGGGGAAATCACATGCGCATCCCTCTTTTTCACCACCCTCACAGCGCCTACAATCTTTCCTCCCAGGGCGATAAGCCAGTAATCGGTTTCCTCCTGAGCCAGCTGCAGCTCCACCTTTTCCGGCGGATCCAGCGCAGGGGTTGTTTCTGTGTCATGGTATTTTTCATAAAGCGGCATAAATGCGCTTTTTTTCAGCTGGTGAATGAGCAGGGCATCCGTTTTCTGTGCAAGAATCAGCTGTACCGGATCTGACTTTGTAGTAACCATTTTTAATCCTCCTGTTATGCGGAGCAAAATGCGAGTCCTCTGATGGACAATGGATTTTCCTCCTGGTCTTCTGAAGGAAAATTCGAAGCCTCTGTCGGCCATGGGATTTTCCTCCTGTGGAAAGTTTGAATGTGAGGGAAACAGCCGGGTAAGTATATTTTCGGCATTAAAAAACCGCATCAAACAAAAATATGTCTGATGCGGATAAAGAAGCGAAAAAATATAGGTAACAATAATCAGCTCCGTCACTTCTGCACAGACATATAAGACCTACCGGCTTGTATCCTGTGCATGAAACATAAATTCTGAATAAGAATCATTCCTGCATACGGTTACAAGCAAATACGTCCGTAATAAAAACAAATATGCATATAGGAGCGGATTTCACATCCGCAGATCTGTAAGCTACGATTCATTGTTTTCCTCTTTCTGTTTATGGGATTTCCAAAAACTTTTTATCATACTAGCACGTTGAAGCAGGGCTGTCAATAGGGGAGATATAGAAATTTGAAGGCACTTAAAAACCTTTTATCTTCATTAACAGCTCACCAATGCTCATCTCCCCCCAATCCTGTGCAGCCTCCTTAGCATCTCTCCGCCTTACAGATATAGATTTATGATTTGTCTCCTTCTCACCTACAATTACAATATATGAAACCTTTTCCATGCGCGCCTGCCGGATTTTGTATCCAAGCTTTTCAGCACTTGAATCAATCTCTACACGCACTTTTTCTCGTTTCAGAGCACCTGAAACTGGAAATCCAGCTGAATCGTTCCGCATTGCCATGTCCTTCCAATGGAATCCTTTAAGTGAAAATCCAATTTAGGACCGTAAAAAGCTCCGTCCCCCTCATTGATAGCATACGGTTTATTCATACCTTTTACAGTTTCCTCCAATGCCTTCGTAGCAAGCGTCCACTCTTCATCCGTTCCGATAGATTTCTCCGGCCTCGTAGACAGTTCAATTTCATAAGCGAACCAAATCTTTGGTAAACCTCATCAATCAGCTTCATAACGCCCTGGATTTCCTCCATCACCTGTTCTTCCCGCATAAAAATATGGGCATCGTCCTGCATAAAACAACGTGCTCTCATAGGCCCATGCAGTGTTACGGATTTTTCATTTCTATGAATAAGTCCTTCAATCAATTCAAAATCATAATAAAATCCATTTTCAATTGCAGGACCAATGGCACATTTCGTATCCGGATAAAGATGCTTTACTGCCTGCGCCAGTACATGGGCGCTCGTGTGCCAGAACGCTTTCCTCCCCTCCTGTTCCTCAAAACTCATTTCTGCCATTTCACCATTTTTTTGCAGAACCTTCATAACTCTTGTTGCTCCTTTCTTTTTTGCGGCCGACAGCCGGTTATCTGTATTGAACAACATAAGAAAAGCACCCATAAGACCATAAAAAATAGTCTTAAGGGTGCATTTAACACGTTTCCACCTTAACTTTTCACTTCAGATTCCAATAAATCCTATCCTTTAACACAGGCATACGGTAACACTTACATCACTTCAGCATTACAGCTCTGGAATGGTTTTCGTCTATCTTACACATAAACAGCTTTCACCAAATGCTGTTCTCTCTGGATGTTTCTGAATAAACTACTCTTTTCCGTCATCATTTTTCTTATGTTATTAGATAAATATTAACAAACGATTGCCCTGTTGTTAATTACTTTTGAAAAGAATCTGTCATAGAAAAATATATAGTGTGATAGTTTAGTTATCTGAGTAGTATCTTTGCTATTTCCAGATCGCTTTTGGAAGAATCCTCTGTTATCAAATTGATTACCTTTTGTACATAAGCATCTTCCAGCTCCAATGCTTCTGAAATTGCAATAACACTAAGCCCCTTTTCCAGTTTTCTTCTTATCATGGATACTAATTTTATTGCTTCTCCCTCAGCACGGCCTATTTTTAATCCATCCTGTCTTCCTTTTTCAATACCAATCTCAAGAATATTCATCTTTACAGCCTCCCATTCTTCCGATTGCTTCACTTCATTTACGATTTCATCCAACGTAATAATCCGTTTATCCTTTATCTTGACCTCAGGATTATCAATCGTGGTATTTTTCATATACTGTAGCAGGCTTATCAGCTCAGGACGGCCATTTTTACTGGTCATGTTCAGAAATATTTTCTTCGTGCCGTCATCCAGGGGCAGATCTGAAAATTCTTCACATTGTTCCGTAAAGGTATAGATTGCACGGTCCCGTCCGAAAATGTCTTCCTGCGTGATAAAAATAATGACAGTTGACGGCAGGTGCTTATACCGGGTCGTCTTTCCTGCCTTTAAAACCGGGGTATCAAGCAGGCCCTGATAAAATCTCGCTCTCCGCCTCACATCGTCCGCTTCCGTATCATTCTGCATCTCCGTATTAAAACGGCGGTCAGATACATCCCGTGCCCAGGCATCCAACCGGATAGCCCGTTTTCCGCTCTTGTTGAGCACTACCTGCTCCACCTCTACCTCCGCCAGCTTCAAATCCGGCTCATCCAGAATAATGCTCAGCGTACTTTCATAAGCGGTTTTATTCTTCATGACAGATAAGAATAAAGCAAAATCACTCAGATTAAACTGATAGTTTTGGGACAGCGCCTGCATGGCAGCCGTTCCGGTTGTCTTAGAATTCATAGGCATTCCTCTCTTTCTTTTTTTGCAGAGAGAACCATGCCTTCTGCGGCTGCACAGATTATCCGGCAGCCGCTTTGTCCTCCCTGCTTATTCATTTGTCAGCAAGGAGTTCATGCATTACAGTACATATGTAAAAATGAAAACCTCCGTCAGGCAGAAGTCTGTACATATGCCGTCCATGCACACGCGAAGCTGCGTGCAGATACCGATCTGTGGGCTGAATTGCCTTCACAGAGCGGCGCAGAATCTTAAAAGATAAAAAGATTTGTTGAAATCATTGCTTGTCACGATTGTAGCATACGAATATAGTTTCTGCAATAATTTCCGATAATATTTATTTGTATAACCGTTACAACCATCCGCAATTTTTGCTACTTAACCAGTCTCATGGCTTTCAAAATCAAGGTATGCGGGATTACCTTGGCAAGAAGACGAAAGGCTTTTATCAGCGGGCTGTATGTGGAAAGGGGGCATTTCCTGGCGGAGGCGGTTAAAGCAGCGCGGACTACGGACTGCGGGGTGACCATCGTATATTTTTTGATGGCAAGGGTGGCGGCGTATTTTTCAGCGCGGTCGAAGAACTCGGTCTGAACCGGGCCGGGGCAGACGGCAGTGACGTAGATTTTTCTGGATCGAAGTTCTTCGCTCAGGGCGCGGGAAAAGCTGAGGACGTAGGATTTGCTGGCTGCATATACGGCGAAGCCGGGCTGGGGCAGGAAGGCGGCGCTGCTTGCCAGTTGGATGATGCGGCTGTTTTTTTTCATATAGGGCAGGCAGGCATGGGTGATTTCTGTGAGGGCCCGGCAGTTTAAGTCAATCATGCCACTCTGTTCCCGGGAGTCGATTTCGGAGAATTGTCCCATGATGCCATAGCCGGAACAGTTTATGAGCATACGGACTGCGGGGCGTTCTTTTCTCAGAAGGGCCCGTAAATGCTCCATATCCGCTTCCTGAGTCAGATCAAGGGGGATTGTTTTAGCCATATGGTCCAGGTCGCAGGCAAGCTCCTCCAGACGGTCTTTTCTTCTTGCTATGAGCCAGAACTCATCTATCGTATAGAGTCCGGCATCCAGCTGCAGGGCAAATTCTTTTCCGATTCCGGAGGAGGCTCCGGTGATAATTGCAATATTCATGTCTCTTACTCCTTTTCTATTTTTCCAGCAGATAACCGTGGAAGGATATATAAGTATAGGTTTCTCCCACACGGTCATAATTATATGACAGGTATTCCAAATATAGTTTACGGTAGGGATCAATGGGTATTTCATGGTGCTTCTCAAAATAGGCCTCTGCGGTTTCTTCGCTTTCGTCCGGGAAATTGTTAAGGTAGGCGGCAAGGTTCACAATGGCAGAGCTGCTTCCTCCATAGACGATCTGATAGGCGGTGAAATTTTCGGCGTTGTCTCTGGCCGATACCTGTATGGGATAACAGGTATTATAACCTGAAATGTCAATTGCGGTATTTTTGATGGAATAGTAAAAATGACGGAAATCTTCATATTCTATCGGACTGCCGGATTTCAGATTTTCCAGCTTTGCTTTATCTTCCTCCGGAAGCGACTGCAGCCAGGCCTTTCCGGTTGGTTCTTCCCTCAGGTACCAGTAGGCTCCGGCAGCTTTGTCGATCTGCCTTTGGGTGAGTGCCGATGATTCTTCTGCCATTATGTATTTATGCAGGGCGTTTTGCTGGCTGTTCAGGGAAAAGCGGGCCATGTTGATCCCGGGAACAAAACAGGCTGCTGCAGTAAAGACGGCAAACAACGGTATCAGCAGACACACGGCCTGTCTTTTGAAATAATATACTGAGACATATATGATTTCAAAAAACAAAAGCAGCACGCAGAGATATCTGAGGGGCGTTACGCCGTTTTCATATATACGGATGCCGATGGAATAAGCCTGCAGAAGAATCAGCGGTGAAAACAGATAAGGGAGCAGCCGGGTAAGCTTCAGGAGAGGATTTTTCTGTGAATAGCAGGAGTTCATCGTCCATACAGGAAGCCCTGCGGCGAACAGACCCGTAAGGATACGGAATACCGCATTGGATGGCATATCCCGGAAAAGAAGGATTTTCAGCACATAGGCATAAATAACTGCAAAGGCACTGATAACAAGCCCGCTGAGAATATATTTGATCAGTACCTCCGCAAAACGGCTGTCCTCTTTTTCATCCGGAAGCACGCTGCGAAGCAGGGCCGGGATATAATACAGGCCAAGGAGGAGGCACTGTACCTGAATGTAGAGAGAAAAAGCTCCGTCAAAAAGTTCAATGAATATGCCGACCACCATGCTTGTGCCTATCATCAGAATAAAATAGATAATGCTGATGCGCACAACTGCGGCAAAAACACGGCCAAGATATTGTTCAAGCGACAATCTGGTCCTTAAAAAACACAGATAAACGGCTATGGAAATAACAATCACTTCATAGCCCACAATATATCTGGGAAGATAAAAGCTGATAGTGAGGGCATCCTGCCCCAGGAAAAAGGAGTCCGGTTCCAGGTATAACAGCCATGTCAACAGAAATGCGGGAATCACGGACAGGATATACAGGACCGCCCTAAGCCGCAGCTTTTCCGTCTTCTGGTACACAGCTTCCGCAAAAAAGCAGCCGGTCCCATAGAAAACCAGAAAAGGAAGGGCCTTTTCTAGGACATCATAGATGGACTCGGAGAAAAGTTCTCCCAGCATAAGGGTAAAAAACAGGGTAAAAAGCCAGATACAGCCCTGTGCTGCGGGAAAATATACGAACAGACTTTTAAGTTCCCGTCCCAGGCCGCGCAGCTTATCCCAGAAGAAGGCCTTCCAGTCTTTTTTAGAGCCAGCAGGGGTTCGCTCCTCCATTGTCACTTCCTTTCCCGCAGCTTTGACTGCGCTTTGGCGATCAGATCAATTTTTGTTCCATTTCCGTGCAGATAATCCAGGAACGGCAGAAAATGCTTCTGAAGCATCATGGCAGCCAGAATGCAGGAAAGGACGCCCGCCTCACTGCCATAAACGGTAAATGCCGGCCATAAAAATAATAGGGGGATAGCCAGCGCTCCCAGTGTCAGTGATTTACTCAAGAGGACAAGGCATCCTCCTAAAACGCAGGAAAGAAGGCCGAAACCCGGTGAAAATATAAACAGTGTCATGCAGGTTACGGCAACGCCCTTCCCGCCGCGGAAACGGTTCCAGAAAGGAAAATTATGCCCTGCTGCCACACCGATGCCCGCATAGAGAACAGCATTCCTGCCGAGCCGGGGAAACAGAAGAAAACGGCAGAGCATGCAGGGAAACAGCGTCTTAAGCAGATCGCCTGCAAGAACAAGCAGCCCCCATTTGAATCCCAGTTGGGCCATGGTATTGGCCATTCCCGGGTTCCCGGTTCCAAGCCGGGAGGCGCTTTTTCCTGCGGCATGTCTGGATACCGCCTCCGCCGTAAGAAAACATCCGCACAAATAACCAGTTAAAATACATCCTGTCCGGTACAGCATAAATACCCCTTCTTTCTCAGGCCTCTTTCTCAGAACAGCCCATCTATGACAAAACGGCCCGCAGATACATTTTCTGCGGTTCCCGGAAGATATTATAGTTTGTACCAAAGGATATGGTGATTATACAGCTGCGGGGAACATTCGCGGCCATTCTTTTCAGGAACCGCCCTGTCCGGCCAAAAACCTTCCGCAGCCATACTATCATTGTAGCATGTCTGCGGAAGGTTTCAACAAAAATAATATTTACTTATGCCAGCCTGCTGTACACAGCAGCAGTTTGTTTTTCGGTATTGCAGCAGCGCAGGTCCGTACCGCCATACGGGATGGCCTCGTGACCGGACTATGACTGACAGTGTTCGCAGTAATATATGGTTCCGCCCAGATAAGTTCCCTTGCGCAGCTCATAGCCGCAGCGAGGACAGGGAGTCCAGAGTGTTTTCTTACTCAGGATGGTGGTATAGCCTCCGGGTCTTGCAAACAGATCCTTTTCCGTATCCCGGCCGCCTTTCGCAGCCATTTCGGCCAGTACATTCTTTACCGCATCATACATACTGCGGTATTCTGTCCCGGATACTTCCTCCATCTTCCGCTTCGGATGGATGCCGCAGGTAAAAAGGATGTCCTGCAGCGTTCCGTTTCCCAGGCCCGGAATGCGCTGTTTGGTGGCAAGAAAGGCCTTCGCGGAAAGCCTGCCGCTGTCTTCATCACGAAGGGAAAGGAAATAAGGAAAATCGAAGGCCTCTGATAAGGGAGACGGTTTTTCCAATGCAGTGAGGTAATAAGGATTGTTGTTTTCCCCCTCATGAAAAGCCCAGATGCCTCCGTACATCTGCACCGAGCAGGCAAGCGCCGTACCGTCGTCAAATTCCACAAACAGCTGATGCTTCGAAGGGGCTTTCCCTTCTTCGTAAAAACGGGGCGAAGCGCCGTCCTGTATCAGCAGCCTGCAGTCCTGTGCTTCTATTTCCACCATTCCTCCCAACGCCCGGCTGCATCCGATTTTCTTTCCTGAGAGCAGGTCGTCATAAAGCTCCGGTTTTTCGGAATACCAGGTAAAGGAATGAGGGGTATGGCCGGCCTCAACGAAGGAGATGGTCTTCCCCCGGATTGTTTCATTGAGCTGTCCGGCAATTACATGGCTTTCAGGAATTTCCAGCATGGTTCATCCTCCCTTTTCCTTTAATTGTAACATGGAAAAGCTGACAACAGTATGTCATATTTTCTTCAGATATTCACCTTGAAAGATTTTCGCCTCAGATATTTTCAAGAGACTTTTGCAGCATATCCGCTATTTTTTCCTTCAGCCACAAAGGCTCGATTATCCGCACATGAGGGCACAGGGAAATAATCAGGCTGTATACCCAGTCATCCGCCACATAGGAGGTGTTTACAAGGAAATTACCATTATTCATAACAGAGATTTCTTCCTCTTCAAAGAAGTCGTATATCCGGTACGTCTGGGATGCATCGATTTCCAGCCTGATGTCTGTCGCCGGATTTTCAGGCGCCGCATTTTGGGCAGTGTCCGACTCTTCCGCTACAGGCATGTTTCGGGGAAGGAAATACTCATCCAGGCATTCCGGACGCTTGATGCGCAGGATTTTGAAGGTGCGCATGGCCTGTCTGCCGCGGCACCAGGCGCGCAGGTACCAGGCACGGCTTTTAAACCACAGCTGGACCGGCTCCACAACGCGCCGTTCCACCCGCCCGTCGCTTGTATAATAATCAAAAGAAATAACCCGGGACTGAAGGATGGCATTTTTCAGAAGATTAAACAGCTCCTGCCTTCTCCCGCTCCAGTCGGAAAAGTCCACGGAAACCCAGGCGGCAGCGGGCGTCTGGAAAAAATCACCCAGTTTCCGCAGCAGCTGTGAGCTTTCGGAAGGCTCCACCTCCTGCAGGCTTTCCAGCGCGGCCAGGATCTGCTTTTTTTCTTCCGGCGTGATGAACATTTTATCAATAAGGCTGTGATCCAGCAGGGAGATGCCTCCGCTTCTGCCCTTGCTGGCATAGATGGGGACGCCGGCCATACTGAGTATTTCCACATCACGGTAGATGGTGCGTACCGACACCTCATATCTTTCCGCCAGCTCCTTTGCAGGAATTTTATCCCGCTGCATCAGCTGGTAGCATATTCCGAACAAACGGTTGACCATGGGATACCTCTACTTTTTCCGGTGGACATTCCGGATGGTTTTCTTTTTTGCAGGCTTTTGTCCCGTTTTTGCCCCGGAAGCCGGGGATTTCAGGTTTTTCCTGCCGTAGGAAATATCCATATCTTTCCCGGCGCCTTTGGCATTGCCGGCGCTCTGCCTGCGGGGGCGTATCAGGCATTTTTTATCAAAGCCTATCAAATCCGTCCGACCGGCTTTTGTGAGCGCTTCACATACCAGATCGTAATTTTTGGGGTTCCTGTATTGGATCAGGGCGCGCTGCATCGCCTTTTCATGAGGATTTTTGCACACATATACGGGCTTTCCGTCCCTGGGATCGATTTCCGTATAATACATAACCGTGGATACCGTGGAGGGCGTAGGATAAAAATCCTGTACCTGCTCCGGCATGTAGCCAAGGTCGCGGAGATATTCGGCCAGCTCCACCGCTTCCTTCAGGGTGGATCCTGGGTGGGAGGACATGAGGTATGGCACCAGATACTGATTCATTCCCAGTTCTTCATTGAGCTTCTTATATTTTTTCCGGAAGCGCTCGTATACCGCATTTTCCGGTTTTCCCATACGGCAGAGTACGGCGTCAGAAATATGCTCCGGCGCCACCTTCAGCTGGCCGCTGATATGATGGAGAACCAGCTCCCGGAAAAAAGTATCATCCTTATCCGCCAGCAGATAGTCGAACCGGATGCCGGAACGGATGAAGACCTTCTTGACGCCGGGCAGACTGCGCAGGCGGCGCAGAAGCTCCAGATAATCCTGGTGATCGGCTTTCAGGTTGGGGCAGGGCCTGGGGAACAGGCACTGACGATCCTTGCAGACGCCGTGAACCAGCTGTTTTTCGCAGGAGGGCGCCCGGAAATTAGCGGTGGGGCCGCCCACATCGTGGATATATCCCTTAAAATCCTTATCCTTGGTAATCAGCTCCGCCTCTTCCAGGATGGACTCATGGCTCCTGACCTGCACAGTGCGTCCCTGATGGAAGGTCAGCGCACAGGCGCCAAAGCAGCCCCTGTTGCTGATCAGGGAAAATTTGATTTCACTGATGGCGGGGACGCCGCCTTTTTCCTCATAGGAAGGATGGTAGGTACGCATATAGGGCAGCGCATAAACATCATCCATCTCTTCTATGGAAAGCGGCTCCTGAGGCGGGTTCTGTACCACGTACTGACCACTCGGATAGCCTTCCAGGAGGGCTTTTCCGTTGAAGGGATCCGTATTGGTATACTGAATCATAAAGCTGTCGGCATATTTTTTCTTATCCGCTTTCATCTCTTCATAGGACGGCAGCAGGATTCCGTCATAGATTCCTGAAATGTCCTTCGTCTTATAAACAGTGCCCGGAATAAAGGTAATATCCTTTACCTCGATTCCGCTGTTTAAGGCATCTGCAATTTCCACGATGGACTTTTCCCCCATGCCATAGGAAATCAGATCCGCCTGACTGTCCAGAAGAATGGAACGCTTGAAGGAATCGCTCCAGTAATCATAATGCGCCATTCTGCGCAGACTGGCTTCTATGCCGCCGATAATGATGGGAACCGTGCGGTAAACGCGGCGGATCAGGTTACAGTACACCACCGTGGCATGATCCGGACGCTTTCCGGCCTCTCCCCCCGGCGTATAAGCATCGTTCGGCCTGTGTTTTCTGGATACAAAATAATGATTCACCATGGAATCCATATTTCCGGCGGAAACAAGAAAGCCCAGCCTTGGGCATCCAAAAACGGCAATGCTTTTTTCATCCTTCCAGTCGGGCTGGGATATGATGCACACACTGTAGCCGTGGGCTTCCAAGATGCGGCTGATAATGGCATGTCCGAAGGAAGGGTGATCCACATAGGCATCGCCTATGACATAGACAAAATCCGGCTGTGTAATGCCTCTCTCTTCCATCTCTTTTTTTGTAATCGGTAAAAATCCGGTAACAGCCCCGCAGGCTGCCGGAAGCATCCAGCCCAGGTGTAGATCGTAAAGAGGAAGTTTGCTTGCCCATTCTGTGAATATACCAAAAGTGATACCAGCATTATCCATTGCATTTAGAAAGGCAAAGCAAAAAGCTCCTATCATACTGAGAATATATACCATTTTCCTGTTTCCTATCCATTTTCTTACGAAAGAAAGCAGAATCAGCACAATCAATGCCGGATAGATCATCATAAGCACAGGCTGTGATACTGTTATAAGATAAGACAGTCCTACATTGCTCACAGCAAAACTGAACAAACATACTCCTGCTGTGATTTTCCTATAAGACACAGAGGGCAGAAGCTCATGGAAATAATCTGCAAAAGATGTTGTCAGT
>ERZ780150.1210-NODE-1210-length-17689-cov-5.166553_pt1 | contig 17689 bp, 23 predicted proteins | sample MGYA00511019_ERZ780150 | MGnify/ENA primary metagenome ERZ780150 (study PRJEB29588, sample SAMEA2151633) | human gut metagenome | biome: human gut; feature: human-associated habitat; material: faeces | place: Denmark | collected 2008/2010 ...
AGATCATTTACTATAGAAGATCTACTAACATAGAAATATTCTGATAATTTATTGATTGATACTGTCTTTGATTTCATCAACATATCATCAAATATTTTTTGTCTTCGATTTTCAGTAGATATTTCAGCTGTTTCTAATAAATCTTTTTCTAATTTTTCTTTTTCTCGTTTAGAACCTTTTAAAATAATTCCTTTTCCTGACTTCCGCACAATTGTTAGATTTCGATTCTGTAAATTATTTTCGAATTCATTTAAGTAGTTATAAATTGTTCTAGTAGAGACTCCAAAAGTAATCGCTATACTTTCTATTTTTATATAGTCTTCGCTTTCTATGAGCATTTGATAAAATTTTTCTTTCATTTACACTTTTCTCCTTTCCGTATTTCTTATATTTATCAAATCTAAAATTTGATTGTGATTCAACTTGCGTTTAATTGCGTTTATAAAACTTATATTTATACCCCCATTATCTCTTACTTTTTTAGGCTAAAATATATCAAATCTTTTCAATTAATTTTGAAAAAATACGAACTACTCTTACTCTTTTCTTCTTGTATGAAAAAAAGTCCTTGGAAAATTCCAGAGACTTTAAAAAGAACTATTTTACTATATCCAATTCTCATCTATTTCTTGTTTTAGTTGGCAAAACATATCATAAAATTCATCTTTGATCATTCCTACTTTTACTTCTATCTAAATTCTTAAATCAGTGTTTTTTATTATACCACACTCTTTTTACATTTTCTTAGAAATCAAAGAAAAAGTCCCTGGAAAATTCCAGAGACTTTAAAGGGCTATTATTTACATTTTATTATTGTGTGTTCTTATTTATTGTTTTGTTTATTTTACATTGAAGGCTTTGATTCCAGGATATACTGCGCTGTCTCCTAATGCCTCTTCGATTCTTAATAACTGATTGTATTTTGCAACACGTTCAGATCTTGATGGTGCTCCTGTCTTGATCTGGCATGTGTTTAATGCAACGGCTAAGTCAGCGATTGTTGTATCTGCTGTTTCTCCAGAACGATGAGATGTTACAGCTGTGTATCCAGCTTTGTGTGCCATCTTGATCGCTTCTAATGTTTCAGAGATAGATCCGATCTGGTTTAATTTGATCAGGATAGAGTTTCCTGCTCCCATTTCAATTCCTCTTGAAAGTCTTTCTGTGTTTGTTACAAATAAGTCATCTCCGACTAACTGTACTTTATCTCCAAGTCTTTCTGTCAGTTTCTTCCATCCTTCCCAGTCTTCTTCATCTAATCCATCTTCGATAGAGATGATTGGGTATTTCTCACATAATGCAGCCCAGTGCTCGATCAGTTCTTCTGCTGTATATTCTGTTCCTGCTTTTGGCAGTTTGTAATATCCTTTACCTTTTTCGCTCTTCCATTCTGAAGATGCAGCGTCCATAGCAATCTTGAAGTCTTTTCCTGGCTCATATCCTGCTTTTTTCACTGCTTCTAAGATTGTTTCGATAGCTTCTTCGTCTGATTTTAATGCTGGCGCAAATCCACCTTCATCACCTACGGATGTAGCAAGTCCTCTTTCTTTTAAGATTGCTGCTAATGCATGGAATACTTCAGCACACCATCTTAAACATTCTTTAAATGATGGAGCTCCGACTGGCATGATCATGAATTCCTGTACATCAAGTCCTGATGATAATGCATGACATCCACCATTTACGATGTTCATCATTGGTACTGGAAGTCTGTTTCCTGATACTCCACCTAAGAATCTGTATAGAGGTACTTCAAGAGATGTTGCTGCTGCTCTTGCTGCTGCAATCGATACAGCTAAGATTGCATTTGCTCCGAAGTTTGATTTATCAGCTGTTCCATCTGCATCGATCATTGCTTTGTCTACTGCATATGTATCAGAAGCGTCTAATCCGATGATTGCTTCACTGATCTTTGTATTGATATTTTCTACGGCTTTTGTAACACCTTTTCCTAAATATCTTTCTTTGTCTCCGTCTCTTAATTCCAGTGCTTCAAATTCTCCTGTAGATGCTCCACTTGGTGCTGTTCCTCTGGCAACAGTTCCATCTACTAATGTGATTTCTGCTTCTACTGTTGGATTTCCTCTGGAATCTAAGATTTCTCTTCCGACTACTTTTTCAATTTCTAAATAATTCATTTTCGATTGTGACTCCTTTCCCTATACATAGCAGTACTCCTCGCTGAAAGAAGGGTAAGCTTCCAGTCTAAGATCATTTTGTTGCAGGTGTTGATCTTAGCTCGAGGAGTCCACATGATTCATTCACATTTTAGTTAGTGTTGTCTAACTGTTATTTATCATACTAGATAAGTGTGAAAAAATCAATGGGTTAGAAGTGATAATAATTATCATAAAAATCATCATAAAAAAAGAAAAAACCTCCTGACAGATTGCTCTGACAAGAGGTTTGATAATTCTTTGTATATTCCGTAACGTATGATTAACGTTTTGAGAACTGTGGTGCACGACGTGCTTTGCGAAGACCTGGTTTCTTTCTTTCTTTCATTCTTGGGTCTCTTGTTAAGAATCCAGCTTTCTTTAATGTTGAACGGAATTCTCCATCAACCTGTAATAAAGCTCTGGAAATACCATGACGGATTGCTCCAGCCTGTCCTGTAAATCCACCACCATGAACGTTTACTAATACATCATATTTGTCAATTGTATCTGTTGCAACTAATGGCTGACGTACAACTACTTTTAATGTTTCTAATCCAAGATATTCATCAATATCTCTTTTGTTGATTGTGATTTTTCCTGTTCCAGGTACTAAATATACTCTGGCAACACTGTGTTTTCTTCTACCAGTTCCGTAATATTTTGCTGTAGCCACTGCTTCTTCCTCCTTCAAAAATTAATACTTGATCTCTAATGCTTTTGGCTGCTGAGCTGCATGATTATGCTCTGCACCTGCATATACGTGAAGTTTCTTAATCATCTGTCTTCCTAAAGGTCCTTTTGGAAGCATTCCTTTAACTGCAAGATAGATTACGTCTTCAGGTTTTTTAGCTAATTTTTCTTTTAATGTCTGTTCTTTCATTCCACCAACATAGTCTGAATGATGATAGTAGATCTTCTGGTCTAATTTCTTACCAGTTACTTTGATCTTCTCAGCATTGATAACGATCACGTTATCTCCTGTATCGATATGTGGTGTATAAGTTGGTTTGTTTTTACCTCTTAAGATTGTTGCGATCTCAGATGCTAAACGTCCTAATGTATGTCCTGTAGCATCAACTACATACCATTCTCTTTCAATTGTTGATGGGCTGGCCATAAAACTTTTCATGGTGTTCCTCCTTAAAATTTCTATCAATCATATGTGTCTATATTAAATACTCCCACCGGGGCATTGGGGTAGTATTCTCTCGCATGTCACAGTTTCTTATTATATAATACGTAGCCGGGTGTGTCAAGATTTTTTCTTGTTGTTTTTGATAAATTTTTGATGTTATCCACAAGATGGTGCTGATTTTATAATTCTTTCCACAATATATGGGTAGATTGTCCCTATGTATATCGAAAAGATGTTGATAAATCTTGTGATTTCCTATAAAAATGTGATTAATTTTTATTTTCTCAGATCAAGTATGCCACAATTGGTAATGTTATGATCGATAATAAAGTTGTCAGCACGATTCCTCTGCTGCAAATGGAACTGTCTAATCCATAATCGATTGCCATCATCACTGCCATGCTTCCATTTGGCATTCCAAACATTAATACCATGATCCCCGAGAGAACAGGATCTAAATGAAACAGCCGGATCGCAAATGCTGCGATCATTGGGATCACCAGCATCTTTAAAAATGTAAACTGATACATCTTGATGTCTTTGAAAACTTCGATCAGCGGCATCTTCGCTAAAGATATCCCGGTAATGATCATGGAGAGTGGGATTGCTGCATTTCCTAAGTATTGTACAAAACTTACCGCAGGTGCTGGTGCCTCGATCTGAAATGCAAAAATCAATAACGCAGCCAGACATGCGACCATTCCTGGATTGATCATCTTTTTCCAGTGGAATATGATCTTAGCTTTTTGTCCTGTCTGCATGGCACGTTCTTTCTCAAAAAGATAAATTCCATAGGTGTAAAAGAGAATATTATATACCAGTGTATACAGTGCTACATAAAAAATAGCTCCTCTACCGTATAATTCTTCAATGATCGGAATCCCCATAAATCCAAGATTCGAAAAGATCAGCATCACTGCATAGATATTTCTTTCATCTTTTTTTACACCTAGAATACGAACAAATGCCGGACTGATCAGGATCAATACCACAAATAAGATCACTGCAAGGATCAGGTCCATGATCACAAGATTCCAGTTTCCATTTCCAACGGAACCGATCACGCCAGATATGATCAATGCAGGATTAAATATATTTACGATCAGTCCTGATATCTGTGAACTTGTATCATCACTGATCCATTTTTTCTTATAACTTAGGTATCCGATCAGCATAAAACCAAACAATACTAACAATTTCTGAAATATGATAAAGCTATTCTGCATTCTCGCGGTCCTCCGGATATTCGATCTGAATTAATGTCAAGCCTTTTGCTGGAAGTTTTGGTCCTGGTGTAACTCTTTCTTTGGATGCTAAGATTTCTTTGACCCATTGTGGTTCTTGTTTTCCTCTTCCGACCTCTAAAAGCGTTCCTGCCATTAAACGTACCATATTATAGAGAAAACCGCTTCCTGTGACTCTCATTGTGATATATCTGCCATTTTGTGTCACATCACATTCGTAAATTTCTCTGACATAGGATGTAACCTGTGCTTTACTGCTGCACATACTGATAAAACAGTGTTCCCCTAAGAAATAAGAAGCTGCTTCTTTCATTTTCTCCACATCAAGTGGTACATATACAAAATGATGATGTCTGCTTGTCACGGGATTGTCGTATCTTGCATTGTAAAAGGTATATTCATATGTCTTTCTTGTATCCTGAAACCTTGGATGGTAGTCTAATGGCACTTCTTTGGAGTCCTGAATAATGATATCTTCTGGTAGTCTTGCATTTAATGCTTTTGCCATCTTCTCTCCCGGAATACGGCTTTCTGTGTCGAATACAGCTACATTTCCTAATGCGTGGACTCCTGAATCCGTTCTGCTGGCTCCGATCACTTTGATGTCTTCTCCTGTCAGTTCTGATATATGCTTATTTAAAACACCTTCGACTGTAATCTCGTTTGGCTGTACCTGCCATCCACAATAACCAGTTCCATCATAGGCTACGATTAATTTTACTCGTTTCATCGTATCTTACCTCCATGGACTGAAAAAGGATAAATAGATCATCACTGCTAAAAATACAAACAGGACGATATATGCTATTTTATCTCTTTTCTCGTATTTTAATGGTTTTAATTTAGTTCTTCCAACACCGCCATGGTAACAACGGGATTCCATTGCCATTGCAAGGTCATTCGCTCTTCGGATTGCTGCTACAAACAGTGGTACTATAATTGGAACCATGCTTTTTACTCGTTTTAAGAGACCTCCGGATTCAAAGTCGATTCCTCTGGCTGTCTGGGCTTTCATGATCTTTTCTAATTCTTCTGTTAAGATTGGAATAAATCTCAGTGCGATTGACATCATCATAGCAATCTCATGTACTGGTACTCCGACTTTATTTAAAAATCCCAGTGATTTGTCTAGTCCGTCTGTCAGTTCATTTGGTGTTGTTGTAAATGTCAGTAAAGACGTTCCTAATACCAGCATGATCAGACGGCTTCCCAGATAAATAGTTGTCCTGATCCCTTCTGCAGAAATTGATATGATCCAGAACTGGATCACTGGTTTTCCTGGAATAAATAACATATTGATCATTACAGAAAATAATAAGATCACTGCAATTGCTTTTAATCCTCTTAAAATATATTTTACAGGTACCTTTGAAATCTTGATCGTTATGATCAAAAATAATAGTGACATCACATAAGTTGCAGGTGCTTTATGCATAAATAATGTAATGACGTAGATCAAGACTGCAAATAATTTCACTCTCGGATCGAGTCTGTGGATCAGAGAGTCTTCTTTATAATATTGTCCAATTGTTATATCCTTGAGCATTTTATTTTCCTCTCAGTCCTTTTAGTCCTTCTAAAATTGCTTCTTTTGTTTCTTCTAATGTCAATAAATCCCTCTGGATTGGGAACCCTCTGTCTGCGAGTTCTTCACATACTTGACGATAAAACGGTACAGCAAGTCCTGCTTCTTCTAGTTCTTTCTTGTGAGAGAATACTTCTTTTTTATCTCCTTCATACATGACCTGTCCGCCATTCATAACGATCACACGTTGTGCATAGTCTGCAACATCTTCCATACTGTGTGATACCAGAATGATCGTGATCTTCTTTTCTTCATGGAGTTTCTTTAACAGATTTAAGATCTGATCTTTTCCGACCGGATCAAGTCCTGCTGTTGGTTCATCCAAAATAAAATATTCTGGCTCCATTGCAAGAATCCCTGCGATTGCTACTCTTCGCTTCTGTCCGCCAGATAATTCAAATGGCGATTTTTGATATAATTTCTCTGGTAATCCAACATCTTTTAAACATTTGACAGCAATCTCTGTTGCTTCTTCTTTTGTCTTTCCAAAGTTCATTGGTCCAAAACATACATCATCTAAAATCGTTGTCTCAAATAGCTGATGTTCTGGATACTGGAAACATATACCGACTTTTCCACGTAATTCTCGTAATGAGTATCCTTCTGAATATATATCTTCATCATCGAAATATATTGTTCCAGACGTTGGTTTGATCAATCCATTTAGATGCTGAATCAATGTTGATTTTCCAGAACCTGTGTGTCCGATCACTGCAATGAATTCTTCTTTTTTTATTTCTAAGTTTACATCTTTTAATGCATAATTCTTCCTGCTAGAATTATCTTCATATGCGTAACTTACATGTTCTAAACGAATTGACATAATTCCTCCACCAGCTCTTCCTTTGTTGTTATCGTATCTGACAAGTTAACACCTTCTTTTTTTAGTTCCCATGCAAGTTCTGTTGCGTACGGAACTTCCAGACCTAATGTTTTCATCTCATCAACTCTTGAAAAGATCTCTTTTGGTTTTCCATCCATGATGATCTTTCCTTGATCCATCACGATGATACGATCTGCTAAGATTACTTCTTCCATATGATGTGTTACCATAAGGATCGTAATATTCTTTTCTTTATTCAATGCTTTCACAAGAGATAAAACATGTCTGCGGCCTTCTGGATCTAGCATGGCTGTTGGTTCGTCTAATACGATACATTCTGGTTCCATTGCCATGATCCCTGCGATCGCTACTCTCTGTTTCTGTCCGCCAGAAAGATGATTGGGACTTGCTTCTTTATATGCGATCATTCCCACACCTGTAAGAGCCGCTGTGATCCTTGTCCAGATATCTTTGGAAGCTATTCCGAGGTTTTCTGGACCGAAGGCTGTGTCTTCTTCTACCGTTGTTCCTACGATCTGGTTATCTGGATTCTGAAATACGATTCCTGCACTCTGTCTGACTTTTAAGAGAGTACTTTCATCTTTTGTATCCATTCCTTTGATATATACTGTGCCTTCTGTCGGCATCAAAAGTCCATTGATGTGCTTCGCAAGCGATGATTTCCCGGAACCATTCTTTCCAAGGATTGCTACGAATTCACCTTTCTCAACATTGATGTCAATATGATCGATTGCTGCAATCTCTTGTTTGTCTTCTTCTGTATCTCCATAGGTCACATATTTGTGAACTAAGTCTTTTATTTTCAATATGGACATAATATTCTCCTATCTGATCCGTAATAAGGATAGTATACTATTTCCCATAAAAAAAGAAAAGTCTTATCCCAGTTGTTCCGGAATAAGACCTCTTTGTTGTTGTCGATTTGGAATTTAAATAATATAGTCAGTATTGAACTGTTGATTAAACTAATTCAAGTACTACTTTTAATGCTGCATCACCTTTACGCTGAGCAATCTTAACGATTCTTGTGTAACCACCGTTACGTTCAGCATATTTTGGTGCATACTCGTCGAATAACTTAGCTGTTAAATCAACTTTCTTTGTATTAGCTTTCTTACCAGCTGCTTCTGTAGGAACTTCTGTTACAGGATATAATACCTTTAACATCTGTCTTCTTGCATGTAAGCGGGATGGTAAATCTTTTTTGATTTCTTTCTGAACTGTTTCATAAACAGTAACTTTCTTACCATCTACAACTTCTTTCACGCGTTTTCCGTTTTCATCTTTCTTAGCAACTTTAGCGTCAACTGTAACTGTTTCAAAGTTGTCTTTTTCTTTTACAGCTAAAGCGATCAGTTTCTCAGCTACCTTGCGGATTTCTTTTGCTTTTGCTTCAGTTGTAACGATTTTTCCATGATGTAACAGATTTGTTACTTCTGCACGGATCAGTGCTTTTCTCTGGGAAGCTGTTCTTCCTAATTTTCTGTATTTTGCCATTATAATGACCTCCTGTGTTTTTTCGCCTTGCTTACTTATGCCTTCAGCCTAGGCGGGTCTGGTTTCTATTCTTCTCCTGAACTTAGGGATAATCCTAATTCACTTAACTTAGCTAAAACTTCTTCTAATGATTTACGTCCTAAGTTACGGACTTTCATCATATCTTCTGAAGTCTTATTAGTTAATTCTTCTACTGTATTGATGCCAGCTCTCTTTAAGCAATTGTATGAACGAACAGATAATTCTAATTCATCAATGCTCATTTCAAGAACTTTTTCTTTCTCGTCATCTTCTTTTTCTACCATAACTTCTGCTGTCTTGGCATTCTCAGAAAGATCTACAAATAAGTTTAAGTGCTCGCATAATACTTTCGCTGCTAAACTTACAGACTCATCTGGTGTTAGTGTTCCGTTTGTGAATACATCTAATGTTAATTTGTCATAATCTGTGATCTGACCTACACGAGTATTCTCAACCTTTAAGTTTACACGCTCAACTGGTGTGTAAATCGCATCAACTGCGATCTCATCGATTGCTTTTCCTTCTTTGTCTGCTTTGTCTGCGCCTACATATCCGCGTCCGTTTGTGATTGTAAGCTCCATATCCAGTTTGCTGCTGTCATCACTTAATGTTGCGATCACAAGCTCTGGATTTAAGATTTCGATATCACTGTCCGCTTTAATATCTCCGGCAGTTACTACACCCTTTCCTGAAAACTCAATATAAGCCTGCTTTGTTTCAGCGGATGAGCTGTTGTTTTTAATTGCCAGAGATTTGATATTCATGATGATCTCAGGTACATCTTCTTTAACCCCTGGGATGGAACTGAACTCATGCAGAACACCTTTGATCTTTACTGAACTTACTGCTGCACCTGGCAGAGAAGAAAGCATGATACGTCTTAAGGAATTACCTAAAGTTGTACCATAACCTCTTTCCAAAGGTTCCACAACAAAGCGTCCAAAACGGTTATCTTCTGAAATCTCATTAATCTCAATATTTGGTTTTTCAAATTCAAACATACGTGCCCTCCTTTTGGCTTAGGTTTAACTTGAGGGTTATTATTTAGAATATAACTCGACGATTAATGTTTCGTTAACTGGTACGTCGATCTCATCTCTTGATGGAAGTTCTTTTACAGTTCCTGTAAAGTTATCATGATCTGCTTCTAACCATGAAGGAATCATTCTTCCTTCTGTTACTTCTAAGATCTCTTTGTATCTTGGAGATGTTCTATGTTTTTCTTTGATTTCGATAACGTCCCCAGCTTTAACCTGGTAAGAAGGAATGTTAACCTGTTTTCCATTAACTAATACATGTTTATGGTCAACGATCTGTCTGCATTCTTTTCTTGTTCTTCCGTATCCTAAACGGAATAATACGTTATCTAAACGAAGCTCTAATAATGTCATCAGGTTTGTACCAGTCTGACCTTTCATTCTTTCTGCTTTTGCATAGTAGTTACGGAAAGGTTTTTCTAATACACCATAGATGAATTTAGCTTTCTGTTTTTCGCAAAGCTGAAGTCCGTATTCACTTTTCTTTCTGTTTGCTCTATTTAAACTTCTGTTTGATTTTTTATCAATTCCTAAAAAGACAGGATCTAAACCTAAGGATCTACATCTCTTTAAGACTGGAGTTCTATCTACTGCCATCTTTAATTATCCTCCTAAATTAGACTCTTCTACGTTTTGGTGGGCGACATCCATTATGTGGAACAGGTGTTACATCGCTGATGCTTGTAACTTCTAATCCTGCTGCTGATAAAGCACGGATTGCTGCTTCTCTTCCTGATCCTGGACCTTTAACCATTACATCTACTGATTTTAATCCATGCACTAATGCTGCTTTTGTTGCAGTTTCAGCTGCCATCTGAGCTGCATATGGTGTAGATTTTTTGGATCCTCTGAATCCTAATCCACCTGCACTTGCCCAAGAAAGAGCATTTCCCTGTGCATCTGTTAATGTAACGATTGTATTATTAAAAGATGACTGAATATGTGCCTGTCCGTGCTGTACATTCTTCTTTACACGTTTTTTTGCACTTTTCTTTGTAACTTTAGCCATAATTACGTATACCTTTCTTTCTTCATTTCAATTCCAAAAAGATTGCCTATACTGCAAATCTTATGCTATTCCTGACTGTCCATACAGCCGGGTGTGTCATAACACTACAAATTTAGTGTTTATTATTTCTTCTTGTTAGCTACTGTTTTCTTAGGACCTTTACGTGTTCTTGCGTTAGTCTTTGTTTTCTGTCCGCGGCAAGGAAGTCCCTGTCTATGACGTTTTCCTCTGTAGCATCCAATTTCTTTTAATCTCTTAATGTTAAGAGCGATTTCTCTTCTTAAATCACCTTCTACAACCTGTGTATCGTTGATAACTGCACTGATTCTTTTAACTTCATCATCAGTTAAGTCGCGTACACGAGTATCAGGATCAACATTTGCCTCTGCCAAAATACGTTTTGCGCTTGAAAGACCGATTCCATAAATATAAGTAAGACCAATCTCTACACGCTTTTCTCTTGGTAAATCAACACCTGAAATACGAGCCATGTTTTTCTTTCCTCCAAAATAAATAATTACTTGTCTATTAAGGGCAATCCATATATCCGCAGTACGGTGAAATGATATATATGTCTCTTCCTCAAATTATCTTTCTATCTATAAATAATCAGTATGAGCGTACCTGTACTCACACTGCAGCCGCCTAAATTATGCGTGTGTATCTCTACACATCACAAAATACACCTCTAAACTGTTCTTGCAGTAAATAGGTGAATACACAACAAACCAAGGGTTATTGCGATATTCTTATCGAACGTCGTAATTATCCCTGTCTCTGTTTGTGTTTTGGATTCTCACAGATTACTCTGACAGATCCTTTTCTCTTGATAACCTTGCATTTTTCGCAAATTGGTTTTACAGATGCTCTAACCTTCACTTGAATATCTCCTTTCAAAAAACGTTCGGGTATGATTATATCATCATATTCTGAATATTTCAAGACTTTTTCTAAATTTATTTATCTTTCCAAATAATTTATTTGTCTCTCCAAATAATTCTTCCTTTTGATAAATCATATGGTGATAATGCCAGTGTTACTTTGTCACCTGGTAAAATCTTGATGTAATTCATTCTAAGCTTTCCACTAATGTGAGCTAAAATTACGTGTCCACCTTCGATTTCTACCTTGAACATAGCGTTTGGTAACTTTTCTAACACTACTCCTTCAACTTCAATTGCTTCTGATTTTGCCATTTTATTCCTCCTATTCAGACAAAGTCAATATTTCACAACCATCTTCTGTGATGACGATCGTGTTTTCATAATGTGCAGCCAGACTTCCGTCTTCAGTAACAACTGTCCAGTCATCGTCTAGCCAGACAACATCATAACTACCTTCATTTACCATTGGTTCAATGGCAAGCGTCATTCCTGGTCTTAATTTCATTCCTTTTCTTCTCTGTTTGAAGTTCGGAATCTGTGGATCTTCATGAAGATGTGTTCCAATTCCATGTCCCACTAAATCTCTGACTACAGAATAACCATTACTTTCTACATATTTCTGAATTGCTTCAGATATGTCAAACAAATGATTTCCTGGAACTGCAAGTTTGATTCCTTCAAAGAAACTTTGTTTTGTTACTTCGATCAGTCTCTTTGCTTCTTCGGAAATATTTCCAACCGCATGTGTTCTTGCTGCATCGGAATGATATCCTTCATGGATCAGTCCTGCATCCAGACTTACAATGTCTCCATCCTGTAAAATCCGGTCTTTGCTTGGAATACCATGTACGACTTCGTCATTGACAGATACACAGATGGATGCCGGATATCCATTATAGTTTAAGAAGTTTGGTACACATCCAAGATCTCTGATCGCTTTCTCTCCAAACTGGTCGATCTCTAATGTAGAAATTCCTGGTTTTACAAAATCAGCTAACTTGTTGTGAACCTCTTCTAACATTTTACCGGCTTCTCGCATAAGTTCGATTTCTTTTTTTGATTTGATCGTAACTGCCATGGTCTGCCTCTTATCCTAAAATAGATTTAATTTCTTCAAAAACAACTTTGATATCCTGTGTTCCATCGATCTCGTGTAAGCTTCCTGCTTCTTTATAGTGTGCGATCAGTGGAGCTGTCTGTTCATGATAAACATCCAGACGTTTTTTTACAGTTTCTGCTTTGTCGTCATCGCGAAGAATTAATTCTCCACCACATACGTCGCAGCAGTTTTCTTTCTTTGGAGGATTATACTGAACATGGAAGATTGCTCCACAGTCTTTGCAGGATCTTCTTCCTGACATTCTGTTGATGATATTTTCATCTGGAACTTCGATATCAATTGCAAATTCAATCTTCTCACCGTCTTTTGCAAGTGCTTCATCTAATGCATTTGCTTGTGGAATCGTTCTTGGAAATCCATCTAAAATATACCCTTTTTCACAATCATCTTTGTGGATACGGTCAACAACAAGATCACATACAAGTTCGTCTGGAACTAACAGTCCTTTGTCCATGTATTCCTGTGCTTTCTTTCCAAGCTCTGTTCCTTCTTTAATATTTGCTCTGAAAATATCACCTGTTGAGATGTGTGGAATATCGTACGCCTGTGCAATCTGTTTTGCCTGAGTACCTTTTCCAGCACCTGGAGCTCCTAACATAATAATTTTCATGACAAATCCTCCTTTTGTCTCTCTTTTATTTCTAGTTACCATACAATTTGTTTCCATACCATCGTTTTTAATGCCATTGGGCTTTTGTGCTTATATAAAAACATTCCATATAAGCACAAAAAGCTGTAGTTGTCACTACAGCTTTTCTTATAGTTACTCACTCAAAAAACCAGAATAGTTCTGTACTAACAACTGTGACTGGATCTGCTTGATCGTCTCAAGGATAACACCTACTACGATGATGATAGATGTTCCTCCAAATGAAACGCTTGCTCCAAATACTCCATTAAAGAAGAATGGAACAACTGCCACGATCGTTAGTCCTGCAGCACCTATAAATATAATATATTTTAATATTTTATTCAAATAATCTACTGTAGGTTTTCCCGGTCGGATTCCTGGGATAAATCCACCCTGTTTCTTCATATTGTTTGAAATCTCTAATGGATTAAATGTAATCGATGTATAGAAATAAGCAAACAGTACTACTAAAACAATATAGATCAATAAACCGATCGATCTTTTTGGATGGGATGCATCAAACCAGGTAGATGAGTTCAAACTTGTTAATGCTTTTCCAATGAATCCGTTATTCTCGTATTTTAAGACATTCTGCAGCATGATTGGGAACTGCATAATGGATGATGCAAAGATAATTGGGATTACACCTGCTGTGTTAACTTTCAGCGGAATCTTACTCTGCTGTCCACCAACAAGTTTTCTTCCCTGCATCTTCTTAGAATACTGTACTGGGATATGTCTTTCCGCATCTGATAAAACGATAACGAATACGACAACTGCCAGAACAACTCCTACGATCACACATCCTGCGATCAGAGCTGGTCCGATCTGTTTTCCCTTCATAAACTGATTATAAAGAGAAGTAAAATCTCCCGGCATTCCGGATACAATGTTTACGAGCAGGATAATGGAAATACCATTTCCAATTCCACTCTCTGTAATACGTTCTCCAAGCCACATAACCAGAACTGCACCTGCGGTTAAAGCAATGATCATTGTAACAATGGTAAACGTTGTATAATCGGTACCTAATGCACCTTGATTGGCAAATCCGATCGCAAGTCCTGCGCCTTCGATGATCGCAAGTACAACCGTTACATATCTTGTAATCTTTGCCATTCTTTTTCTTCCGTCTTCTCCATCTTTCTGCATCTCTTCAAGAGCTGGAATAACGATCGTCATCAGCTGCATGATGATGGAAGATGTGATATACGGAGTTACACTTAATGCAAATACTGACATCTGCATGAAGGAGCCTCCGGTAAAAGAGTTCAATAGGCTGAACGAATCGCCTAATGTACTCTTTAAATAGGCACTGATCTGTGCACTATCGATTTCCGGAATTGGTAGTTGTGATCCAAAACGTACAACAATAAGAATTAGTGTCGTAAATAATAGCTTCTTTCTTAATTGCTTGTTTTTAAAAGCGCTGACAACAGCGTTTGACATACTAGATCACCTCAGCTTTTCCTCCAAGTGCTTCGATCTTCTCTTTAGCACTAGCACTAAATGCATTTGCTTTTACATTTAATTTCTTTGTTAATTCACCGTTTCCTAAGATTTTAACTCCATCTCTAGGATTTTTAACGATTCCTGCTTCGATTAAAGCTTCTACAGATACTTCTGCTCCGTCTTCAAATCTTTCTAAAGCTGAAAGGTTGATACCAACGATTTCCTTAGAGTTTCTGCATTTGAAACCTCTCTTAGGAATACGTCTGTATAAAGGCATCTGTCCACCTTCGAATCCAGGTCTTACTCCACCACCTGAACGAGCTTTCTGTCCTTTATGTCCTTTACCTGCAGTTTTTCCATTTCCTGAACCATGTCCACGACCTCTTCTGAAAGCGTCGCTATGTTTAGATCCTTCTGCAGGGCGTAAGTTTGATAATTCCATTCCGTTACACCTCCTTGCCGAATATTATTAGATTTCTTCTACTTTAACTAAATGTTTCACCTGGTGAATCATTCCACGTGTTGCTGCGTTATCAGGCAGCTCAACTGTTTTGTGAAGTTTTTTAAGACCTAATGCTTCAACAGTTTTTTTGTGCTTTGGAATTGCACCAATTGTAGATTTTACTAATGTGATTTTTAATTTATCTGCCATTTCAAAATTCCTCCTATCCTAAGAGCTCTTCTACTGATTTTCCACGTAGTTTTGCTACCTGCTCTGGAGTTTTTAAGTTCTTTAATCCTTCGATTGTTGCTAATACAACGTTCTGTTTGTTGTTAGAACCTAAAGATTTTGAACGGATGTTTTTATATCCTGCAAGTTCCAGAACGATACGGGAAGGTCCACCAGCGATGATACCAGTACCTTCTGGAGATGTTTTTAATAATACAGATGCTCCACCGAAGTTTCCTGTAAAGTCGTGTGGTGTTGTTCCTTTTTCATCGATTGGTACTTCAACAAGGCTCTTCATAGCTGCTTCTTTTCCTTTGCGGATCGCTTCTGGAATTTCAGCTGCTTTTCCTAATCCAGCACCAACATGACCATTTTTATCCCCTACTACAACCAGTGCTGCAAATCTCATGTTACGTCCACCTTTTACTACTTTAGTAACACGTTTGATGGATACAACTCTTTCTTCCAGCTCTAACTGACTAGGGTCAATAAGTGTATGCTTCATTTGACTTCCTCCTATTAGAATTTCAGACCAGCTTCACGAGCTGCATCTGCTAATGCCTGAATTTTACCCTGGTAAATGAATCCACCTCTGTCAAATACAACTTCAGTGATACCTTTTTCCAAAGCTCTCTGTGCAATTACTTTTCCTAAATATGCAGCAGCCTCAACATTGTTAGTTTTTTCTAACTCTGCCTTTACATCTTTCTGCATTGTGGAAGCTGACACTAAAGTATTACCAACTGTATCATCAATAACCTGAGCATACATATGATTGTTACTTCTGAATACCGCTAAACGAGGTCTTTCAGGTGTGCCACTGAAACGATTACGCAATTTTTTGTGCTTTTTAACACGAATTTCTGTTCTTGAATCTTTCTTTATCATATTCACACTCTCCTTAATTATTTCTTACCAGTCTTACCGACTTTACGTCTGATAACTTCATCAGCATACTTAATACCTTTACCTTTGTATGGTTCAGGTCTTCTCTTGTCTCTGATCTCAGCTGCATACTGTCCAACTTTTTCTTTATCAATACCTTTGATGATAATTTTGTTACCATCAACTACTGATTCAAGACCTTCTGGATCTTCGATTTCAACCGGATGAGAATAACCTAAGGATAATGTTAATTTCTTTCCAGCTTTTGCTGCTTTATAACCAACACCGTTTACTTCAAGTGTTTTTTCATATCCATCAGTAACACCTTTTACCATGTTAGCAATAAGTGTTCTTGTAAGACCATGTAAAGATTTCATTTTCTTTAAATCGTTTGGTCTTGATACAACAACTGCTTCACCATCTTTTTTGATTTCCATTTCTTCTGGTAAAACTCTTTCAAGTGTTCCCTTAGGACCTTTTACAGTCACCTTATTATTTTCTGCGATATCAACAGTTACTCCTGCTGGTATAGCGATTGGCATTCTTCCTATACGTGACATATGCCCGTTACCTCCTTAAATTATCGGAAAGAACTATGCGTTCTTTCTGTTTTCAGTTTTTTATTTATATGAATTGCAAGTGTTCATCTTTTAAAAAGATGAACATTACAATTATTGGTTTTGCTGTCTGAGCTTCGCGATGAACCTCGCACTAAGCTCAAGCTTCGCATTCGGCTTGCTTTCACTAAGTGCTTCCGACCTACCAAACAAATGCTAATACTTCGCCACCGACATTCTGCTTTCTTGCTTCTTTGTCTGTGATAATTCCTTTATCTGTAGAAATAATAGCGATTCCAAGTCCACCAAGTACTTTTGGTAAATCTTCACGGCTTGCATATACACGAAGACCTGGCTTTGAAATTCTCTTAATTCCTGTAATAATTTTTTCGTTTTTATCTACACCATATTTCAAAGTGATACGGATTGTTTTAAAGTTTCCATCTTCAACAACTTCATATTTTTTGATATAACCTTCATTTAAAAGAATCTCTGCAATAGCTAATTTCATCTTTGATGAAGGTACATCTACTGTATCATGCTTAGCAGTATTTGCGTTACGGATTCTTGTAAGCATATCTGCAATTGGATCACTCATTGTCATTTTAAGTGTTTCCTCCTTTTCTATATTATAATAGGCGCTTATACATGGACTTTCGCACTAAACTCATGCGGCGCTGCATGCCAGAGCTTCGTTACATGCTCAATGTCTATCGCTCAACTAAATTCACGCTGCGTCTTCGGCTGCATGCCTGAGCTTCGCTACATGCTCAATGTCTATCGCTCAACTAAATTCACGCTGCGTCTTCGACTTGCGTTCATTAAGGTTCGCGATGGACTTTCGCACTAAACTCATGCGGCGCTGCGACTGCAGCTTGCATTCGTTAAGTGCTCAATGTCTACCAGCTTGCTTTCTTAACGCCTGGAATCTGACCTTTGTATGCTAATTCACGGAAGCA
>ERZ780150.1213-NODE-1213-length-17684-cov-13.280447_pt1 | contig 17684 bp, 14 predicted proteins | sample MGYA00511019_ERZ780150 | MGnify/ENA primary metagenome ERZ780150 (study PRJEB29588, sample SAMEA2151633) | human gut metagenome | biome: human gut; feature: human-associated habitat; material: faeces | place: Denmark | collected 2008/2010 ...
CCGTCACAGATATCATCATGGAACGCACGGAGTGTCTGCTTGTCCACTACATTGCGCTTTTTGTTTCCAACCGGTGTACCCGGATCTTTGGTCTCAAACTGAGCCTCCACCATCCGAAGTTCTCCGACCAGCCCCGGATCCTGCAAAATACCTCTGCCAAGCATGACCTTTTCTGTTTCCGGAAATGTCTGCCGTAACCGCCCGTATGCCCCGGTCGAATGAATATCCCCATTGAAGCAAAGGGAATGTCTGCTGTGTTCTGCCGCATACCGGTAAGTCTCCATGCGCGGCGTATATTTATAAAAATCCTTCTGGATCCTTGGATGGACGATCAGCTCTGATAACGGATATTTCTCATAAATCGCAAGGAGATTCTCCCACTCGTCCGGCGAATCTTTTCCGACTCTGGTTTTGATGGAGATTTTGCAGTCACATGCATTAAAAATTTTATCCAGAAAACTGTCCAGCTGATCCGGTACCGCAAGAAATCCAGCCCCTCTGTTTTTTGCCACCACCGTTCCGGACGGACAGCCGAGGTTTAAATTCACCTCATCATAACCATATTGCTTCAACTGTTTTACAATCGAAATAAAATCGTCCGGCTGATTCGTCAGAATCTGCGGAACAACTTCCATACCCTGATTATGCTCAGGATCAATGTCCTTTTTCACTTTAAAATCCAGTTTTTTATTTGTGATAAACGGAGTGAAGTACCGGTCGATATCATGAAAATATTTCTGATATGCGTTACGGTAAATATAGCCGGTCAATCCCTCCATCGGTGCCATGTAATACTTCATTTTCTTTCCTTCCTGTTATTCCCGGTTCTGTATGATCTGATAGATTTCTTCCGTCTGCGCATCGTCAGATCCACTCATATAATAGTCTGTTCCATCTGCGGAAAAATGCAGAAACTCCGTATTTTCCGGGTTTAAAAAGACCTCGCATTTTCCAACATTTCTTATGAAAAATGTTCCTTTTTCCAACGTATCCATCGCAGTTCCACTTGATTTACTCCAGGACGGAAGCTCTGTGATCTTCTCAACATGTTCAATATCTTCCACCTGAATCTCGTAATCTACGTTCAGATGTTTTGCGTAAAGTATCTCATCTTCTACCGCAAGCCGGATCGGTGTGAATTCGTCCAGTATCAGCCAGATACACATTGCCGGAATCGTCACCATAAGTACCACTGCGTCCAAAATAGCACTTCCTTTTCCAACCGGTGTTGCCAGATTCATAGTCGTTCCCATTCCGACTTTCTTTGGCACCATGCTGTGCCTGTCTGCCGGATTGTAGTAGAAGATTCCCCAGATCCAGTGCCTGTCGTCATCAGCGTTATCGTTCAGCTCACGCTTTGCTTCGTAGACTGCTTCAATTTTCCTTAACTGTTTCATTAACGGAATACACAAAAGCAGTGTTGCCAGTGCATACACCATGCTGCCTGTCAAAATCATCCATCCCATATTATCTGCCAGAAAAGATGCTGCCAGGATTACTGCCGCAAATGCCGTATTCAGCCAGAGTACGATGAGCCAGAAATTTTTCCAGATATTTTTTCTTGCTCTTGTATAATTCAGGTTTACGTCACTGTCATTATTTATCACCGCTGTCGGCTGTCTGTCCATCCAGACTGCTACAGCAGTCAGTGCCACTCCGCATAGCCACATAACAATTGTAAGCCACCCTACACTGCTTAATTCTATTGTTTTTTCCAAAGCCGGATTGAAACTCTTTGCCCATACCGGCACAAGTGCAAGCAGTAATGCCGCCAGATTCGGCAGGAAAAATGGCAGAAATTTTACTCTTCTGATTTTTCCGACTGCTTTCAATTCGATGCGGTGTTCCATCTTCTCCGTTTCATACAGACAATGTTCCGTTTTCCATCTTTTCAATCCGTTGTTCGCATGCACCAGCGGGAGACACAGCAATACGATTGCAAGCAATATCCACATCATCCAGATTGTAAGCTGGATGGATATGTATTTTGTCAGGAAACTGCTAAGCGGAACGATCAGCAGAAAAATAAAATACTGTTTCATCTCTCTGCGGAACTTTTCCACAATTGCTGCCACCTCCGGTTCCTTGATCCACTCCGGTTTCATGTTTACTGCAAACAGGCAGCCATCTGCATACTGATACTGTCCTCGGAAACAAAAATAGAGGACTAATAAAACCGGATACATTGTGAAAAACATAATTATGTTTACGATCATAGTTTTTCTCCTTTCAAAGCTGGATTGTAATTGGCGTTTGCGAAACTCCTCATACTCTTCTTTCAATTTAGATTTTCAGGAGTTTCGCAATTGTTCATCAAATCACTACGTATTTTATTCATACAGCTTCCCGCAGATTTCAAAAAATTCTTCCTTCGTCATGCCGCTGACTTTCGCTTCCGAGATGATCTGCTGCAACAATTCCTTTGATTTCTCCGAAAGCTCTTTCGTCACCGCAAATTCTTTCCGCACCCTTGCGCCGCTCCTGCGGTCAGCGAAGATATAGCCTTCCTGTTTGAGCAGACTATAGGCTTTGTTGACTGTCATGGAATTGATCCCGATCTCTTCTGCAAGCCCGCGGACGGTTGGAAGCTGTTCTCCCGGCGATAGCCTTCCATCGGAAATCCCCTGCACGATCTGGTTTCGGATCTGCTGATAAATTGGGATTTCTGACATCTCATTGATGGATATGATCATGTGAGGTTCTCCTTTCTCCCGCGTTTCTGTTATATTAATATCGAATTCTTTCTAAAATAAAGTGTCCGCCTGATACACATTTTCCTGCACGAGCGAATAACGTTGCTATGTGTTCGTCTTCATGAGTTGTACATCCTTGCGGAATGTTTTTATATAATAGGAATGAAGTTTCCTATTGCATAAAAATATGTATCATTTGTATTAATTATTATAATACAAATGATACATATGTCAAGTGTTTCTAAAAGATATTTGTGATTTGTGCAAGCAAAAAAGATAAATACGCATAGCAATTTCCTATAAAAAAGCAAAAAAGCGCCAGAACCAGCACCCTCTGCCGGAACTTGCGCTTCTTTAGCAAATTACTATTCTACAGTCTGTTTATGCCTGTTCTTTCAAAAAGGTCAAAAACGTCTCCACGCCTCCACCGAGCACCTTCACTGCCTCCGGGCGGTTTCCTTCAATCGCAGACACGTCAAAGAAATCACCTGCTTTTGATTTCTCTGTGTACATAAAGCTGTCACTTCCATATAACTCATGCTCGATCTCAACAAATTCATCGCCCCAGAATGAGCAGTCCTCTGCTGTGATTCCTTCTGCTTTGAATCTCTCAAGAAAAACATCCACATTATCGCTCTTGCAGGAAATTCCAACTTCCAGATATTTTGCATCGCAGGTTGCCGATACTCTCTGTCCGAATTTCTCTCCGGTCTGCTCTGCAATGCCGATCAGTTCCTTCAATCCAGATTCGATACCATGCTGTTTTAAGATCTGGCGTAAATGTTCCACCTCATCGCCCTGCATGAAAAGCTGGTCTCCACGGTCGTTTTCCACCATAAGATCGATCTTGCAGTAATTCGGACGGCTGAATACAATGTCTGTTTTCAGTCCGTATTCCCACAATAATTTCACATGGATTGCATAACAGATATCATGGATTTTCAACAATCCTTCCTGGTCTGGAATCATAGATGCGAAAATTTCCGGTCTATCGTCCGTGATCTGATAGTTGTATGCCCCTCTTCCCAGTCCGAAGAACAAATTCTTCTGCTCTTCCTCTGTGAAATAAGTATGGAACTTCCCACCTGCTATCTTATCGTAAGTTGTCCCGCTTACGATCACGAGCTTTGTTCCCTGCTGTAACAGTGGCTTCATTGCAACAACTGCATCCTCAACCGGCGCAGTTCTTGATGTCACTGCGGTTCCGTCCCAGTCGAAGAAAATTGCTTTATACTTTTTATTCATAGCTGTCTCCTCTTTATTATCTACGCATTTGCGAAACTTAATCTTATTTCCTATAACTCATTGAATCAATTAAGCTGGTATGTATAAGTCTCCCCACTCTTCAGCACAACTTCCTTACCTCGCACCGTAAATGAAATCTCCCCGCCTTCCAACAGCGTGAACTCCGCCTCATCCTTCGTAATACGCACTTCCAGAAGTGCTCCTTTGAATTTCAGCCGGAATGCATATTCCTCCCACTCTTTCGGGATGGTCGGCTTGAATTTCAGCACACCATTCTGACAACGCACACCTGCGAATCCATTAACGATCGCCTGCCAGGTTCCTGCCATGTTGGCGGCATGGATTCCCGCGTAGAAGTTGTTGTGGTAATCATCGAGATCCATTCTTGCAGACTGTGAGAAATATTTATATGCTTCATCCAGATAGCCGATGTCACATGCCACGATTCCGAAAATACAGGTGGACAAAGAAGAATGATGCAGGGTAACTTCCTGATAGAAGTCGTAGTTTCTACGGATTTCTTCTTCGGTAAAGAGATCGTTATGCAAGTACATGCCAAGGATCGCGTCTGCCTGTTTTGACATGCGGTGGCGCATGATAAACAGCGGATGGTAATTCTCATACAGCCATGCACGCTTCTCCGGTGGAATCTTATTTTCATCCCACGGTTTCCGCATCATAAAACCGTCATCCATCGGATACACCTGCCGCTTCTCGTCGTATGGGAAATACATCTTTTCGATGATCTCACGCCAAAGTCCCAGCTCCTCCACAGAGAAGTCCAGTTTCTCTTCCAGTCTCTTAATATCCTCCGGTGCATGCTCTTTTAAGTATTCCACTGCTCCAACCGCATCCCGCAGGTTCTCTCTCGCCATCAGGTTGGTGTAGAAGTTATTGTCAACTAACACGTTGTATTCGTCCGGCCCGGTCACATCACAGATACAGTATTTTCCACCTTTGCACTCCGCAAAAGAACCGACATCTGCCCATACTCTGGCAGTCTCGATCAGAATCTCCGCACCTTTTTCTTTCAGGTAATCCACATCCCCTGTCACCTGAAGATAGAGTGACAATGCATAAGAAATATCCGCATTGATATGATACTGCGCTGTGCCGAGCGGATAATAAGTGGAAGCCTCCTCACCATTGATCGTTCTCCACGGATAGAGTGCACCTTTCATGTGACCTAAAATCCTTGCACGGTCTCTCGCCTGTGGCAGCGTCGCATAGCGGTAATCTAGCAGCTTTCTTGCAGTCTCCGGTTCTGTAAAGATCAGAACAGGGAGTACATACATCTCTGTATCCCAGAAATAATGACCTTCGTATCCCTCTCCGGAAAGTCCTTTTGCCCCCATTCCAGTCTTTCCGTCTCTTCCGGCTGACTGGATAATATGGAACAGATTAAAGTGTAAACCCTGCTGTAATTCTTCATTCCCCTTGATCTCTACATCTGCTGTCTTCCAGAAATCCTGCATATAACTCTTCTGCTGTTCTTTGAGCTTCTCATAGCCTTCGCTCTTTGCAGCCGCAAGCTCGTCCTGCACAAAAGCTTCCAGCTTCTCTTTCTCCATGTCAAGACTGGTCGAATAACAGATAAATTTATCGAGTGTCACGCACTCTCCCTCTTTTGCTGACAAGGAAACTCTGGATACTGTATCCATTTCTCCTGCTTCCGCCATCCAGTTCACGTCTGTCACTGTCTGTCCATCACACCATAATTCATGAACACTTCCGCATGCCACAGTCAGGTGACTTCCCTTTGTCGTTCCCTCATAATAGGAAATGTCGTTCTCCGCTTTCACCTTATCAGGATCAAGTCTCCGTCCAAATGGTCCATAGTCCACGATTGGATTTGTTTTTCTTGTATGATTTTCCACATCTGCCTGCATTTTTGACACAAACTCCACCGTTCCAGCATAATTGACTGGTCTGACCTGATAACGGATTGCCATGATATTTTTTCTGGCAAAGGAAACAAGACGGAAAATATGAATTTCTGTCATTTTTCCACTTGAAGCCGTCCATGTCAGTTTCCGCTCCAGAATACCATCCTTCATGTGAAGCGTTCTTGCATACTCTTTTACTTCGCCCTGCTCCATCGTGAACTCTTCACCGTCCAAAATGACATGAATTTCCTTCAGATTTGGCAGATTTAAAAGCGACTGACTCAAAAGCGGTGAACCAAAATTCGCCTCTCCATAGCGGATCTCATTGCTTTCATAAAAGCCATTGACGAAGTTTCCTTCCAGACCGGTATCCACATCGAATGGATACGCCTCCTCGAAAGTTCCTCTTGTGCCAATGTAGCCGTTAGACAGCGCAAATGTCGTCTCATTTCTGTAATTATTTTCTTTTTTGAATTCCGTCTCCGTGATATTCCATTGTTCGATCGGATATATTGGTTTCTTAAACTCCATTATTCACTAACTCCTTCTGTTTTCCTAATACACAATCTCCCAGAACAACTCTTCTCTTTTAATAAACGAATATAAAAATTCTACCGCATCCTCTTTGATCGCATTTTTATGACATGCCAGCGCACGTGCCTTTCTGTTCTTGGAAAAATCAAGTGCCCACATATCTTCCGGAACTGCAAAGCTGATGCGTTCTTCCCATTTTAACAATCCTTTATCAAAATCTTTTGGACACGCAAATGGTTCACAGACATCCATACTCTTCGCATAATCCCAGATGTTATCTCTCTTAGCAGAGCGGTTCGGCCAATTTTCATCCCCGGCATTTGAGTGGACTACTCCTGAAAATAATGTCGGATGATATTCTTTCTCCTCCGTCAGAATCTCTTTAATAAAAAATACCAGACCACTGTGATCCCCATGTCTGTCATATTCTGCAGTTGTAAAAATAATTTCTGGACGTTTTTCCATAATGATCTCTTTTAAATCCTGTTTAAATTGATTTCTTGTATACAACGCAGGTTTTCCATACTTTTCCGCATGATAATCTTTCTTGTCAGGAAGCGCATACGTATGATTCGAACAGTGCGACACATGTACACGGTCTCCCTCGCTGTCATCATATAACTGATGAAGAAAACTCTCTGTCTCATCCATCCCGGTATCCGCATAACCGAGAAATGTCACCTGTCTCCCGTCCAGTCCAAGCACCTGAAGCCCTGCCAGTGTCTCTGGCAGACGGACACTTCCGGTTGCCTCATCATGTCCTTCATAATCTCCGTTTCCTGCCATCACTACATGAACACCAATTCCTTTTGCAAGTGCTTTCTCCATAATACCTGCTGCAAGAAGGATCTCATCATCTTCATGCGGCACGATCACCATAATATTTTTGATTCCTGCATCCAGTTCCATTCGTCTCATATTCTTCTCCATTCTGCAATATCGTCTTACCCCTTCACTGCACCGGCAGAAACTCCTGCGATAATGTATTTCTGCATGAAAATATAGAAGATCATAAGCGGTGCAACACCAAGCATCAGCATTGGGAACAACGCTGTCCAGTCGGTTGCGAACTGTCCGATATTTCTGGATACTTCCTGAAGGATGACATCCTGCTCACGGCTCTGTAAGAACAGAAGCGGTGTCATAAATTCATTCCACACATTCAAAGTAACAAGGATAACAACCGTTGCAATAACCGGTTTCAATAATGGAAGTACGATCACAAAAAACTTACGGATCACAGAGCAGCCGTCGATTTCTGCCGCTTCCTCTAACTCCTTTGGAATGGTCGATTCCACAAACTCTTTAAACAGGAAAATTCCCTGTGGAACATTGATCGCCACATCCACAAGAATGACTGCCCATGCCGTGTTCATCAGTCCGATACTTTTCACAATTTTAAACAGGCTGACAATATTCATCTGGAACGGAACAACCAGACCTGCAAGGAACAGCAGGAAAATGCGGTTTCCCCATCTGGACTTCGTTCTTGCCAGCGCATAACCTGCCATGGATGTAACCAAAACAATAATTGCAACTGCAAGTACTGTAATTTTTACAGTATTAAACAATGCTCTCGGATACTGCATATTTACAAATGCATCTACATAATTCTGGAATACCCAGACTTTTGGAAGCCCCAACGGAGACTGTGTTGCCTCCTGCGGATTTTTAAATGTTGTCACGATCAGGTAATAAATTGGAATAAACCATACCGCTGCCAGAAGTATCATAAAAATCTCTGTAATAACAAGCCCGCGTTTTTCTTTTTTACTGACTCCCATTTCACTACTTTTCTGTTTTATCATGAGATAGCCTCCCCCCATTTTCCCATTATTTTGGTTGTCACACCGCTAATGATCAATACGATGATAAAGAAGCATACACCGAAAGCGGAACCTACCGAATAGAAGCCATCCGAGATACCTTTCTTCATCATAACTGTCATAACCGTTTCCGTTGCATTTCCAGGTCCGCCGGAAGTCATGGAGTAGATTGCGTCAAACGCTTTCATGCCTCCGATCAGTCCGGTTACTACAATAATTTTTACGGAAGGACACATGAGTGGGAGCGTAATCCTAAAAAAGCTCTGTCTGCCGTTTGCTCCATCGATCTGTGCCGCCTCATATAACTCTGGTGCGATACTCTGCAGGTTGGCAAGAAAAATAACCATCGCCCAGCCGGTCCACTGCCAGATCTGCGTAAATATAACAGAGAATAGTGCCCGGTTTGTCGTGAAGAAGTTAATCGTATCTAACCCGAAGCGGTGAAGCAGATTGTTGATCAATCCATAGTCCGAGGACGATAAAATAAAGTTCCATAAATACCCAATAATCAAAGAACTGAATACTGCCGGGAAAAAGTAAACCGCACGGAGCAGATTTCTTGTCTTTAACTTTTTATTCAAAACAGCAGCGATCGGAAGACCAAGAATTACCTGAAATCCAGTCAGTAATATGGCATAAATCAATGAATTCTTGATTGCAATCCGCATTAAAGGCGTCTGGAATACTTTTATATAATTCTGAAATGCAACAAAGTGCAGATTTGTTGGATTCATATCAGTATAATCAGTAAAACTGTAAAAAATGGTGTACATAAACGGCAAAATACTAAAGATCAGATAAATTGCCAGTGCCGGAATAATAAACACCGCAAAGTAACGTCCGAGTGAACCACATTCCCTTTTTTTCTGTTTTTTATTCATAAAATCTTGCTTCCTTTCCGAAAAAAGGCAGAAAAAGAGCCTCAAACCCAGCCTCACTGCCGAGTTTGAGGCATCTTCACTGCACTCTTATCTATTTTGATAATAACTCAGAAACCACTTCATCAACCGTCTGTAATGTTGTGGATAAATCCTGCGCACCTAAAAGATAACTCTGCATCTCTGTTCCATAAGTCTCATGTGCACCTGCTGCAGAACCCCATTCATTCCATGGGCAGTAAACATTTCCTGCTGCTAACGCACCTGCGACACTTGTATATGCTTCCGGAAGGTCAAATTCTACTCCATTTAAGTAAGAAGAACCCCCCTGATTGTTCTGCCATAAAGCGGTCTGTCCATCTGCCGTTGAAATTGCGGCAAGCACTTTTTTCACTGCATCAAGGTTCTTGGAAGAAGCATTTGCTGCAAATCCACAGCCAGGACCACCAATGAGCCAGCCTGCGCTTTCTTTTGTTCCATAGAAAGGCATCATGTCAAGCTGTAACTCCGGATTTTTTTCCATGATCGCATCATAATCCCAAGGACCAGAGCAGAACATTGCTGAACCGCCTGTTGCAAACTGCTCTAATGCCTGATCATGATCAATACCTGTCATGTCTGCTGTGTATACACCATTATCGATCAGTTGTGACCATGTCTCGATATATGGATTCCAGGTTCCGTCCATTGTCACTTCGCCGTTACGATATTTTTCTCCAAAACCTTTTCCCTCATCTGTGGACAGATACTCTGCTGTCACAAATGCCATAGAACTCTTTAACAGTGGTTCCCATGATTTTAAACCTGCTGCAAGTGGTGTGACTCCTGCATTCTGGAATGTTGTACAAACGTCTAAAAACTCATCAAATGTCTTTGGAAGTTCCACATTATTTTCTTCAAAAATTTCTTTGTTATAATAGATTCCTTCAAACCAGCTGATTCCCGGAAGTGCATAGGTACTTCCGTTATATCCGTAAACACTTGTACCTGCTGTGGAATAATCAGCTGCCAGATCATCCAACGCTTCCAGATAACCTAATTTTGCATGTTTTAATGCAGAACCCGGTGACTCGCAGATGATGTCCGGTCCTTCGCCTGCGGAAAGCTGGGTATCAATAATTGTATCGTAGTTAGAGTTATCAATAAACTGATACTCAATCTCTACCTCCGGCACTGCCTCTGCAAGATAATCTAACATTGCCTGTACCGTGTCTTCACTATTCCAGTAAGACATACGGATTGTCACTTTGTCCGAAGAAGAGTCTGTTTTCTCTCCCTTTGTCTCTGTCTTAGATGCTGAATCTGTGCTTCCTGTATCCGAGGAGCTTCCACATCCTGCTACTACCCCAAGTGTCATTGCTGCGCACAATAATACGCTCAAAACTTTTCTCTTCATACCTTTTTCTCCTTTTCCCGAAAGAAAATACCGCTGTCTGCTGCTGTTTTTCTCTTTCATTTGATATATTTATCATACCGTCGAACATAGCAGAAAAAAATAATACTTTCTTTGGAAAAGTAATACTTTTTCATGTATTTTATTTTGGATTTTTCTTCTGCAGCGTATCCGGCATCTTTACCGTAAAGCAGGTATATTTTGCATCAGTGACTTTCACTTCAAGACTTCCGAGTGCTCCGTAATAAAGCTCCAGACGTTCCTTGATATTGTGGATTCCATAGCCTTTTCCCTGTTCATTCAACAATTTCTCTACCATTTCAAGTTCGATCAAAGGTCCGTTATTGTAAATAGAAAATACCAGCTGCTCCGGTTTTCTGCAAAACTCCACAATAATTTTTCCGGTGTCCGGTTCTTCCATATAATCAATGCCGTGCTTCATCGCATTTTCCACCAGCGGCTGAAGCAGAAAGTTCGGCATACAGCATTCGAGACCGCTCTCATCTATACGGTATTCCACCTCAAATGGTTCCTCATGCATTTTTTTCTGGATCTCAATATACGCCCGGATATTCTCCAACTCACTGTTCACCGTTGTGATCTGTTGTCCGTTGTTTAATGCTGTGCGGTAGAATTTTGCCAGAAGTCCTGTGATATCGCTGATATCGTCATCCCCTTTTCTGAGCGCCTTCCACTTGATACCTGAGAGGCAGTTGTAGAGGAAATGAGGGTTCATCTGCGCCTGCAGCGCTCTCAATTCGGATTCTTTTTTCTCAATCTCCATCTTGTATACTTCATTAATCATGGAATCTAACTGCACAGTCATTCTTCCGAGACTGTTCGTCACCATGCCAACCTCATCCGTGTCGGTTGTGTGACAGGGATTTTGCAGATCTCCGTTTGCAATACGCTCCGCCTGATCCCTCAACTGCAAAATTCTCTGACCGATCACACGCGACAGCACTCCAATCACCACCAGTGTCAGTCCGACACAAATAAGTACTACTATGATTGTAGAAAATATAATGGAATAAATCTGTTCCGAGATTGTATTCCGGTCAATAAAATAGTAAATTTTCCAGTCGACTTTTTCCATCGACGCTTCTTTTAAAATATATTCTTTATTTAAGACGGATGCATCCTCCGGGTTTTCTCCGATGTACGCTTCAATTTTCTGTTCCATCTGCTCATCAGCAATTTTTTTTGTGTAAATCACCTGACCATTTCCGTCTTTTATCACGATCCCGTTGTCCAGATAATCCATCGTATCAAACGGTTCCAAAATCCGGTTTAAGTAAAATTCCGCACGCAGTACACCGATTCTTCTGCTGGTCGTTGCCGTATCTAAAATTGTCCGCGTTGCATACAGCTTTCCGTCCTCCTCGACCGTCCACTCTGTATTAAAATCTTTTTCGTGCTTTTTGTACCACACCGTATTCTCATATGGCTCCGCCGACTCCAGGAAGGAGCCGATGTCCGTTTCCGTATATGGTGTGACGATCTTGATCATTTTTAAGTTTTCATCACTCGTTATAAAGTACCAGAATACCGGTTCCACCGTCTTATTCAGGCTCTGTGCGATTGCACTACCATTATAGGCATTCCCCTCCAACGTCTGTCGAAATTCCAGATTGTACGCCAGATATTTTGTAAAATCTGTCTCTCTCTGAAAAATAGCGTCTGCCTCCTGACACATACGGTGTAAATTATTGTCCATCGTCACTTCTGTCTGGTCCAGCAGATTTTGATTTGCCGCAGAAAACGAATGAATACCGAGAATACATAACGGAATCGACACCAGAATAATATAACTTATAATAAGCTTTTTCTGCATAGACGCATTATGTATAAACCAGTTACAGATTTTCTTCACTTGACCTTCTCCCCGCTTCTTATGTATTTCTGTCAACATGACCGCACCACTGTATTTCACTTCCAATTTTTCTGTTTATTTCTGCTCACGGTACTGCTTCGGTGTCACACCATAGTAATTTTTAAACAGTTTGTTGAAATAGGGCTGGTTTGTGTAGCCACATGCCTTTCCGATATCCACGATCTTCCAGTTGCTCTCCTCTAACAGTTCTTTCGCTTTCTTCATGCGATAGTCTGTCAAATATTTCACAAGATTGTATCCTGTCTCCTTCTTGAAAATAAAGCTCACATAGGACGCTGTGAGGCAGACTTTTTCTGCGATCTCTTCCAGACCGATATCATGCATATACTCATTCTTGATGACTTTTTTGATTTCGGATACCGTGAGGCTCGTATCCGGCAGACTCTGTTTCTGGGAAACAGTGATCTCCCGTATCACTTTTGACACAACTTCACCCACTTTCCAAAGATCATGACTGTTCATAATTTCATCTGCTGTCTGCATGATCAGGCTCTCGTTATAGATGCCGTATTTCTGATAAATAGCCTTGACAATATCTAAAATCAGATACTTTGCATAAAATGCACTCGACGCTTTTTCATTTTCCAGACGTTTCAGATAGACCAATAACTGTTCTTCCACTGCAGGCATATTTTCATCCTCTATGCTTCGGAAAATACTATCTTTCATCTGCATGGTTTCCTCGAGCGTTCCTGTATCCCGCGCTGCTTTCTGTGCAATGTAGATTACTCCCGAAAAATAGCTGAACGTGTCATTTCGGACATCTTCCATTTCTTTTACCCTGCCTGAAAATTCTTTTATTCCAAAGAATGTTGTTCCGACAATGATCGATGGCATCTCTGCTTTTTCCTCGGTCAGATCGGCGTATAATAAACGGATGGAATTTTCCACTTTCCGTTCCTCGATCGGCTCTCTGCTGTAAATCATCACATAAATCTGGTTTGGATAAAAGTCGATCTGTTCATATGGTAATTTCATATTGCGTTTCAGTATTTTTTCAAATTCTTCCTCGCACAGTTCAAAGTAATTGTTCCGTGTCTCAATACTCACGAAACAGATATATTTATTTTCCAGATTAATCTTGTATTCCTGTAATTTTTCCACAATCTCTGTCACAGATTCTTTCGTGTTAAAAAGTCTGTATAACAATAATTTTTTATCTGCGACTAACAGATTTTCTTTCTGTTCTTTCCACTGCTTTTTCTGTCTGCAAAGTGCAATGACATGCTCCATCACCTGTTTGAATTCCTCCACTTCGATCGGTTTTAACAGGTAATTGACCGCACTTACCTCGCATGCCTTTTTCGCATAATCAAACTCGCTGTAAGCACTGAATATAATAATGATCACATCCGGTCTGTTTTCCTTTGCATATTTTGCAAGTTGCAGTCCATCCATATACGGCATTTTTACGTCGGTCAATAAAATATCCACATCCTGATATTTCTGTAGATACTCCATTGCCAGTTTTCCGTTAGCTGCTTCCGCTACTTCAAGCTCAAATTGAAATTTTTCAATCAAAAACCGGATTCCCTCACGCTCTGTTCTTTCATCATCTACTAATAGTATTTTCATTTTCCCCACAATCCTTTTTTCTTCTGTATCATTTTTATACGCATACTATTTCCAATCTCCGCTTTCCGACATTCTTTCATCTCTTGTCGTTTTGTATACACTGCCTCAATTATATTTTATTAATCCGGTATCCTGTTTGAAATAACATATTTTTTTGATTTCTTGCAATTATTTGGTATCTTTCATTTTTACCGCAGATTATTCACCTTCCCAACTGAAATATATCCATCAACAAGTGCCCGGAAATCCGTTCCCTCCGGGGCATTCTCATTATAATTTCCATGCACAGTCAGTCGTATTCTTCCATTTTCAAGCCCCTCTTCCAGATACTCGTCAATGAAAAATCCACAGTCTGCAATTTTTCTGTCATATAAAATTCCCCGCAGCTTCTCAAGTTCACACTGCGGAAAATTTACGTTCCAGATCTGATTGTGCGCCAAAGGCTGTTCCATCAGTTCTTTCAGCATCTGCTCAAGGTAAGCGTCTGTCACCTCATGACACTCCGATGCACCTTCAGAAAACGCAATCGCATGCACACCTGCGCACGCAGCTTCTAACGCAGATCCTACGGTCGCTGAATACTGAATATCTGTTCCGCTGTTATATCCATAATTAATACCGGAAAATACATAGTCCGGCTTTTCTTTCACAATATTTAAAATTCCAAAACGTACACAGTCCGCCGGTGTTCCTGTACTTGCATATGCGTGCACACCCTCCACCGGAAAATCAACCGGAAAAAACTCTATCGTTTCACGTAATGTGATCCTGTGTGACATTGCACTGCGCTGTCCGTCCGGTGCCACCACCCAGACTTTACCATATTTTTTTGCTGCCCGTGCCAAACGAATGATACCGTCTGACTGTATTCCATCATCATTTGTAATTAATATTTTTTGCATTATGTTTTCCTTTTCCACAAATTTTCTGAGACTCTCTTCTCCATCTTTTCTATTTAATTTATCATATCCTTTTTTCCACGAAAATGCAAAACTCCTCAAAATGAGGACTTTTTAGCCTTAAAAGTCCTCATTTTGAGGAGTTTACTTTTTCGTTCATATACACAAATATAAACTGCATTCCCTTATTCTCTGTTTTCATATTGAAACCATCGCCAGTTTTACTGCTTTACTCTTCTCCGAAATAAGCACTTTTTTCAAGAGTGATACTGGGCGGATTCGAACCACCAACTTCGGTTTTGCAAACCTATGCCCTACCAGCGGCTACAGCATCGGATACGAAACAACAGAATGCACACCCGGCGAATATCTATTGTCATAAAAATCCCCTCACGGAGTATGTTTATCAAATTTTCCATGAGGGGGCTGTTTCAAACTGATTTCATTCTGCTGATTTCACGATCAGCACCTGAAACGCTCTTAGTTGCTGAATAATGCAGTAGACAGATATCTGTCACCGGAATCTGGAAGAAGAACTACAATATTCTTTCCTTTATTTTCCGGTCTCTTTGCTAAAATAGTGGCTGCTTTTAAAGCTGCTCCAGAAGAAATACCAACCAGAACTCCTTCCTTTTCTGCCAGAAGACGGGAAGCTTTGTACGCCTGCTGCTCTTTCACTTTACTGATGCGATCATAAACAGAAGTATTGAGTACATCCGGCACAAATCCCGCACCAATTCCCTGCAGTCCGTGCGGTCCCGGATTTTCTCCCGACAGCACCGCGGAAGACGCCGGCTCCACTGCCACAATCTCAATGGACGGATTGACTGATTTCAAATAAGCACCGGTTCCTGTGATCGTTCCGCCGGTACCGACACCTGCTACAAACAGATCCACCTGTCCTTGTGTATCTTCCCAGATCTCCGGCCCTGTTGTTTTTTCGTGCGCTCTTGGATTCGCGGTATTTACGAACTGACCCAGGATCACTGCATTTTCAATCTCCTGCTCCAGCTCTTTTGCTTTTGCAATGGCTCCTTTCATCCCCTTTGCGCCTTCTGTGAGCACAATTTCTGCGCCATATCCCTTCAGAAGTTTTCTTCGCTCGATACTCATCGTTTCCGGCATTACAAAGATTGCTCTGTATCCTCTTGACGCTGCAATCGATGCAAGCCCGATTCCGGTATTTCCACTTGTAGGCTCAATGATAGCAGATCCTGGTTTTAATGTACCGTTTTCCTCTGCCTCTGTGATCATCTGAAGCGCTGCCCGATCCTTTACACTGCCTGCCGGATTAAAGTATTCCAGCTTCACCAGCACTCTTGCCTGGAGATTCAGTTCTTTCTCCAGATTCTTTACTTCCAGAAGTGGAGTTCTTCCGATTAATTCTGTTACACTCTGATAAATTCCTGCCATATGTCTGTCCTCCTATATTCATTGCATCGTTTTTAAATGTAGTACATGCCCGCGTTCTGTTCCAGTTTTTCCCGGTATTCATCCGTCAGCATCTTTAACGTTTTCTGTTCCAGAAATGTATTGACTGTTTCATCAATCCTGCTCCATACAAGCTTCTCGATCGCCTCCTGAACTGCATCCTGCTCTTCTCCCGGAATCCGGTCTATGATTGAAAAGGTTCCTTCCAGTGCCTCCAGCACTTCTTTGACCGTAATGGACTCTGCATCTCTCGCCAGTTTATATCCGCCTCCGGCTCCTTTTACACTGACCACAATGCCTGCTTTTCTCAATGTTCCGAAAACCTGTTCCAGATAATTCAGAGAAATCTTCTGTCTGTTTGCGACCTGAACAAGCGAAACCGGAGCATTATTCGAATGAATGGTCATATCAACCAGGGCGCGCAGTCCATATCTTCCTCTTGTCGATACTTTCATGGCACTCCTCCTTTAATTCCTATCGATTTAGTAATGTTTTTTATTGTTATACCTCTTTTTTCCTACCATGTCAATATGTTTAATATATTTTCTTGAAATTATTTTATCCAAAAGATGAACACAGCAACTCCAAAAACAGCTTGAAACCATAACAAAAAGAGTACCGTCAGGCAGTAAAACCGCCCTCCGGCACTCTTTTTAACAGGTCTCTTTTTTCCTTACGATCTCTGCAATATCTGCAACTGTAACCTCTGCAGCCGTATCCAGTATCTGCTCCCACATCTCACCCCAGGTACTTTTCGTAGAGCAGATTTCGCATTCCATTCCACACTCAGTATTTTCAACAAGACAGGATACCGGTGCCAGCTGACCTTCCGCAGCACGAAGCACTTCCAATACAGAAATTTCTCCCGGCTCCTTCGTCAGGCAATATCCTCCATATGCACCGCGCACACTTTTTACAAGACCCGCCTCTTTTAAAAGCTTCATAATCCTCTCCAGATATTTTTCTGAAAGATTTCGCCTCTTTGCGATATCATTCAGACTTTCCAGACGATCCGGCATCAGATGCAGCGCAAGATCCACTGCAATTTCCAGTGCATACTGCCCTCTTGTAGACATTTTCATATTCCGGCTTCTCCTTTATCACTTTTTGCTTCCTCTATTTTAATAGAAATCCTGTGTAAATACAATCTCTCATTTTCAGTTTCTTTTGCACAAGATTCATAGAAAATGCTTTTATTTCTACACATTTCGACATTTTTTGTATACTTTTACAAATACCAAAAGAAATCATTTGACACTCATTGTTAAATATGCTAAAATGACGAAGTATTGTTTTTGATTGGATAAGCAATACGATATACTTTATTATTTATTTTCAAATTTATGGAGGTAACACAATGACAGGTACAGTAAAATGGTTTAACAACCAAAAAGGATACGGATTCATCTCCGATGAACAGGGAAATGATG
>ERZ780150.1217-NODE-1217-length-17616-cov-7.152041_pt1 | contig 17616 bp, 19 predicted proteins | sample MGYA00511019_ERZ780150 | MGnify/ENA primary metagenome ERZ780150 (study PRJEB29588, sample SAMEA2151633) | human gut metagenome | biome: human gut; feature: human-associated habitat; material: faeces | place: Denmark | collected 2008/2010 ...
ACTCTTTTTATGGCAATGGGGCGTTAATTGTGCGGTGTTGCCTTAATTCTCTCAATATTCTGTATTTCATCCGCAACCAATATCAAATTATTAGAAAATACATTTTTATCTGAGCAGAATGCAGCTATTGCTTTCTCTTGAGTCAATATGTATATGTTATTGTGCGACGAGCTCTCCTTGCCTATCACGGAATTTGAAATAGAGCAATTTACAACGTTAAGTCTATTTAGATAGGTGTTAAAATCTTCAGATACCTGATTCAATAAACTAAGCGTTGGTACAATATATACAATATCAAAATTCTCCTTCGAGAGCTTTTCCAAAAGCTTTAATAGAACAACAAATGATTTACCAGCTGAAGTAGGCGCAGATATCCCTATTATTTTTTCAGAGTCCATACTCCTCCATATATTCATTTGGAAGTTTGTTAAAAGGAATTTGTGACCATTTACAGTCACTTCATTTGTTTCCTGATTTAGTGTTGTTAATAAATTGTCGATTGTGCTTCCTAATGAAGAAAAAATACAGTTCTCTCTATCATATCCCTCGTCTGCAATAATTGCTGAGGTAGGATATCCAATTCTTGAAAGGAATTTTACAATTAGTTTACTTACATCATACTTGTTATGATCAATATACTCCCACATAAGTGCAATAACAGTTATAACATAATTTATTGATGGTTTTTTGGACACACAAGTTTCATAATCTAAGCACCTAATGGTTTCATATACCAACTCTTCTGAAACAGTGACTTCACTCTCAGCAAAGCCCATTTTATTTGCAATAAAATCTAAATCAATATTCAACCATTTACCCAAAACAGCTGCCTTTAATTCTTCCATCAATTACTCAACCCTTTCTCCTATATCTTGTTTTGGAATTCCGATGCCAACTCTTCTAATTTCCATATGGGCATGATAATATAAGTGATTCTGTTCAAAATAGGATTATTGGCAATATCAATCTTGTTATTGTCAAAATCCCTAAACCGCTTTTCAATAATTTCCGTAATCTGTTTACGGATGTCATTTTGCGAAGTACAGTATTTCTGCTCAGTCTCATTATAAACAACAAGACATACCAAGCGCACCTCAAAATTATCAAGGGTGTTGTTTATATATTTTTCTGCAATATCGTTCATCTCATCATCAAGAAAATCTTCATGAAGATATGAATAAAGCTCTTTTCTATGAGATGAATATGTTGATAGTATGCTAGTAATGGCATCTTCAAACGCTTGAGAAAACTTATATTTGCTTGTGTATGTTTTGGCTTCCCCAAGTATAATAATAGGCTTGTCGTTCTCTATTTTAAAATGAATGGCATCAGCACCAAATCGTTCATGCTGGCTTGACGTTTTTATTGGCATTTTACGTAGCAAAGGTACTGCTTTTTGAAATCTCTGAATATAATGAAATAATAAAAGTTCCCCGAATTGACCTTGAACCAATAATTTATCACTATTCCTATCGCCACGAAACTTCTCTTGAGCTTTCCTCTGTATTTCTGAACTTGCCGCTGACTCAGATTTCCCTTTCCTTAATGCAGCCTCTTTTAATTTTACATACCTTGGAGAGCTAAACACCCAATCAACAATTGTATCATATAATTCATTCAAAAAATCATCACGTAATTCAAGCAAATCTTGATAATCAATGCTGGTGCCAAAATGCTTTGTGTCGCATGGTAGTATATCGAAATTTTGGTGAACAACGTAAATATTATTAAATAGCGCGTCATTATTGATCAATCTCTTCTCTATATCAGAACTTGTTAGCATGACTTTTACTACCTCACTTATTTTTAATTCTCATTTTATAAGGGTCTAAAAAATCATATAGATTGTTTTACAGTAGACGAATCAAAAAAAGTTAATAAATGTATCGCTTAACAAAAGTTTTTTTTTAAATATCTACTATATTAAATATAGCACGACATACTGAATTTGTCAATACTTGATGATAAAACTATCCAAATACAAATAATCTTGTAATAATATTATAAAACAGGTAACTATTATATCACACCAAATGATTTATTACAATCATAGACCAACCCCCAAAACAGTTTGTAGATGGCAAAACTACCTGGTAAACGAAATTGCACTATATCTTCAGGCATACGGTAGAGTTCACCACAAGGAAACTGAAATAATCAAATATCTTAACAAATTTATTATACGGTAACACAATAAACTCTAGTACATTTATACTTTCAGCATATTTTGCGATTTAAAACCGCAAAAGTGTTGATTTTTTAGCTGAATTGTGGTATAATAATCGCAACGGAGGTGTTACAAATGATTGAAAGACCAATGTATGTAGATAAAATCATGGCGTATGTTGACACGCCATTCGTAAAGATACTCACCGGAGTACGTCGCTGTGGAAAGTCTACGATACTGAAAATGATAATGGAAAGGCTGAAAAGCGAGCATAATATACCGGAGAACCGCATTCTGTCCTACCGCTTTGACTCCATGGAGTACGATGGAGCGACTGCAAAGCAGATATATGATGAACTCAAATCCAGGCTGTCAACTGACGGAAAGACGTATCTGTTCCTTGATGAGATTCAGGAGATTCAGGGCTGGGAAAAAGTCGTAAATTCGCTGGCTTCGGACTTTGACGTTGACATCTACGTGACAGGCTCAAACTCCCGTATGATGTCCTCGGAGATCTCCACATACCTTACGGGCAGGTATATTGCTTTCAGAATATACACGCTTTCCTTTGCGGAATATCTGACATTCAAGCAGACATACAGTGTTGTCGGACCCCCCCGCGAGGAGCTTGGCAATTACATCAGACTTGGAGGATTTCCTGCAACTCACTTGCAGGAGTATTCGCAGGACGAGGTTTACACTATCGTCCGGGATATTTATAATTCAACTATTTTCTCGGATATCGTTAAAAGAAATCAGGTGCGTAAAATCGACCAGCTTGAACGTGTGGTAAAATATACTTTCAGCAACGTCGGAAATACATTCTCCGCAAAATCAATATCTGATTATCTGAAATCCGAAAGGCGCTCGCTGGATAACGAAACCGTATACAGCTATCTTGAAAAACTCGAAAAGGCTTATCTTCTGCACCGCTGCTCACGTTATGATCTCCAGGGAAGAGAAGTTCTGAAAACGCAGGAAAAGTTCTACCTTGCCGATACTTCGCTGCGATACAGCGTGCTCGGTTATAATTCCGACACTGTGGCAGCAAGCCTCGAAAATGTTGTGTACCTTGAACTCTGCCGCAGGGGCTATACCGTCAATATCGGAAAGACCGCCGACGGTGAGATAGACTTCGTAGCAAGCCACCAGAACGAGAAAATCTATGTTCAGGTAACTCAGGAGATAAAGACCGAGAAAACCGCAAAGCGCGAGTATGAGCGCCTGCTTGACATTCACGACAACTACCCCAAATATGTACTGCTTACAGATGATTTTGCCGGCGGCAACTATGAGGGAATCAAAACAATGCACGTTGCGGATTTTCTTCTCTCGGGAGAGTACTGAAGCCTGCGGAAAACACTTGACAACTCAATGCAGGAATAGTATAATGAAATTGGCAATAATATTCACGCTAAACAAACAACGTTATAGAGCGGCAAATCCGAGCGCAGGGAGTCTGAATACCGAACCGTGTAAATGCCAATAATACCCACAGAAAGTGAGGTATTGCACATGAAAAAAACACACGGATTAGATGATCGAGAGATGGAACTGGTGAAGCTGCTGATGGCAGACTGTCAGACCAACTTGTTGGTCTGAGCCACCGGGGACATTCAGGCAAAACTGAAAAAGCTGTTTGCCGGGACGATAGAGCAGATGCTCGAGGCAGAAATGGACGAACATCTTGGCTACGAGAAGAACTCCGTAGCCGGGAACAACTCCGGAAACAGTCGGAATGGTTACGGGAAAAAGACGATAATCAGCGATTATGGCGAGTGTGAAATCGCTGTTCCACGCGACAGAAACGGCGATTTTGAGCCTAAAGTCATTGAAAAGCGACAGACAAGAACCGACGAGATCGAACAGAAAATCATGCAGATACCGTACGCCGGCTGAACAAGTTCAGCTTAGGAATGTCGCAGCGTGACATTGAAGATACGTTAAAGCAGATCTACGGAACCGAAATTTCACAAGGTCTGGTTTCGCGGATAACCGACAAAATTCTGCCGGAGGTCAACGAGTGGCAGAACCGTCCTCTGGAGGCAGTTTATCCGGTAGTTTTCTTCGATGGGATCGTGTTCAATTCGCGCAAGGATAACAAAATTGTCACGAAATGCGTGTATTCTGTGCTGGGTATAAACATGGAGGGTCATAAGGAGATTCTCGGCACCTGGATATCGGAAAACGAGTCCGCGAGCTTCTATGCAAGCATATGTTCTGACCTCCAAAGCCGCGGCGTTAAGGATATTTTCATTGCCTGTCACGATAACCTCACAGGGCTCTGTAATGCGATAAACTCGGTTTTCCCCAAGACGAAGAATCAGCTCTGCATAGTCCACCAGATTCGCAACAGCTGCAAGTTCGTACCGTACAAGGATCGTAAGGCAGTATGCGCTGATCTGAAGAAAATCTACGGCGCCGTGAACCTCGATGACGCTGAATTTGCGAAGGAAGAATTCCGTGAGAAGTGGAATAAGAAGTACCCGAATATTCTGAAATCCTGGGATAAAAACTGGGCTGAATTAACCATATTTTTTGAATATCCCCAGGAAATTCGTAAGATAATATACACGACGAATGCTGTCGAGGGCTACCATAGAATGGTCAGAAAATTCACTAAATCCAAGTCGATTTTCCCGACCGATGACGCTATTCGCAAGGTCGTTTATATGAGCGTTTCCGAGATTTCAAAGAAGTGGACCATGCCGGTTCGCGACTGGGGGCTGGCTTATGCTCAGTTCATGATTTATTTTGAGGACAGATTCGCAGCTTAACAGACTTCGAGGGTTCCACCCTCGAGCTCCCGGAGTTTATCCGCTGGAAGATACCGGTGAAGTATGAAAAGCAGCGAATTGACTCCGCTGCTCTTCACCGTATATCTTGCAGCTGCGTCGGGTCGCTCTCCAGCGTTGCCCTGTTTTGCTGCATTTTTAGCTTTGGTACGTTTTTCGGGATTATTCGCGTTTACACAGTTGTTTTTTCAGACCCGAAGCCATTTGTCATGGGCAGGAAGAACTGGCTTTTCTCCGATACCAACAAGGGTGCTGACGCAAGCATGATGTGGTATTCGGTCATTGAGTCGACAAAGCTCAATAACCTCAACGTTTACGGTTATCTCCTGCACCTGCTTACCGAGCTGCCGAAACTCGGCGAAAAGCCTGCGCCGGAACAACTCGATAGGTTCATGCCCTGGGCTAAGCTTCCCGATTTCTGCATATAACAGTTTACCCTCTGCTCGCTGTAAAAAAGCAGAGGGTTACTTGTTTTGGGTCGCTGGATTATTGGGCGGATACCTCTTTTCGGCGCTGGCTTAATTGCTTTCGGCTGCTCGATTGAAAGCCCCTGAAGCAGCCAGATATACTGCTCGTGAGTCAGTTGTTTTGCCTCTGCACCGTTCCTCGGCCACTGAAAATAACCATTGTCCAGCCGCTTGTAAAGTAGCAGAAATCCATCGCCCTCCCACAGCAGCGCCTTCATCCTGTCACGTCGTTTTCCGCAGAACAAAAACAGGCTTCCCGAGCATGGTTCCAAGCCGAAATTCTGCTTTACTATTCCCGCCAGACCGTCAATTGACCGCCGCATATCCGTGTATCCGCAGACTATGTACACTTGCTCAAATCTAGCTTCCTTCAGCATGACGATAGTCCTTTCAAGAGCGTTGTTAGCAACTCTGGCGAGATGTCCTGCAGCAGTTCTGCGGTTATTCCTCGCCCGGTTATTCTGATCATTCCCTCAGCTGCATCAGTGGGAATACTCATACTTCCATCGTCTGCGTTTACAGGCACTATCTCGTGTTTTGGTTCAAGCGCTGCTTCTCGTATCTGTCTGAGTCTGTTGTGAAAGGTCGTCCTGGCTATTCCATTCTCCTCGCACCACACTTTGATCGTCTTTCCGCTCCCAAGATACTCTCGGTACATCTCCGCCCATGTCTCTAGCCTTATTCGCTTTTTTGCTTCGCTTATCCTGCTCAGTTCCATCAACTCCCATCTTGTTCCACCGAGTCCCGGGGCTTTCTGGGACTTCGTTGAGCTTTGTGGTTATTGTAACACTTTCCAGGGTATTTGTATAGCCGTGGGATTAGTTGGCGGATACGAAAGAAAACCGTTCCAAGCCTCGTAAAATAATGATCAAACAATGATCAAATGAACTTTTCCTAAAATAGAGAAACCCCCGAACGGCTTAGTAAAGCCATTCGGGGGATTTAAGTCTGGTGACGCTGCCCGCTGCGTAGACGAACTATTTTATGTCCCTGGTGCCTTTGGACTGGTCGTTTATCTTTGAATTTACCGCTCGCAGCCGGATATCAGCCAATATAATTACTAACCCCGACAGCTCGTTTGAACTGCCGGGGTAAAACTTTGTTCAATTATTTTGGGTTGTGCTTGTCGGTTTGAGAATTGGCTTGTTCTGATTTCCACTTCTCAAACTCCGCCTGAACCTCTGCGCTCTCGTAGGCTTTCTGGATTTCCGGAAGCAGCATTCTAGCAAGCGCATTGACTACATCATCAGGAAACTTATCCCCGAACTGATTTTTCATCCGCAGTTTATCCTTTCGTAAGATTTCCGAATACAGCGCGCAGCCCGCACATGGCTGCCGTTGAGGCTGTGAGAACTGCATCATTGGATCTCTTACAAGCGTCTGCGGAACGCCTGCGTGAATTAGTCATTGATGTCAGGTACGAATGATTGTTATATTCAGATCGTGTATATTATAACATGATTTTGAGAATTTGTCTGCTGACAATGCAGCCAAAATATAATCTATTAATTTTATATATGCCATAATATTGGTCATAGGCAGGAAAACCTGGATTTTTCTCCGACACCAACAAGCACACTGCTGCAATAATGATATGGTATTCAGTCATTTAATCAGATAGGATCAATAACCTCAGCGTTTTCCTTACAATTAGATTAAGCCATTCTCTTCCAATGAAATAAGAACTCTTGTATCTGATGACTTATAAATACTGTTTTTGGAAGAGATTTTGTATATTTTGCTATCAGGACTGTTCTTTGTTAAAAATAGGTAGTACTCTTCCCCTACAGTAACACTATCATATTTTAACACACACTCAAAGCTTTGTTCAATTTGACCCTTATAAACCTGAATAAGTTCACAAGTGTAAATCCCTCTATCGCTGCCAGACTGAAGTGGTTCTTTAGATATTTTGGCTTTAGCAATAAAATCAGAACCTGATATAATATCGCCTAATGACGATGAGCTGATATAATCTCTAAACAGTTCCTCGGAAGTATCCTCTATTAATTTTGCCAATTCTACGAACTCTTTTTCGGACGTCAGTTGATCGGGAACGTTGAATGTTATCCCTCCCGTAGATATGACCTCCAGTCCTCCATCAGCGTTGCACGGGATAATATAATGACCGATATCGTTATAAACAGGATAATCGAAGTAAACACTGTTGACGTATTTCAGAGGCAGAATATATGCGCCTTCAGCAAATTTCAGGTCAGTCTCATCAGAGTATTCCTTTTCCCATCTTACAAAGAATCGCCCGTCTACTAAGCCGTCTACTCTCCCCTTGTATATCTCAATCGGCTCAAAACAATAGTCAACATAATCATCCGTTGCCTCGTATGATACATATTTTGAAAGAACAATGCAGTTACTTGAAGCTATAGCGTCCTCAAGTTCTATCTCCTCAGATTCTGTCCATACAGCATATATCTTATCGCTATTGTTGAAGACATTTGTTGTTTCTTCTTGTTCGATGGATACAGAGTCTGTAGTGATAGAAATATCAGCCGTCTTGCTATCGGCCTTTACCACACTATTTTCTGCGGATAAATGTGAATTATCCGCAGCATTATTTGATGCACAGCCAGTTAGTGCGAGAACTATAGCTAATACATATGCGAGAGATGACTTTGGCATAAGATTACTCCTTTCAATATATCTGTTTCAGATGGTTGATATCACGGGTGGTTAATGCATTGGTAGTATTGCTTGTTGATGATGTATACATAATATCGCCTTTTGTAGTTGAATGACCTGCATATCCTAAGGCATGAGTTGCTGTTTTGGAATAAGCCATATCAGTTCGTGGGTTACTTTTTTCAATAATAGCAATTTTTGAATAAGTCGTGACCTTTCCTGTTTTAGTCAAACTACCATATGTATAGGTTCCTTCAATTGTCGCAGTACTTCTGCATTTTCCATTAGCACTTGAACAATCACTAAAAACTCCTGCATCTGTAAGATCGCTTTCAAGTCCTCCATAAATAACAATTGAATGACTATTCTCCGTTCCATTTGCTGAACAAGATATTTGTGCTTTACTGCTCCACTGATATATTGCAAATCCCACATAATAGCCAAGATCAAATGAGGAATTTGAACTTAGGTTGCTCACATATATTTTTCGGGGAGTTTTCCAATGTGAAATAATATCAGTATTTGAATACCAGTAGCTAAGGGTTCCAAGATTGGTTGAAGATGAAATATGACTTTGAACGCTTTCATCTCTGAGATTGTATGAAGCTGCAAATGCATTGGTATTAGAACATATCATTAAAGAAATGCATACAGATGCAACAAATGCCAGTGTCTTAATGGTCTCATCGATTACTCCTTTAATCAAATTGTTTTTTCTTGGCTGTAAACCGTGATAGTTTCCGTGCTTCCGCTAGTTGACGTCACCGTAAAATCCGTTCTCAGCCGATATGTACCACTGTCAAGCCCGCTTTTAGTGTTTGACATAGATAAATTACTGCTTTTTACGGTTTTTGACCAGCTTGCGCCATCAACTTCATTCCAAATCCACAAGCCCCAGTGCTTTTCAATGGTTTGCGTAGCGGTTATGGACTTTAGTGTATTTCCGGCTGCTGTGCTTCTGCAGGTTGCTTTAGCACCGACAATCGCCAAAATAGAAGTTAGATCGCAATCATTCTCATACATCGGGACAACCGAGCCATTGACATAGCTTGTTTCCGCTGCAATCGTATGCGGCGCTAAAGCAGTAAACATCATTGCTGACGCCAGTAATGCCAAAATGATTTTTTTCCTTACCATTGGTTTCTCCTCCTTTCACAGGTGTTTGTAGTTTTTTCCCTACATACAATACATCTGCTCGGCTATTCGTTTTGTTATGACAAAATTAATCATTTTTTCATTTTCGGCGTTTTGGCTAGTTCTACGATTTCAGTTTTGGTTAAATTACCAGAAATCACAAAAATATAATCTCCGTTGTCCCATATAAAAACAGAATATTCGTCAGAGCCTTTGTAATACGCTTCCTGCCCGTCAAAATTAATGTATTCCAAATCATTATTGTGTTCATTATCAAAGTGTTGGTTATACTGACTTTTTACATACTGTTCGAAAACTATCTTTTTTCCGGTTTGAGAATCAAGATACAAGTAATCAGCAGCGATTATTTCGTTAATGTTACTCTCCTGCAAGACATAATTATCGCCAATCCCAGAAAGATAGTATAAATTCTCAAGAGTATCAGGGCAGCCCCCGAAATCTGTAGCAAACAGCTCCGTATTGTCGTTGTTCCGCTTTTCAATAAAGCTGACCACACCTGCCACAGCGGTAATTGAAACGACCGCAAGAAAAATTACGGCAGCCAAGACGCAGGCGGTGCGCCGATTGAGCCTTGCCTTTCCTGAAAACTGAGGTCTGGCATTTTCCAAAGCGAAAATACGTTTCATATTTTTTCTGTGTTTTAATGAAAAACGGTGCTTCGGAGGTTTGTCGTACTGTGAGAACTCTATATCATATGCTTCACCAAATATATCCTTTAAGCTAAATTCATTCATGGATATCCCCACTTTCCAAAAAATCTAAAATTGATTTTCGAGCTTGAAACAGTCTTTGACGGACAACGGTTTCAGAAACATTCAGTTTTTGCGCTATTTCAGAATTGCTCAATTCACAGACAACTTTTAAATTGAGAATATCCCGCTGTAGTACCGGCAGCTTTAATATAAAAGCAAGCAGTTCATTTTTTGAAACAGAGCCGATTACAGTATCTTCTAACCCTAGAGTATAAGCCTCATCCGAAACATCTTCTGTTAATTCTTCAATTTTATGCGCATTGTTTTTGTTGAACATATCAATTGCAACATTCCTAACTATAACATCTGCATAAGCCACTCTTTTGTTATGCTCAATTTTAAAAAAATTTTCCGGTTTGTCTACAATTCTCAAAAAAGCTTCCTGCACTGCGTCTTCTGCCGCTGCCTTGCCGTGCAGTTTAGAATATGCTATTGCATAAAAGCGATTCTTGTATTTCTGGTAAAACTCGGATAATACGTTTCGCTGTTCATCTGTTTTAAGCAATGCAAGCGCCGTGGAAATCATTCCTTACCCTCATTTCATGCTTTATTTGCTACAAGTATAGCATGAATTAGCAGAAAAATCAATACTGTTTATCCTCATTGCCCGGATTCATCATGAAATCCTGCCGAGCGGTTTCGTCAAGCTTCTTGATCTTGCTCGCAAGTTTCTCCTGCTCAATTTCCGGGAAAGTCATTTTGAGTAGTTCAATCGACCTATGCTTGATTATACGCCCCAGATTTCTCTTTATCTTCTCGCATTCAGCCTTGATTTTCTCACACTCCTCCCGCTTTTTCTCGTATTCCCTGCGTTCCCTCTGGGATTTGCGGACTGCTTCGCGGGTTATGCGCTCAGCCTCCTGCTGAATAAGCTGCTCCTGATTCTGGCGGAGCTGTTCAGCCTCCTGACGTTCGGATTCGGCGGCTTTTCTGTCCTCGTCAGAGGTCAGTGTGTTGTTTGAAAGTCTTGAAATCGTACTATGGATTTCGTTAAGTTGCTCCACCTCGTCAGCGTTCACAACAACATTTTTTCTGAATCCCAGCAAGGACTTTTTCGGAATCGCAATCAATCCAGACTTCAGCGTAATTTGCTTTCCGAGATCTTCATTTTTCTTGCTGTAACTTTCATTATCTTCTCGTAACGTGTCATTCTTTTCCGTAAGTTGCTTGTTTTCAGAGCGCAGAATTTCCGCTTCGTTCTCGGCAGCTGCTGTAATTTCCTGCGCCTTAGAATTGGCTGTATAAAGCGTTTCCTGCGCCTGAGTGCGCATTTTGTCCGCCTGAAATTCGGCTTCTTTCCTGATGTGCTTCGCCTCTATTTTCGCGCTCTCTTTGATAACCTCCGCGTCTGCCTTAGCGTCACGCATAGCATTGGAATATACATCTACCGGAAGCGTTTCACCTCTGTAATCAGACTGCTCCTCCGCTTTGGTTTTCGTTTCAATTCCATAGCAATTACAGATATCTTTCAGAATCTGGCGTTCCTTATCACGCCATTCATAAAATGCCGTGATTCTATCAGTGTAACCCATGCAGGCGAGCGCTCTCTCGAATCCCAACTGCTTCTCCGGACCTTTCTTGTAGCCCTCGCCGATCGGCACGAAATCAATGTGCAGATGTGGAGTTCCGTGCCACTCGTCATTGTGCATAACCGAGCAGGCAATGGCAAAATTCGGATTGCGTTCTTCAAAGGACGGCAGTTCAAAATCGGCTTCAACATCTGGATTATCAACATTTTCGAGACGCTGATTTATGCCATTCCCTACCTTGTTGTAACGACCTCCCTTGTAGTAGATTTCAAGCATATTCCGTGCTTTTTCAGACTTTGGATTTGCTAATAAGTTGCGACTGTTTGACACAACATTCCCGTCAACATCGTAGTAATTCCTAGCCGACTTATCCCACTTAACTTTATTTCCGTTCTTGTCTATGAAGTTGTCGTACTCGTCCCTCATGAAGTTCCCGAACTCTCCGCAATCGCCAATCTGGACAACCATTTCATTGAACGATTTCACAGAGTTTTTACCGCGCTTATTGGACATAAGCACAGCGTTAGCTTCTACTGAATTCGGATCAGCTCCGAACAAATATTTGAAATAATTGTCACTGGTATATGAAATTCTATCCTTACGCTTTTGCGTAGAAATGTACTCGTCAATTGAATCGCCGAAAGCCGTCTGATAGGTTTCTTTCAGGCTGCGATTCGCGAAAAAATGTTATTCACCGCAAGATTAGGATCAGTGTTGTAAGGATCGAATTCCCTGCGATTATGCGCAAGATTACCGGGCTGCCCCTTAGACTTACTCTTGCCCAGACCACAATTCACATTCGTAGTAATTCCAGTTGGCATAGTAACGCTCCTTTCAACGCACTATTGCGTAGTCAATAGTTTCATACGCCGTTACACCATTGACAGAAAGCGAGCTTTCCGTCAATGGTTGGCGCAAGGGGATACCCCTTGACCCCGAACTCATTAGCCGATTCCGGCTGCTTTTCACCGGAGCAGACTCCGGTCGGAATTCCCCTGATAGGAGATTTTTGCATAGACTATGAATCAAATCTTCGATATTGAAATATCCCAGAAAACAAAAAAGAGCATGAATCATATACTCAAAGTGGAGTATAAATTCATGCTCGAAATGTGTCTTGCATCCGAACCTTGCCTTAGCGAAGGACGCAGCTCTTTCTAGGGATGTAGCGCTATGCGATTGTAGGTTCAGAACCATTGCTGTTAGCAGCGGTTCAGCCATGTATATTTTACATTATTTTGCCATCATTGTCAATGACTTTAGTTTGAAGATGACGTAGAAAACAGAACATCTCATTTGTTTAATTTCACGATACTTTATCTGAGTGTAAAAATGGAATTAGTAATCTGCTCGACAAATGGGAATATGTATCAGCGATTATACGAATTTTTTCGATGTTATATATAATAAGCCATATTTACCTCATGGCAGTCTTGCTCGTCCACCACATCGGTTTCCTCAAACCCCATTTTCTCATATATATGCTTCGCATGGTCATTACCGTAAATATATGTGGTTGTTATAACTTTTGCATCATAACGAATTCGCATAAGGTCAATAAACTTTTTTAGTGCGACTGTGCCTTTGTGTTTATTTTGGTGGCTTATGTCTATGGCGTATTCCCATAAAAAATATTTATGCTCTTCAAAACGATTAACCAGAATAAAACCAATCAGATCATTTTCGTCAAATATATCAAAAGCCAGAACCGTATCAGGATTATCCCTGATAATCGTCTTAATTGTTTCCTTTGTTGAAAGCATCCCCTCCTGATCGGGAGCAAGTGAGATCTTCATTTCTGTAGACTTAACGAAATCAATCATAACGTACAATGCCTCTTTCTTTTATAAATTCCGATATGTCGATGATTTTATTATAACATAAATATACAGTTAAGTCAAGCAATACACGCTAATAACAATCTTAATTCAAGAAACGCACATTTGTTTTCATCGCTTGATATGCCTTAAACAAGATGTTTTTTGTCGTTGCTTGCGCAACGACGGTTTATTATAAAAGTCTGTTAGGCTGAATTTAACTAAAGGTTTGTCGTCGCAGGGCGCCGACCGGAGTGTTATTAAAGGTCTAATAAGACCAGAAAATTTTAAGAAAGACAGGTAAAATCAACATGAAAATCTCAGACATCAAATTCAGGAAATCCCTCACGGACGGAAACCTGAAAGCAATCGCTTCCCTGACAATTGACGGTTGCATTGCAATTCACGAACTCAAGGTAATCGAAACCGACCACCTATTCGTGGCAATGCCAAGCCGCAAGGACGAATCTGGAAACTACCACGATATCGTTCACCCAATCAATGAACTGGCTCGAAATCTCATCGAAACCGCTGTACTTTCGGCTTACAAGATTTACGCTGAAAGTCAGGCGCTCATCTCAAATATCAACATTACTACCAACTGAAACAGAAAGGAACCATTCAAATGAACATCACAGACATCATTTTCAGAAAGACATTCGACAGCGGTAAGCTTAAAGCTATTGCTTCAATCACTCTGGACGGCTGCTTCGCAATCCACGAAATCAAGGTAATCCAGACCGACCACTTGTTCGTTGCAATGCCCTACCGCACGGATTCTTACGGCATAAGCCACGATATCGTTCACCCCATTGGCGAAGCTGCACGTCACGAGCTTGAAAGCGAAATCATCAGTGCCTACAAGGAATATGTGGCGGCTCACGAAACCACCAAAATCGAGAATCTCACGGCTTAACCTGCATAGGCTCCGGCATTTTGTCGGAGCTTTTTATTTCTTCCTATACACTTTATGTGTATTGACAATTCTAATCAGATAGTGTATAATAGAGCAAACTTCAAATGTATAGGAGGACGAAAATTTATGGACATTATGGCAATAAGATTGAGGACGCTCAGAGAAAAAATGGGAATGTCGCAGGCGAAACTTGCGAAAGAAATCGGTGTAACTCAGGCGAGCGTAAACCGCTACGAAACCGCACGTGTTACACCTCCGGCGGAAGTCCTGCTGTTCTACGCCGACAGATTTGACGTGTCACTTGATTACATCTTCGGGCGAACTGAGAAGCCACAGGGGAAACTCTACAATTATCAGCCGAAGCCACCGATGGATTCAGACGAAATGCGCAAGTTTGTTGAGATGTGCTTTGACCCGAAATCCCCCATGAACGAGCGACTAAAGCAGGTCCTTGTGGACCTGTTGGAACAATCTAAAGACAGCCGGGATAAGGGCTAACTATACAATTTATAGTGCTGCTCCGAGATCCCGGCGGAAGGAGTAGTATGAAAGCAGTAATTTACGCAAGATATTCAAGCGACAACCAGCGCGAGGAATCCATTGAGGGACAGGTGCGCGAGTGCATTGCATTCGCTGAACGCAAGGGTTACACCGTAATCCATACGTACATTGATCGTGCGCTTTCAGGAACTCGCGCAGACAACCGTCCAGAGTTCCAGCAGATGATTTCGGACAGTACGCTCAGGGAGTTTCAGTATGTTATCGTCTGGAAAATCGACCGTTTTTCGCGTGATAAATTCGACAGCGTGAAGTACAAATATGCATTGAAGTCAAGCGGAGTGAGCGTCATTTCTGCAACCGAACCTATCGACGGTTCACCCGAGGGTCAGATGATGGAATCCGTCTTTGAGGGAATCTCGGTCTATTATATCAAAGATCTGGCGCAGAAAACCAGTCGAGGAATGACCGAAAATGCGATCAAGGGTAAATTCAATGGCGGTACGTTGACCTTTGGTTACACGATTGACGAAAACCATCATTTTCAGCTTGACCCTGTGAACGCGCCGATTGTTCTGGACGTGTTTACAAGGTATTCCGAGGGAGAAACTATTCGCAGTATTCTCGATGACATCAACAGCAAGATGTCAAACAACGGTAGGAAGTTTACATATCATTTTCTGAACTGGATGCTCAATAATCGGCGGTACTTAGGCGAATACAAGTTTCAGGATACTATAAATAACGAGGCAATTCCGCCGATAGTTTCGCAGGAGCTTTTCGATAAGTGCCAGCATAGATTAAATGTAAATAAGCACAAGGCAGGCAGCTTCAAGAATAACAAAGAAAAGTACCTGCTGACCGGAAAAATCTTCTGCGGAAATTGTGGCGCTACAATTTCCGGAATCAGCGGGACAGGAAAGTGCAAGTCAATCTATCGGTACTACAAGTGAATGAACGTGAAGAAACATAAGTGCCGCAAAAAGCCCGTGCAGAAAGAATTGATTGAAAACATCGTTCTGAACGCGGCGATGGATATTTTCAAAGACAAGGCACTTATCCGGAAAATCAGCAAGGCTTGCTTTGACTTACAGTCCAAGGAAAGTCCAATGCTCCCGGCGCTGAAACGCAGGCTTCGTGAGAACCAGAAAGAAATCAAGAATCTCATGAACGCAATCAAGGCTGGAATTGTTCTGAAAACTACCAAAGCGGAACTTGAAAAACTCGAATCCGAGCATGAGCAGCTCGAAACGAACATCGCCATGGAAAAACTCGTCAAGCCCGTGATTCCGCAGGAGAAAATTCAGGTTTGGTTGATGAAATTTGCCGCTTCTGACCTCTCCGACCAGTCGCAGAAGCAGAAAATCATCGACATCTTCGTGAACAGCGTTTACGTCTATGATGACCGTGTTGTGATATTCTTTAACTACAAGGACGGCGAACGGTGCGTGGATTTTTCGGTGCTTAGTGATTCAGAAAATACGGAGGGCGCCATAAGCTCCAACGATAAAAAGACGAACACCCACGAGAATGAGTGTTCGCCTTTGATTAAGTCTGGTGACCCGGGAGGGAGTCCAACCCGCTCATCGAGGACGTCAACGAATGGATACGCCTCAACTGCCACCGCCAGATCACGATAAACGACGTAGCGGAGGAGTTTCACTACAATCCGGAGTACCTCTCATCGCTCTACAGCCGTGAAACCGGCAGCACATTAACGCGCAGCATAGTCATGGCAAGGGTGGATATTTCCAAGCGAATGCTCTCCGACAGGAATATGAGCATAAAAGAAGCCGCATTCTCATGCGGCTTCAACGACGAAAAATATTACATGCGCGTGTTCAGAAAGATCGAGGGAATGACCCCCGGCCAGTACCGCTCCGCAATAGGCGTGAAATGATCACTTCTTTGTGAAGTAAACGGTGTACTCCTCGTCAGTGACCTCGTCCAGCGGTCTGAACATCACGGACTGCGGCTGATTGCGCGTGCGCCAGCTATTCTGTCTCCACGGGAATGTGCCATAGGTGTGCTCCATCTGCGGCATGAACTGCTCGTTCAGCTTGTCTGCTCCGGTGATCCCGCAGTCGCTGCCGATAATTCCCGCAAGCACGATGGGACCGTCGACTACCGACATCAGCTCCGGCATATCCGGAAGGGTCTCCGCGCGCAGCTCCGACGGGAAGAATACCTGCACGGAATCATTCTGCCAGTCTGCGGTTATATCCAGCCAGCCGTCCTTAACAGGGGCGGCAGTATTTTTGCCGTTGACCTCCAGCTCGACGCCCTTCGCCCACTCGGGCACTCTCAGCGACAGCGTGAATCTGACGGGCTTGTCGCACTTTACGCTGAATTTCAGCAGCCAGCGCGACATCTGACCGTCGTCCTTCTCGTCGAAAAACGCCTGATCGTTGTAGTACTTCATGCCAGTGGTCTGGCTGACTGTTACGTTTGCACCGTTCATTTCAGCGGTGAACTCAGACGGAATGTACTGCGCAGCAGTGATCTTGTCACCGTCTGTGAACCACACAAGCTCCGGATAGAGGGTCTGCGCCTGGACCATTGTTCCATGGCAGCACCAGAAGTCGCGGGTCTTGGTTCCCCACTTCTTGCGGCTTCCCGCGCCGAGGGGCAGGAAGTAGGCCGGCATGCCGGTCTGCGCGTTCTGCTGCGCGAGGAATCCGTTATAAAGAGCGCGCTCGATATAGTCGGCGTACTGAGCCTCGCCGGTGTATTTCAGCAGGTACGAAGCGGTCCTTACCATGTTGTAGACGGTGCAGAATTCCTGATCGCTGCTGCCGAGGAAATGTCCCTGCATATGCGGAGGAACCCAGAACTCGCCCGCGTTCATGCCGGTGGTGCTGAACATTCCGCGGTCGGTAA
>ERZ780150.1219-NODE-1219-length-17597-cov-3.954623_pt1 | contig 17597 bp, 21 predicted proteins | sample MGYA00511019_ERZ780150 | MGnify/ENA primary metagenome ERZ780150 (study PRJEB29588, sample SAMEA2151633) | human gut metagenome | biome: human gut; feature: human-associated habitat; material: faeces | place: Denmark | collected 2008/2010 ...
CTGCCGTAAAGCAGCAGTTAATTCCTTTTATATGTTATGTTTAGAGCCGGCGGCCCTCGTCAATTGCACATAAAATATCATTCTCAATGTCTTCCACCCATTCTGTTGGAACATTGTCGTATGTCAGCAAACAGAGCATGGCGCTTATATCACACAAATGCGCCAGCGTGAGCCAGTTGGACGGTAATGGTGATGCTGAAACGGAATTATATCCCTGCGCAAAGGCATCATAAATATGCCTGTTGATAAGAGCCTCCACATCGTCGTCTTTTCTCCTGAAAAAATGTCCTATGTCGTGGTATATACTGCCGGAATAAGTAAACTCAAAATCTATGAAAGATACCTTCCCATCGGATATCATAATATTCGCATACCCTAAATCTCCATGGCACAGGACGCTTCTGGCTTCTATGCTGTCAAACAAATCCGGATTTTCTTTTATAAACCTACAAAGACTATCAATCGTTTCCGGCCTGAGATATTCCGAAGGTTTCCCGTTTAATAAATGCAATATTTTATCACGTGTGCGTGGAAGCTCCTGCAACAGGTTCAATTTTCCGTCAAGCAATGCGTCGTGTGCGTAACTTCTTTTATGTATCGTCGCACATATTCTGCCGATTTCATATGCCATTTCCGGCGGGTATTTCAGGTTGGACCGTACATGATTTATGAAGGTTACTCCATCAAGGAACTCCATAATAGCATAAGCGAATGGGAAACGCTGCTTGCTTCCGTCATAAAATAACAACGCAGGTACGTTAATTTTATTTTTCAAATAGGATAATGCAGCCGTCTCAATCTTGTCGGTAGTCTTGGAATATATTTTTAAAAAATATTTGACGGAGTTTGTTGTGACAATATAGCCGGTATTGCTCATGCTGTCTTTCATAAGTGAAAAATCAAGTATGGTCAGTGTGCTGTCAAACGGGGCTAAAAGTGAGGCAATTTCTGTTTCATCAGTTATTATAAAATCGTTTATTCTGTGCATTTTTACCTCCCGGGATACACAAATTGAAGTCAAATCTGGACGCTGTATTGATGATTAAGTTATAACATATTTTTATTAGCAATTCCACTTTATTTCGAAAACTTCACCTGGATAGCCATTTAAAAAACAAAGAATATTTTGGCGGTGAATAGCAAGGGATTGGAGAATAGCAGAAATTGGGCCGTGGGATATTCTGGTAGTATGAGACAGGGGGGTATGTTATACTGTAAATAAATATAGGGGAATGTGCTGATTTTTGGGCGGAGGAGGATGTTTGGGGATGCGTGATGAGGGGAAGGGTAAGAGGAAGGCTTCGAAGTCTTTTGCCAGGCGGATCATTAAGGTCTGGGTTTTTGGGATGCTTGTTGCGTTTTCATAAGGCTGAATATATTAAACGGCTGGGGGAGTCGGGGCTGAAGGTTTTCTTTTTGATGACAAATACGGACTGGCTGAGGCCGGGGCGGGATTTTGTGGATGAATCCGGAATAAAGTAGCATGAGGACAGCGGGATGGAGGCGTTTGTGAAGAACGCCCGGACACTTCTGGCTGAAGTACCGGATGCTTATATTATCGTGAGAATCGGGCTGCATCCTCCGGTAGACTGGATGGAGGAGAATAAGGATGAGTTGATTACTTATCAGGATGGAAGCCATGAGCCTGCAATCCTGGCTTCTGAGGTGCATCGGGATGAAATTCCGGGAATGTATTCGTTTGCTTCCGAAAAGTGGAGGGAGGCGGCGGGAAAAGCGCTGAAGGAATTCTGTGATGAGGTGGATTCTCTTCCGTTTGCGGACAGGGTAATCGGATATTTTCTGGCGGCGGGGGGAACCTCGGAGTGGTATCCGGTAAATGTACTTTGTGACAGAACGAAAAATAAGTATGGAGATTTCTCTCCTGCATTTGTGAAGTTTTATGGAGAGTTTCTGAAAAAAAGATATGGGTCGGAGGAAAAGCTGAAAAAGGCCTGGAAGAGGGAGGATGCTTCCTTTGATAAGCCGGTGGTTCCCAATGTGCAGGAGCAGTATTTTATTTTTATGGAAGAGGGCATCATGGATGCCATGAAGTATTATGAGAGCGCGGATCGTATTATTGGAAAGAATATTGATATGGACGCGGAGAAGGCTGCCAATCTTGGGGTGTTCCTGAATATGGAGGATTACAGGTATGTGGCTGACTTTTATGACGCTTTCCATGAGGTTACGGCAGATGCAATCATTTATTTTGCCAGGCTTTTGAAGGAGCGTTATGCAGGGAAAATCGTAGGGGCGTTTTATGGTTCTTATGGTTGCACGGATTTCTTTAACAGCAGGACGCATCTGGAGGACAGTTTTTACCGGGATGCGATGGGGCTGTATGATGTGAGGGACAGTATTGTAACTTTGAAGAGGGATTTTGCACGGGTGCTGTGCGAGGATATTTATGCATGGTGGTTTGATCAGCATGCGGAAGGCGGGCGTTATCAGCATGAGGAGATTTATAAGCTGTTTAGCAGGCAGGAGGAAATCGCGCGTTTTGCCTAGGGGCTGGACAGAAATAAAGAAAATGAAATTGCCCTGATTTATGATCAGGAGAGCTGCCATACGGTTTCCATGTATACGAATACGCTGATGCTGGATTATTACAGAACCTCCGATTTGGCAAGGATCGGCGCTCCGGTGGATTATTATTTCCATAATGACTGTATCAGGGACGATATGCCGGATTATAAGCTTTATGTGATGATGAATGTTTTCCGGCTGACGGATGAGGAAAGAGAAGCGATTATCCAAAAGGCCAGGAAAAATCATGCGGTGGTGCTGTGGCTGTATGCGCCAGGCTTCATTAACCCGGATGCAGAAGCTGTGATGTGCAATGAAAATATAGAGCAGCTGACCGGGTTTAAGACGGGGCGGATTGATCATACATGTTCGCCCAGGTTTAAGATAAGCAGGCTGGATCATCCGGCGGTGCGGTACGCGGTGGAGGATCGCAGGTATGGCTATATTGACAGGGATGTGCATTCCAATGTATGGCTGGAAAATGTAATTTTGCCTGCCTATATGAATCCTGGTTTTTATATTGATGATCCGGAGGCGGAGATTCTGGGCACTTATTGCGAGCTGGGACTTCCTGCTTATGGGCTGAAGGAGATGGACGGCTGGACGAGTGTGTACTGCGCGCCCCAGATTCTGCGGTCTGAGCTGCTGGCTTCCCTGGCGGAGTATGCCGGATGCCATCTTTACAATAAGGATGATGATGTGCTTTATGCCAATAAGAATTTTGTGATGGTCCATGCTTCTTATAAGGGAAAGCATACGGTTTATTTTAAAAAGGAATGCAGCCCCTTTGAGGTGTATGAGAAAAGGTATTACGGGCATAATGTGACGAAGCTGGAGGTTGAGATGCGTATGGGGGATACGCTGATGTTTTCACTGAATGGGGAGTGCTGAGAGTTTTCCTTGAATGGGGAAAGCTGAGAGCTTTGGCAAAGGTTTAGCTGATGGGAAACGTGCGCTGGCTGGCGTATGTATGGTATGAGGCCCTGTACTGTTTGGATTGACGGTATGGGGCTTCTTATTTTTGTTGGGGGCGGGATGGTTGGAATAATGGGCGACTTTGAACTGTTATCGCTGGTATTGATGATTCTTGCAATCATTATTCCGCTATTGATAGCTTACATAGAAGCAAAGAAATAACCGCCGTGTCCCTAACAAAGATTGGCGGTTATTTCAGCTAAAATTTTAATGGGGCAACCGTCTATAGGTAGCACCTTCTATATCATTATGGTAGCACTATTCACGTTGATTTTCAATATATCATAAAAAATACTTCAATATTTAAAAATAATTTAAATTTTTATTTTCTGCCTTTATCTACTATTAATCACTTGAAAAATATCACCGCAACGCGTATGATAAAGATCCCTCGAAATAAAGTAAACCTTCTAAATCATCCCCGTCAAAAGGAGTACCATCATGAAAAAATACATTTCGGTGTTCCGCATCCGTTTTATCAACAGCCTACAGTACCGGGCCGCTGCGTTTGGAGAAATCCTTAAAAGCTTCGCATGGGCATTTATGGAAATCCTGGCATATACCGCCCTTTACCGCACTGCGGGAAATGCCTTCCCAATGGAGTTTTCGCAGACCGTATCCTATGTTTGGATGCAGCAGATATTATTTCTCATGTATTCAGTGGTGTTTGGTGATGAGGAAATTTATACGGCTATCGGTAGCGGTTCCATAGCCTATGAACTTGTGCGCCCCATGGGGCTGTACGGCCGCTGGTTTTCCCAGTCCGCGGCGAACCGGGTGGCGTTTATGTCTGTGAACAGCCTGCCGGTATTGTTTATTGCGGGGCTTCTTCCGAAGCCATACAGGATGGTTTTGCCGCAGAATCTGATGCAGCTCCTACTTTTCCTCATATCCGCGGTTCTTGCCCTGGGTGTTGTGGTAGCCTTTGCCATGCTGATGTATGTTTCGCTTTTTTACATAGTATCGCAGAGAGGGATAAAAATCATAGTGACGGCGATTACCACATTTTTGTCTGGCGGCGTGATACCGCTCCCATTTTTTCCGGATCAGGTACTGACTGTGGTGAAGGTACTTCCCTTTGCGGCGATGCAGAATATGCCGCTGCAGATATTCTGCGGAAAGCTGACCAGTATGGATGCCATGCAGGGTGTCTTTTTCCAGCTATTCTGGCTGGCAGCCCTGGTTTTAACCGGACAGCTTTTTATGAGGGCGTCTCTTAAAAAAGTCGTGGTACAGGGAGGGTGAGAAGAATGAAGCTTTATATGAATTTGGTGGCCATGAATCTGAAAAGCCAGATGCAGTATCGGGTTTCCTTTCTGCTGACAACGTTGGGGCAGTTTATTACGGCCTTCACTTCCTTTTTCGGGCTGTATTTTATTTTCTCCAGGGTAAATGCTATTGATGATTTTAACTATAACCAGGTATTCCTGTGCTTTGCCGTAGTAATGATGGCTTTTGCCATTGGAGAAATGTTCGGCGGCGGCCTGGCCGTGTTTCCAAGAATTATGGGAAACGGTGAATTTGACCGCGCCCTCGTCCGCCCGAGAAACATTATCCTGCAGATACTGGTTCCAAATATGGATTTCACACGTCTCGGCCTGCTGATCCAGGCTGTAATTGTGCTGTGCTACGCGGTTCCGGGAAGCGGTATCCTTTGGGACTGGAAAAAAATCGTAACCCTCTTTCTCATGATACTCTGCGGAAGCATATTATTTTTCAGCCTTTTTCTTCTGAAGGCCACATTTACTTTTTTTACAATTCAGAATCTCAATTTTATGAATATATTCACCTATGGGGCGCGTGAGTTTGGAAAATATCCCTTTTCCGTCTATGGCAGTGGTATTCTCAAGGTTCTGACCTTTGTGATTCCTCTGGCGCTTTTTCAGTATTATCCGCTTCTTTATCTGATGGACAGGAAGCAGAGTCCGGTTTATATGTTAATGCCCGTAATATCCCTTCTTTTTCTTCTTCCCTGTTATATTTTCTTCCGGATCGGCCTGAAACATTATAAATCCACAGGTTCATAATTTGGTAACAGTTCAGGCAGGTTTGCGCATTCACTGCGCAAACCGTGAGAAAACGTGGTGGCAGCAGGCATCCGCCCCTCGCCGAAGGCGACTTATCATGGACGGATACAGTAACAGTTTGGCCGAAGGCTGAACTGTTACATAATTTGTATGGAAATTGTAAAAAAGAATAGACAAATTCGGAAAAAGAGAATATAAAGAATATATTGAGGAGAAGTACTGAAATTTGCCGTTCAGGCAGAGGCCGGATCATTGAAGAAGGCTGTCAGTTACACTGGTTGTTCTGTTTATGAGGAGATTTATCTATGGAAAAGAAAAAGGCACTGCTTTTCGGCAGTGTATTAGTGTTGTGCGCGGCTTTCATGGCCGTGGGTTTTATGACGGCGGAAGACACAGGATTCTTTGGCGGAGTGCTGGAGGAGGCCGTAGGCTTTTGCATGCAGTACATGGGAGTGGCTTAATTTGGAATACGTACCCGCGAAAACAATTGTGACCAGGACAAAGTCCACGGCATGGTTTGGTATTGATTACAATATGAATATTTACAGGGGATGCTGCCATGGGTGTATTTACTGTGACAGCCGTTCGGCCTGCTATCAGATTGATCATTTTGATACGGTAAGGGCCAAGGAGGATGCGCTGCGGATCATACGGGATGATCTGAGGCGGAAGGTGAAGACCGGTGTGGTAGGTACGGGGGCTATGAGCGATCCCTACAATCCTTTTGAAAAAAAGGAAGGGCTGACGAGACATGCGCTCCAGTTGGTGGACGCATTTGGGTTTGGAGCGGCGATTGCAACAAAAAGCGATTTGATTTTGAGGGATATTGATATCCTCTCAGATATCAAAGAGCATTCCCCGGTTTTATGCAAGATTACAATTACTGCTGCAGAGGATGGGCTTGCCTCCAAATTGGAACCGGGGGTATGTCCCTCCTCCGCCCGTTTTGAAGCGGTAAAAAGGCTGAGCGAGGCGGGGATTTTCACGGGAATTCTCCTGATGCCTGTCCTTCCATTTCTGGAGGATAATGAGGAAAATGTGGTTTCCATTGTACGAAAGGCCCATGAGGCCGGGGCAAAATTCATTTACCCGGCGTTTGGCATGACAATGAGGGAGCGGCAGCGGGAATGGTATTATGAAAAACTGAAGGAGATTTTTCCGGAAGAAGATTATGTATCCCGGTATCAGAAAAGGTATGGGATCCGCTATAAATGTACCAGTCCCAGAGCCGCCGCACTTTGGGAGGTATTTACCCAGGAATGTAGCAAATTCGGGATTCTTTATGAGATGAAGCACATTGTCAGGGCTTATAAGCGGGGCTATGAATGTACGCAGCTGAGCCTGTTTGATAATATATAATTTGATTAAAAGGGCAAAAGCCGGAAGCGGCGGAAAAACCAAATTCTGCCCTAAAAAACAAGGGGATATGAAAATGGATATCAGGGAAATTGAGTACAAAGCGGAAGAGATGAGGATCGTAAATCTGGCTGTCATGAAGGACGGACAGGTAATTCTGAAAAGGGACTGGGACGTGGAGATGCGAAGAAACCAGTATTCCGCCAGCAAAAGCTTTACCAGCGCAGCGGTGGGAATTGCGGAGCGGGAAGGGCTGCTTGGCCTGGAGGAAAAGCTCTGCGATGTGTTCCGGGAGGAAGTCCCTGAAAATCCTTCAGAAAATCTGCAGAAGGCCACGGTGCGGGATTTGCTTACCATGTGCCTCGGACAGGATGGCGCTTATCTCATGGGGGAACAGCGTCCGTTTATGGAGGAAAAGGACTGGGTGTGCTACAGTCTGTCACGGCCTTTTACACAGGAGCCGGGGACCTGTTTCCTGTATAATAATGTGGGGCCTTATCTGGCCGGTATCCTGGTGCAGAGAAGAGCGGGCTGCGATTTGATAAATTATCTGATGCCCAGGCTGTTTGAGCCCATGGGAATCAGAAGGCCGACCTGGGAAACGGATCCTTTTGGATATAGCTTCGGCGCGGGCGGTTTGTTCTTATGTGTGACGGAGCTGATGAAGTTCGGCCAGCTTTGCCTGCAGGAAGGGGAATGGGACGGAAAGCAGCTGATTCCCAGGGCATATATGAAGGAAGCCGTGAGAAAACAGGTGGAAAACGGGGAAGATGGTTATGGCTATCTTTTCTGGAGAGGCCCTTATGATTCCTACCGTGCGGACGGTAAGTATGGCCAGTTCGCCATTGAGCTTCCTGAAAAAAATGCCGTGATTGCAATCAATGCGGAATCCCGTGATGCAATAAGTATGATGAACTGCTGTATGGATGTGATTGTCCCACAGCTGTAAAAACAAAATAGGTAAAAAGGAGTGTAAAGCCATGTTATTTATAGAATATCCCAAGTGTTCCACCTGCCAGAAAGCAAAAAAATGGCTGGATGAAAGAAAAATAAGCTATGAGGACAGGCATATAGCCCAGAATAATCCTACGGAGGAAGAACTGAAGGAATGGTATAAAAGAAGCGGGCTGCCGTTAAAAAGGTTTTTTAACACAAGCGGCCTGAAATATAAGGAGCTGGGGCTGAAGGACAAGCTGCCGGAAATGAGTGAGGAGGATCAGCTGAAGCTTCTTGCCACGGATGGCATGCTGGTAAAGCGCCCTCTCATTGTGGCGGAGGATTTTATACTGACAGGCTTTAAGGAAAAAGAATGGGAAGAGAAGATGGGGGATAATCTTGAAAGAAAATAAATATGATGAGAATGTTTTTTTTGATAAATACAGTCAGATGGAGCGGTCGAAGAAAGGGCTGGAGGGAGCAGGCGAATGGAAAACCCTGAAGGAGATGCTTCCGGATTTTACAGGGAAGAAAGTTCTTGATCTTGGCTGCGGCTATGGCTGGCATTGCGAATATGCGGCGGATCACGGCGCTGTGCAGGTGGTGGGTGTGGATATTTCAGAGAAGATGCTGAAGGAGGCAGAAAACCGCCACAGCAGAGAAAATATAACGTATCTGTGCTGCCCTGTTGAAGATGCGCAGTTTGAGGAAGGCGAATTTGACATTGTGTTAAGTTCCCTTGCACTTCATTACATCAGGGATTATGATCAGATTGTGGATAAGATCCGAAAATTTTTACGTCCCGGTGGATATTTTATTTTTTCTGCGGAGCATCCTGTTTTTACCGCAGAGGGAAGCCAGGACTGGTATTATGATGAAAATGGAAAACCTCTTCATTTTCCGGTGGATAATTACTATTATGAGGGAAAAAGAAATGCTGTTTTCCTGGGGGAGCCTGTAATCAAGTATCACAGGACACTGACAACATATATTTCCACTTTGATAAAAAAAGGCTTTGCTATTATGGATGTCCAGGAGCCGCAGCCGCCGGAGGAAATGCTGGATACGGTTCCGGGGATGCGTGACGAAATGCGCCGGCCGATGATGCTGATCGTATCGGCACGGAAAGAAAATGAATGAGTACCGGCAAAAGGGCGGTGTGCAGGGCAGGGTATCTGAAAAGAGACCCTGTCCTATTTTTTAGACAAAGACATGAAAATGCCGGATTTACAGGGATGCAACCTGTGGGTGACAAATTGCAATATGCTGATTTCTTGTAAATACAGGCCTTCTGTGAAAAAATAAGCTTATAAAAAAGGTAACAGCCCAGTTATCTGAACTGTTGCAAAAGAAGACCGTAAGCAGACGGCGGATAGGAGTGTTTATGAAAAAATTTTGTGATAAGCTGATTGTGCTGCGCAGGGAAAAGGGATTGTCCCAGGAACAGCTGGCAGAATACCTGGAGGTCTCAAGGCAGTCCGTCAGTAAATGGGAAGCGGATAAAACCATGCCGGAAATCAGCAAGCTGATTGCAATTTCCGAACTGTTCCAGGTATCCCTGGATTATCTGTTGATCGATGACTGTGAAAACCGGAACGGAAGATTTCCAGGAATGGAAGACGTACCGGACTACGGTGCGGGGAAGGGCCTGGGAGGCAGTGATATCAGGAGGCAGCAGGATAGCGGACAGTGGGAAATGGATGCCGGATGGCCGGAGACTTCATCGCGGGAAACTGAGGAAATGAAGAAATCCCTGAATGAAATAAAAGAATTTATCGGCTGCAGGGAGGGCTTTGAATATAAAAGCAAGGCTTCTGTTTTTGGCCTTCCTCTGGTTCATGTGAAATTCGGAGGCGGAAACGGGAAGGTCAGGCTCAGGGATGCGGCATGGGGAATCATTGCAGTGGGGAATCTGGCATTTGGAGTGGTGAGCGTGGGGATTTTTTCAGCTGGCGTACTCAGTTTTGGTGTACTGTCTCTGGGACTGCTTTTTTCCCTGGGGATTATTTCCCTGGGAGCGATGGCAGTTGGAGTGGTTGCGATGGGAATTGTGACAGGCGGTATTTCCAGTGTGGGGATTTATGCCACCGGAGTTGCGGCGGCGGGTAAGGAGGTTGCCACCGGAGTGTCGGTAAGCGGAAAGACGGCGGCCGGCATGCAGGGCGCCAGGATAAGTGGATGGAATATGACCGTGACGGACAGTCTCACATCAAAGGAAGCCATGAAGGATTTTATCCTAACCTACAATCCGGGGCTTCCCGGATGGCTCGTAAATTTTCTTACCCTGATCTATAAATAGCAAAAACGGAAAAGGCCGGAAAACATGGAATAGGAAAGCCGGATATGCTATACTTTTCATAACACATGGCAGATATGTAAATGGGGTGTCCTGATTGCAGGTAAAGGAGGAAGGTTATGAAAAGGTATATTGAGATTAACAGAAAATATCTTCTGATTCCGGTATGTGCGGAAAAGGAAGTGAAGACAGTATCGGTGCTTTGCAGGAATGAAAAGATTTTTGAGTTTGCAGTTCCCATGCATGACAGGGAGTCGGGTTTTTACAGCTTCCACTATTTTGCGCCGGTAAATGTGGAAAAATATCAGGGAAAAACCTTTTTGATAGAAGGGGAAATACCCAGAAGTTTTCTGGATGCCGTGTCCCTGTGCGACAGCATTCCGGAAAATACGCAGCCCCATCCTCTCATCCATTTTGCGCCGGATACAGGGTGGATGAATGATCCCAACGGGCTGATTTACCAGGATGGGATATACCATATGTATTTTCAGCAGAATCCCTTTGATACCAGATGGGAAAACATGTGCTGGGGGCATGCGGTGAGCCGTGATCTGCTTCACTGGGAACAGAAGGAAACCGCTTTGTATCCCGACAGCGATGGCGTGGTGTATTCGGGAAGCGGAATCGTGAACGAACATGGCATGCTGGGACTTCCCAAGGATGCGCATATTTTCTTCTATACCTGTGCGGGAAACAAATCCAAATGGAGCCTTGGCAAAACCTTTAACCAGAGGATTGCATACAGTACGGACGGCGGCAAAAGCATTGCAAAGCTGGAAGGAAGCGTGGTAAAGCATATTTCAGAGGAGAACAGGGATCCCAAGGTTTACTGGCATGAGGAGAGCAAAGCTTATTATATGGTTTTATACCTGAAAGCGAATGATTTCATGATTCTGCGCTCCAGGGATCTGAAAAGCTGGAAGAAAACCCAGGTGCTTACGTTAGATCAGGCAAGCGAATGCCCTGATTTACGGGAGGTGCCCGTGGAAGGCGGCGGCAGCAGGTGGATGTTCTGGACCGCGGACGGTTTTTATTTCCTGGGTGATTTTGATGGTTATGAATTTAAATCGGACGGTGTGAGGCACGAGGCGTATCTGACCGGAATTCCCTATGCGGCGCAGACTATCTGGGGAACGGAGGATATTATTACGATTCCCTGGCTGCGTACGAAGAACAAAGGAAAGATGTATACCGGTGTGATGGGCCTTCCGAGAAAGCTGACGCTGGCGCAGACACCGGAAGGACTTCGGCTGAGACAGGTGCCCGTGAAGGAATTCCAGAAGGCAAGGGTAAGCGTATCCGCCTCCCAGGGCGAGGGCAAGGTTTTCTATATGGCGCAGAAGCCGGGAGCTGCTGAAATCTGCATCCATATGCAAAAGCCGGGCGATTTCGTAATTAACATCTATGGAACTTCGGTTACTTACGTCGCTTCCTGCGGAAAAATGAATGTGGGAAAGGAAAGCGTGCAGATAGGGAAGGAGCTGAATGACTTCTCCATCATAGCCGACGGTGAGATTGTGGAGGTTACGGCGCAGAACGGGCTTATCTATGCGGTATTTGAACTGGATACCGACAGGAAGGCCGGGAATGTGACGGTGGATATCGCAGGGAAGGCTTATGTGGATATTTACCGGATAGAATAAATATAAAAAGGAGCGACTGCAAATATAACAGCAGCGCTCCTTTTTCCGCGTGGGCAGCAAATAATTATATCAGTGGATGAGATACAATGATAAATACGGTTGGTCAGAATTTATATGTGGCGGCGTTGATATAGATGGTATCATCGTTTTTTTCATCGCCGCCCTCTGTTTCCTCCGTATAATCAGAAATAGAGGCAACATCTGAAGAAATCAGTTCTATAATACTTTTTAATTCCGAAGGACATTTTATAAGGGCGCAGTCCTCCAAAAAAAGACGTTCACGGGCAAGCGTTGCGGGGATATTTTCATCAATTTCCACAGTGGCGCAGTCCATGACATGCAGGCCGTCCGGGGTCTGTTCAAGAAGCTGTTTATCTATGTGGAGTGTGCTTTTGTCTGAAATAAGGGTTCCTTTTATGAGAGATATGTTTCCATACTCCACGGGATATGTCAGGAATTCACTGCTGAATTTTTCCGGCAGGCAGATTGTACCGGTGACCTTCAGTGCTTCCAGGGAAGGAAGAACCTCCATTGTTTTGTCTGTAATATACAGATCCCCGATTCTAATAAGCTTTTTACCAAGCTGTGCCAGTGTAAATCCGTTCAGTTCCATAGTATCAGGCAGCAGGCTGAAATCATCGGGAATAACAGAAATATCAGTATTTTCATCAAGCAGGGAAAGAGACTGCTCAAAGAAGCTTTCCTTAATCAGTGCTTTTTCACACAGCAGGGATACATTTTTTTGAATGAGTATGGAAAGATCAAGCGTCGGATCAATCATGGTTACTTTGCCGGTAATAAAATATGGAGAATTTTGCACTGCACGGATTATAAAAAATTTATCGACAGTAAGATCCTTCAGAATACATACGGCGTTGTCAGGATAACATTTTTGCTGTCCGTTTACATGGATGCGGGATACATAGCCGGCGAGGCTTTTCGGATAAATAAGGCAGCCATTTACCATGATTTGCACATAATTCTCCATAGCTTTTTCCGCCCCGGGGTGAAGCAGCAATGTACCATTTACCATAAGAAACGTTTTATCAGCGGCAGCGTCAGTTCCGTCTATTACAACGGAACCGTTTTTAACAATGGTGTTCGTTCCCTCCGGAACCTTGAGTGTACTGGCTGTATTAATTTTTACAGAGTAGCGGGAAAGAAGTACGGATGCCCGTTCCGATAACAGAACTGTTGCGGCATTAACATTAAGCTCCGAATAACCGGAAAGTATTTCTTCCGTGAGTTCAGTCATATCACAGAGTGCGGTATTAATTGATAATTTCTTTAATTGTTCCATAATTCTGCCTTTCTTTTTCCTGTTTTTCTTTGATAAATAATCCTCATAGTTACTTTAATTCCGGGTATTTCAGGCGCAGTTTGCGCCGGGCGCTTGAAAGCCTGTACCGGACGGTGGAAGGAGGAATTCCATACATATCCGAAAGCTGGGTGGAATCGTAGCCCTCAAAGTACCGTTTCAGAAACAGAATCCGTTCCTCCTCCGGCAGCTCACTGCAAAGCTGCATGACTTCGATCTGTGACAAATCGTCCTCGGTTTCTTCCTTTACCCCAGCCTCAGGACGCGCTGCCTCCCGTCTTACCCTGTCTATAAATAGATTGCGCGCTGTTTTATACAGCCAGGCGCGGCACTGGTGTTTATCAAGGCCATTCAGGACATCCGCATGCTCCAGGGCGCGCAGGAAGGTTTCCTGGACAATATCCTCGGCCGAGCTTTTGTCGCCGGTCATGCCGACTGCATAATGTACAAGCTCCTGAAAAAACAAATGATATATCTGCGTTATCATAAATTACTCCTGGCAGGCTGCGGGTTATCTGTTTGGTTTTATTGTAACGGATACGGAATGAAAATAAAATCGTAGGTTTATGGATTTGTCCGGTATTTTCCGGGGCCTTGTCGGTCCGGACGGATTTCGTGCCGGGGATAAAAGCCTTTGGAAAAAGGATGATAAGCTTCTCTTTGGCGGCGGATTTTGTTCCAGCAGCTCTGCTTTGCGTCTGTTGTTCTCGATTTGTAATCCGGATGTAAACAGAAAATATTCATAATATAGTTCAGGGTTCATGGGGTTACCTCCTTTCCGGTGGATGGGGTTTTTCGGGGCTTTATCAGCGCTTTCATATATAGAACGAATGGGGGAGGGGAAGTGTTTGAAAATTATAAAAATATTAAAAAAAAATGATCTGAAGAAGTGCAGCTTCATGCGGAGGATCAAATACCCCGATGCTTTGCAGCGCTGCAAGTTTGATACCTCGTTGCTTGCAGCGAGGTCTTTGATTCCCGCGGCCTGTTTATGGGGACTTAACAGAAGGTAACTGTGCGGGACTTAAACAGTTACGATGGAAGATTAATTATGCTGACTAAGAAAAAACAGAAAATGCCGTATACCAGAATGCTTGCCCTGGGCTTTGCCCTCATTATACTGATGGGAGCGCTTCTTTTATGCCTCCCGGTTTCCACCCGCAGCAGGGAATGGATGCCCTTTCTGGACGCCCTGTTTACGGCCACCTCGGCCACCTGCGTGACCGGTCTGGTGGTGGCGGATACCTATCAGAACTGGAGCCTGTTCGGACAGCTGGTCATTTTGACCCTGATACAGATCGGAGGCCTGGGCTTCATCACTATCGGCAGCTATATCGCGGTCCTTTTGAAAAAGAAAATCGGGCTGAAGGAAAGGGAGGCCATCCATGAAAGCGTGAGCACCATTGAACTGGCCGGCGTGGTAAAGCTGGTCCGCAAGATTGTGATGGGCACCTTTGCCTTTGAGCTGACAGGCGCCCTGCTGCTATCCATCCGCTTTGTGCCGCAGTATGGGTTCTGGAGAGGCTGCTATATGGGGATTTTCCATGCGATTTCAGCCTTCTGCAACGCCGGCTTTGACCTGATGGGCAGAAATGAGGCTTACAGCTCGCTGGTGGCGTATGAAGGGGATATCCTGGTGAACCTGACTATTATGGCCCTGATTATAATCGGCGGGGCAGGCTTCCTTGTCTGGGATGATATCCACAGAAACAGACTGAATTTCAAAAAATATCTTCTGCACACCAAGATCGTACTGATTACCACAGGGATCCTGATTTTCGGCGGAGCCCTGCTTTTTTACCTGATGGAAAAGGACAATGTGCTGGCCGGAATGAATGTCAGGGAGAGGATATTGGGCTCCCTGTTCAGCTCGGTAACCCCCAGGACTGCGGGCTTTAACAGTGTGGACACCGCCGCGCTGAAGGATTCCAGCAAATTTTTAACGATGGTTCTTATGTTTATCGGCGGCAGCCCCGGTTCTACGGCGGGCGGCGTGAAAGTGACCACTGCGGTCGTCATGGTTCTTTCCACCATAGCCATGGTGCGGGGGACCCATGGAGTCAATATTCTGGACAGACGTCTGGAGGAGAGCGCGGTAAAGAGAGCCAGCGCCATTGTTACCATTGACCTGGGACTGGCCGTGGCAGCGGCCCTCATTATCATGTCAGCGCAGCCGCTGAAGCTTTCAGACGCGCTGTTTGAGGTGTTTTCCGCCATTGGGACGGTGGGAATGACAACGGGAATTACCAGGGAACTGGTGCCGTTGTCCCGTATCGTCATCATTTTGCTCATGTACTGCGGCAGGCTGGGAAGCCTGACCTTTACCCTTGTTTTTGCCAGAAGCAAGCCGGAGCCTCCGGTGAAGCAGCCGGTGGAAAAAATTGTGGTGGGATAATTCTAAGGAGGATAAATAATTACTATGAAATCTATGCTTGTTATCGGTTTGGGGCGCTTTGGGCAGCATCTTGCCTCCAACCTTCTCGACCTGGGAAATGATGTCATGATAATTGACAGTGATGAAAGGAAGCTGGAAGGCCTTGTTCCCTACGCTACCAGCTCCAAAATCGGGGACTGCACGAATCCTGAAGTGCTGCGCAGCCTTGGAATCGGCAATTTTGACGTGATTTTTATCTGTATCGGCACGAACTTCCAGAGCAGCCTGGAAATTACCAGCCTGGTAAAGGAAATGGGCGGAAAGCATGTGGTGAGCAAGGCGACCAGGGATATCCAGGCAAAATTCCTGCTGCGCAACGGCGCGGACGAGGTTATTTATCCGGAAAAGGATATTGCCGAGCGCTGTGCGGCCAGGTTCAGCATGGATAATGTGTTTGATTATATAGAAATCTCTTCCAAATACGGTATTTATGAAATCAGCCCGTTGAAGGAATGGGTGGGAAAATCCATCCGGGAATCCAACATTGCGGCGCGTTACCGCGTTACGATCATCGGGATTAAGAAGGAAGGCCGCGAATCCCACATCATGCCCTCTGCGGATGATTTCATAGAGGATGGGGAGCATCTGATTGTGCTTGCTTCCCACGAGACTGCCAGAAAGCTGTTAAAGCAGCTGTAGGCCGCAGAAAGGCAGGAACAGTTAATGATTACATCGGCATCCAACACCCGTGTTAAAAAAGTGGCTGCGCTGAACCAGAAGGCAAAGGAGCGCAGGCAGGAGGGCAAATACGTGGTGGAAGGCGTGAAAATGTTTCTGGAAGCGCAGGAAGAAGAAATTGAAGAAATATATGCTGTGGAAGGCTTTCAGAATGCGGCCTGTATGGAGAAGCTGGCCGGCCGTCCCTTTGAAACCGTGTCGGAGGAGGTCTTCCGCAAGATGAGCGATACCGCGGCGCCGCAGGGAATCCTGTGCGTAATGCGGCAGAAAAAATATGCGCTTGCAGACCTTTTGGCAGCAAAGAACCCGCTTCTCATGATTCTGGAGGATATCCAGGATCCGGGCAATCTGGGGACCATACTGCGCACCGGGGAGGGCGCCGGAATCGGAGGCGTTATCATGAGCCGGGAAACGGCGGATATTTATAATCCCAAAACCATACGTTCCACCATGGGAAGCATTTACCGTGTGCCGTTCGTCTATGTTTCCTCCCTGGAGGAGACGGCAGTGCAGCTGAAGGCAGCGGGAATCCGTCTGTTTGCGGCACATTTGAAGGGAAAAAGCTGGTACGACGGCGAAGATTACCGGAAGGGCAGCGCCTTTTTGATCGGCAATGAAGGAAACGGCCTGCGGGAGGAAACCGCCGCGCTGGCTGATACCTATATCAAAATTCCCATGGAGGGCCGCGTGGAATCCCTCAACGCCGCCATGGCATCGGGGATTCTCATGTATGAGGCGGCAAGGCAGCGCCGCGGAGGATGAAAACAATGCAGCGGGAAAAAGGACAGAAGGCGGAAGCAATCAGGAAGGAGCGAATATGACAATAGGATTCATCGGACTTGGAAATATGGCCCGGGCCGTCATTGGCGGCATGCTGGACAAGGGTATCGTAAAGCCGGAGGACATCTGCGGCAGTGCGAAAACGGAAGCTACCAGAAAAAAAATGGAGGACAGCTGTAAAATCCGTACCGCATCCTCCAACAGGGAAGTGGCGGAACAGGCGGAAATACTTGTGCTTGCGGTAAAGCCTCAGTTTTTTGAAGAAGTCATTGAAGAAATAAAAGGTATTTCCTGGGAAGGCAAAACGATAATCAGCCTGGCGCCGGGAAAAACCATAGCCTGGCTTCAGGAAAAATTCGGGCAGAGGCTTCCGGTGGTCAGATGCATGCCCAATACGCCTGCGCTGGTAGGGGAAGGCTGTACGGGCGTCTGCGCCTCACCGGAGGTCGGTTCAAAGGCCCGGGATACGGTGCTGGAGATTCTCGGAAGCTTCGGAAAGGCGGTGGAGGTTTCTGAGAAAATGATGGATGTGGTGGGCGCAGTCAGCGGAAGCTCCCCGGCCTTTGTTTTCCTGTTTATCGAGGCCCTGGCGGACGGGGCGGTAGCGGAAGGAATGCCCCGGGCGCAG
>ERZ780150.1225-NODE-1225-length-17579-cov-2.512326_pt1 | contig 17579 bp, 15 predicted proteins | sample MGYA00511019_ERZ780150 | MGnify/ENA primary metagenome ERZ780150 (study PRJEB29588, sample SAMEA2151633) | human gut metagenome | biome: human gut; feature: human-associated habitat; material: faeces | place: Denmark | collected 2008/2010 ...
TGTTCTGAATGTGCTGCATTGGCCAAAGCCTCTTTTCCTCGATATCCTTCAAAACAATGGTAAAGCATTTTGGGAAAGATAAGCAAAGAAATTAAAATTGCTCCAAATTCTGCTCCTATATATATAAATAATTGCCGCCATTTCTTTAATAAAAATAATCCTATAGCAAAGCAACCACATAAAAAGAAGCAAAAAATCATAAAATAGTATTGCGTTAATATGCCTGCAGTTGTGCATAGCAGTAGGAGTAAATAATCTTTTTTGAGTATCTCCTTATGATATAATAGCTTACAGGCAAGATTTACATGAATTAACACTAATAATGAACAAAAAAGAGCCATCATTGCATACATTCGAATAAAAGTCACTGTACTGAATGTACCAACAGAAAAAGCATAAAACCCTGCAGTTGCCAAAGCTACTATATTGTTTTGAATGAGTTTCGTTGAAATATTCCATACGACTATTGTTGTCAGTATAGAAAAAACAATATTGGGAATAAGGCCGATCCATTTGGAAAAAATCCCTGGTACAAAAGAAGAAATTGTATGGATAATCATGTAATATAGGGGTGGATGTACATCTTTTTCCTGATTTTCATAAACCATGGTATATGAAAACCTTGTGTTTTGATTAATAAGAAAAGAATTTTTATATTCTTCTCCGCTTCGCCATTGATTAATCCCCCACGTAGGCCATATGCCATCAGGAGAATTTGATAATTCATACGTAGCTACTTCATCGACATGAAATCCAGCTTTTTCATTACCAAAGTGTAAACATAACAAGAACTGTAACAAGAGCAGAATAATTAGAAAAACATAATTTGACTGCATCGAAGCAAGTCTTTTTAATTGTTGCATTTTTCCCTCCCCAAATAATATTTCATCCCTCGATTAGGTGCCACGCTCTTTGCAAAAATGATTCTGGGCATTGCCTTTTGGAATATCATTTTTTCATTTCTTCAATATATGACTTACACACTTCTTCTGCCGGTCCCTGCATTCTAGCATGTCCTTTATCCAACCAAATAACGTGATCACATAATCGTTTAACTTCCTCTATGTTATGGGATACAAACAGCAGCGTAGTTCCACCGTCTAGCAACTGCTCCATTCGTTTCATGCATTTTTGCCTGAATTTAAGATCTCCCACCGACAAAATTTCATCTACAATGAGAATGTCCGGTTTAACCATTGTCGCGATGGAAAACCCCAAGCGAGCATTCATTCCGGAAGAAAAATTTTTTAATGGAGAATCTAGGAACTGTCCGATCTCTGCAAAGTCCACAATTTCATTAAAGTGCTCTTGCATAAACTTTTCTGTATGGCCCAACACGCAGCCATTGAGAAAAATATTTTCTCGCGCTGTACATTCCGGATCAAAGCCGGCTCCCAGTTCAATCAATGGTGCCACACTCCCCGCTACGCGAATAGTGCCTTTATAAGGTTTTATAATCCCACTAATAGCTTTGAGCATGGTAGATTTTCCGGAACCGTTGACCCCAATCAAGCCCCATGCTTCTCCAGCTCTAACTTGGAAGGAAACATCCTGTACAGCCAGAAATTCTTGGAACATCAATTCTCGCTTCATCAATTTTATTAGGTATTCTTTCAGATTGTCCACTTTCTGATTGGACAGATTAAAGCGAATAGTTACATGATCTACATCTACTATTACCCGATCGGTTACCATATGCCCTCCTATTAGATATACAGAATAAACTTGTCCTTTGAACGCATAAAACTCCATATTCCTAACAACAGCATGATTATCGCTGCACCGCAACCAGACAAGATAATCAGATGGCCTGGCATTCGGCCATAGTAAACAAGATCTCGAAACTGGCCAATATAGAAATACATGGGATTAAAGTGTTTGATACACCAAACCAAATTTTCTGGTAAAGCCTCCAATGGGTAGAAAATAGGTGTTAAATACATCCAAGCAGTAGTAATGGCATTATAAATAAACTGAGTGTCTTTAAAAAAAACATTGGCTTGAGCCAAAAACAATCCTAGACCAATACAGAATACATATAACTGCAATAACACCAACGGGAACAATAAAGCATACCACGTAATTCTTGCACGGGTAATAATTAGTACAATTACCAGCGCGCCTAAAGAAAATACCAAATCCACGAGACCACTGGTAATTCGAGCCACAGTGAAAAGATATTTAGGCACATATGTTTTTTTCAACAAAGCTGCATTTCCGCTGACGGAGAAGATGGCTTGTTGAGTAGAGCCGTTCATGTAATTAAACAGAAGCTGTCCGCAGAACAGATATACCGGGAAATTTTCGATATCCCGACTAAACATAGTGGAGAATACAATTGTCATTACTACCATAATTAACAAAGGATTAAGAATACTCCACATATACCCTAGAAAGCTGCGGCGATATTTTAGTTTAACATTCTTTAAAACCAGTAAGCGAAGGAGATCGCGATATCGCCAGAATTCATGAAGATATTGTTCTAGTTTTGTATTATTATATTTCATGGATACTCCTTTTGACGCAGCAAAAGAAAATGTCAAATATACTCTTATTTAAACAGTGTCTTAAGTTTCCTGGGGAACCAGGTGAGAATTGTCCCTAGTTTCCATCTGGTACTATGCTGCATTTCTACAATTCTGTTATTAATTGCCGCAATATCTGTTTGCATATATTCTAATGCGGTATCATGGTCATTGAGCCTGGTTTTATTTCCCTCTAGTTCTTCTTGAGCATATCTTAATGCAATATCATGATCATTCAATCTGGTACGATTTTGCTCTAATTCTTCTTGGGCATATTTTAATGCAGTGTCGTGATCGTTCAAGCGATTGCGGTTTTGAGTCAGTTCTTCTTGAGCATACCGCAACGCAGTATCATGGTCATTGAGCCTCTTGTCTTGCAGAGCAGAAGAGCCTGTATTAGCTTTTGCACTATTAAACAACTTTACTAGTGTAGTATAAACACACTTCTGAGAACTGGTACAAAACGCATAAACCCAAAGACGTTCATCTCCGGAAAGTGCAAAGTAAAACTTCCGGATATGGTAGAGGAATATATCCAAAACTTGATATACTGCATTATATTGCGGTGTTGTCAGATTAAACTGTTCTAATAATTTTACGCTTTCCGCATAGTCAACTAAATACCCCACCAAGCGAGAAATCGTAACAGTTGACGTTACTGTAGAACCCTCGCGGATTCTGCGTATATAAAATTGCTCTTGAATTGTCATACATTTCTGTGAGCGAAGAAGAACTTCCAACGTATACAGTTCATCTTCAAAGAAAATTCCATCATAAAACCATATATTATTTTTCCGTATCAATTCCGCTTTGCTCATTTGCATACACGCGGATGCTCGGAATTCTTTCGATTGATTTAATATGGTAAATAGATCAGGACCGCTCATTACTTTTTCGCAGGATAAACGGTAACCATAATAAGCTGCATAGCTTTGATGAATGCTACTAAGTGCATTCGTCTCATAGAAAGTCTTTCCGCCAAAAAAGATGCAATCCAATTCTTTTTCTTCTATAGCTTCAACCAAAAAGCGCAATGCATCTGGTTCCAACAGGTCATCTGAATCCATGTAGTATAAATATTGACCACGAGCAACTTGGATACCAAAATTTCTGGCAGCACTTTGACCAGAATTCTTTTCTGCTAGTACACTGATTCGAGAATCCTCGTTTGCAATCTGGCAAAGAATGTTGAGAGAATTATCTGTGGAGCCATCGTCCACACAGATAATCTCAATATTTTTCAGCGTTTGATTCCTGATACTATCCAAGCACTCTGCTAAATAATCTTCCACATTGTAAACCGGAATGATTACCGACACTACAGGTTCCATGCTATTTCCGGAAATCAATATCTTTTTGTCACGCTCACTGGCATCAGCAAATTTAATAGTACTAGATAGGAATTTATTGACTAAATCATAATGATAATGGGCAACGGAATAATATTCTTCTTCATGTTCCATGTACCCAGTTGAAACAACATCTGACTCACAAAGGCGCTGATAAAGTCTTTTATATGCTGTGTGCGTTGAAACTGTTTTTAATGTGAAACAGATGACTGCTAAAAATTCTGTAATCCAGCTTTTTTCACATAAGGTCCATATACGTTCTTTTACTAGCCTGTCACGAATTGCCATATAGGCGTCAATGACACACTCGGGATGCGCTTCTTTTTTACTTTGAACATTTCCTATTATGCCAATTCTATATATGTAGAGGCGTTCATTAATAAGGACAATTCTATCTGCCAGCGCCATCACCATATGAGCGAAATAAGCGTCGTTTGTGTTTGGTAGATTCTGATACTGCAACTGCTTCTGAAGTACGAACTCTCGCCGAATTAATTTCGTCCATGGCGAAGGATTGGAAATCTGGAAAATGTGTTCTGATGCATCCACTACAGAAAAAACATTTTTACTCATAGGAGCGTTGTTTGGCCTAAAACAATACTTAGCAGCCTCCATGTTTCCATTCTTCATGTTCAAGTTATAGATATCAAATGCAACAACATCTGCGCTGGATTTAGCCGCAGCAGTATAAGTTTTTTCCAATAAAGTATCTGCAGCCAAATCGTCAGAATCCATGAAAAATAAATATTCGCCGCTGGCAAGTTCAATCCCTTGATTTCTAGCTTCTCCAGCGCCCTGATGTTTTCCAAGAACTATTTGGATCCGGCAGTCTAATCGAGAATACAGAGAAAGAATATCTGTAGAAGCATCTGTAGAACCATCATCTATACACAGTATTTCAAAATCGGGCATGGTTTGATTGAGTAAACTTTCCAGACAATCAGCCAAATAGTCTGACGCATTGAATACAGGAATAATGATCGAAACTTTTGGTTGAGATATAGGTGCCCGATGAAAACTTTGCAAAAGATAGTGTATTTGCCGGACTGCTCGTTTGTTGCTGTAAAACGCATCACTCTGATCCAATACATGCAGTTGGGCAATATCTTTATCGCAGAGCCGTTGACAAATCGCTTGCCTGGCCAATTCGGAATCAATTGTCTTGATGGAATTTATGATACTTTCGCAGAACCTGATGCCAAAGCTTTTTTTGCAAAAATCGAAAAGGCTTTTTCTTTCAAGCCAATGCGCGAGCTCTAAATAGGCCTCAATGATGCATAATGGTGCTGCTGCTTTCCCGCTTTCTACATTAGCAGTCTGCCCCACTCGGTATTGATATAATCTCTGTGTAGTAAAAGTAATTCTGTTTGCAGCAGCTATACAGGAATATGTGAAATACAGATCTTCGCTGTTGGGGAAATCAGAGAATCGAAGATTTTCTTTTATTACCAGGTTACGCTTGTATGCTCTTGACCAAGGTGCCGGACAGCTTATCTGAAAAATTGTTTCTGGACAGTCTTGAATAGAAAACACTTCTACATCGGCAAGAAGCAGTTCTCTTTGAAGGAAATGATACGTCGGAATACGCTTTCTAGTAACAGTATCAAACCTATCTCCGTCAAAGAGCACAATATCTGCATCCTGTCTCTGTCCGAGGTCACAGACCGTTTCCAGCATTTCTGGTTTTATATAGTCATCTGCATCTACGAAAAAAAGGTATTCACCCAAAGCCAGATCGATACCATGATTTCTTGTCAGCCCAGGTCCGCTGTTTTTTTGCCTGGCAATGCGAATTCGAGAATCTTTTTTTGCATAAGTACTCAATATTTCCCACGAGCTGTCCGAAGAGCCATCGTCAATGCAAATCACCTCAAAATCGGTTATCGTTTGATTTAATATGCTGTCCAGGCATTCTGGGAGTGTATTCGCTGCATTATATACCGGAACAATAACAGATGCCCGGATGTTCTTATGTTCTCTTTCCATTTCCATTTTCTCCACTTTTATTTTTCATACTCACACACGACTCAATTCACGCCACAGCTTACTGCTGCGAACTTGTTCAGAGAAGCCATATGCCTGCGTCAGTTCTTTTAAAGCTTTTAAATGCTGTTGCCCATTTTTGACATCAGGCCTGTGAATGTCATAAATAAAGAATTCATATAACCAGTTTCCAAAAGCTCTTCCATAAGATTTAAACCAGCCTTGCTCTTGCCAATAACGGCAAATATGGCTTACGATCAACAAATGTTTTTCGATTTTTTTGTCAAAATCCTGATTGATTCCGAACATTAACGAACCTGGCCGTGACCATCTATATTGATAAAGTGGATCTTGAATGAAAGCAAAATAATTCGCATGAGGAAAAGACTCCAGTTGAAATACTGTGTCCTCCCCAAACGGAACACTTTCATCAAATAGCAGCTTATGCTGCCGCAGAAAGTCAGCTCGATAAGCCTGCCTCCACACAAATGGGATGGAACCAGAGTGCGAAAATAACACTTCCGGTGTAAAAGTATTAAAGCGTCCGGTTTGAACATTTAAATTATTCACAAGCCACGGATCCGGTTTCGGGAACCAAGGAAAGCAATGTGAGCCGAATATGACAATGTCCGTTTTCCCCTCCAGAGTCTCGCACCAAACGCGCTCACAGGCGTTGGACACCAACAAGTCATCACTATCTAGAAACATTATCCACTCGCCTCTAGCTGCGCGAATTCCAGCATTTCTGGCAGAAGAAAGGCCTCCGTTTTCTTTTTCAATAATTTTAAATCTATAATCCTGTTTCTGATAAGCTTTCAAAATTTCCAACGAGTGATCCTTACTGCCATCGTTGACGCATACAAATTCCACATCGCGGAGAGTCTGCTGCATGCAGCTTGTCAGGCATGCGCTTAAATAATTTTCCACATTATAGACAGGTATGATGACCGAGAGTTTTTCATTGCCAGCTGTCATCCAATCACCTTCTTCCTGAGTTTCCCAAAAAACCTACGGACTGTATAAAGAAATCCATGATCTCGGATACATTGAATGCCTTTCTGGACTTTTCTGTGCAGTCTGCCGAAAATGCTGGACGGGTCATTCTGTAATAACTCCTTCGATTCAAAGACAATGCCAGCTTTATCACAGTGAACTTTTCTCTGATATTCTTCAGGATCCTCAATTACCATCTGAAGCATTTCCCATCGAAACCATTCGAAATATTCTTTATTCAGCTTACCTTCCGTATTTGCTTGTAAAAAATCCTCATGAAACCGGAGAATGAATTCATTTTGAAATTCTTCACTCAAGCGTTCATAATTCCAGCAATAGCTGTCATACATGATACGGTACATCACCGGTTCCAGTACGCCTTTTTCAACAGGATGCTCATCTAAAAAATGCTTCATTACGGCATATTCATCGCATATACAATACACTTTACCCGGTGAATTGATGGAAGACGCTTCATTATCCTGACGGTAATGCAGAAAACACTCCGGAATCAATTTAACGCGTTTTGCACAGGTCCAAACCATAAAATTGAAGCTGGCATCCTGGTAAGAAGCCCCAGGTGTCTCATTCAGCCGAATATGATTATCGTAAAGAAAACTACGGCGATAAATGGAAGACCAGATAGTTGGTTTGATGTTGAAGAAATCTACCAATTCCCGTTTAGAGCGAAAATCTGTTGAAGGACAAAAAATCCATTTGCTCATCGTTTTGGAAGCAATGGGATTGGGAATACTTTTCTCTTCACCAACGGAATAGTAATAATAGAAACCAGACTTTACCACATCCAAATCGTCCTCTTTAGCAATGCGATAAAGTACATCAAACATCTCGGGATCAGCATAGTCATCCGTTTCAATAATTCCCAGATATTCTCCTCGCGCAGCATCAAAACCGATATTGACCTGGTAACCATAGCTTTTTTTATCTGAATGAATTAACTGTATTCTAGAATCGGCATGTACATATTCTTCCAAAATTTCAAGAGTTCCATCGGTGGAACCCGCGTCCACACAAATAATTTCTATCTCTTCCAGAGTTTGTTTTAATACACTTTCCACGCATTGCCGAATGTATTTCACCACGTTTAGGGATGGCATGACGATGGATACTTTTGGGCTTCCCATTGTTCACCTCAATCTCTTTTAAATAAATCTCTTGTATAAACTTTAGTTTTCACATCTTCCAGCTCAGGTGCGATACGATTAGCAATAATCACATCGCATTTGGACTTAAATTCCTGCAAATCCTGCATAACACAATTACCAAAAAATGTTAGCTCTCTTATCGTTGGTTCATAAACAATAACTTCCACTCCCTCTGCTCTGAGGCGCTTCATGATGCCCTGAATGGAGGAATGGCGAAAATTATCGCTATTAGTTTTCATGGTTAACCGATATACACCCACGATCCTTGGTTTTTTTGCCAGAATCTGACGGGCAATAAAATCTTTTCTTGTTCGATTGGATTTGACGATTGCTTCAATCAAATTTTGCGGAACATTATCATAATTTGCTAAAAGCTGCTTGGTATCCTTCGGCAAACAATAACCTCCATAACCGAAACTGGGGTTATTGTAATGTAAGCCAATACGTGGATCCAGGCATACACCATTGATAATTTGACGGGTATCCAAGCCTTTGAGTTCGGCATATGTATCCAACTCATTAAAGAACGAAACCCTCATTGCAAGGTATGTATTAGCAAATAATTTGACAGCCTCTGCTTCTGTAAATCCCATAAATAAAGTATCAATGTCCTCTTTTTCTGCCCCCTCCTTCAGCAAATCCGCGAACGTCTGCGCCGCCCGGAGTTGTTCCACATCCGCTGTATCTGTTCCAACAATAATACGGCTGGGATATAAATTATCATAAAGCGCTCTGGATTCCCGAAGGAATTCGGGACTGAACAAGATATTCCGACTTTGAAGTTTTTCCCGTATCTGCTTGGTAAATCCCACAGGGATAGTGGATTTGATGACTATAGTCGCTCGTGGATTATATCTGAGTACCTCATGTATCACGCTTTCAACAGAAGATGTATTAAAAAAATTTTTTTGAGGATCATAGTCCGTAGGTGCAGCTATAATAACGTAGTCTGCATCTTGATAGGCTGACTTAGCGTCCAGCGTAGCGGCCAAGTGTAAAGGCTTCTGCGCTAAGTACTGCTCGATTGATACGTCTTGAATAGGTGAAATTTTTCGATTGATCATTTCTACCTTTTCTGGCAGAATGTCCACTGCCGTCACCTCATGGTTTTGTGCTAATAAAACAGCAAGAGAGAGCCCTACATAGCCAGTACCTGCTACTGCGATTTTCATGTTGAACTTCCTTTCAATTTTATTTTCTAAGGTCGTAACAAGAAATTTCAGTTATAGCTAACATTTTAAATTTATATGCTGTCTTAATTTATCTGTTTTTCCCGCGAATACATTTATATATTGATGAGTCAAGAATTCTATCCCAAGCTTGTTTATTCAGTCCCAAATAGTTCATAAATAAAAACACTCGATATTTAGAATGAACTAAGGCATAAATTTCAGGAGCTTGAGCTATACAATCGTCTATCATTTTTTTTGCCTGGCGGCGCCCTGCCTTTTTGTCAGGATTTATCAGTAATGCAACTGTTAAGTAGCTCAGAATCAGCTCATGGGTTTTTCGTGCGGCATATAGTTTACTACAACTCTCTAATAGATCTTGGTAATTTTTTAGCATTCGGCGGATTACGGTTTCGATCTGACCGATGCGCTTGAGCTGGTTTGAAGCTGCCATACTCTGGTTAATATCTCCAATTCGATATTCATAAAGAAATAGGTCAAAGCAGACTAAACTCTCGGCTTGACAGCAAGGAAAAGTTGCAAATTCATAATCCTCATAAAATATATGTTCCGGCAAGAGAGAAGCGTGAAGCTGGTAGAAATCCCGCCGATAGGTGATACCATGATAAACCAGATTCCAGTTGAAATAGCGCCAATTTGATAAAATCTCCTCCAGCGTGTATAGTTTCCCAAATGATTTCGGCTGACAGCACCAATCTTTGATTTGTCCGCTTTTAATGTCAACCGTATGGTAATGGGTCAGTACCACATCGCTTTCACATTGCTCTAGAAGACGTATAAATTCCGGTAAACTCTCACTTTGAATCCAATCATCGGCATCCACAGCTTTGAGATATTTTCCAGAAGCAGCTGCACAGCCAGTGTTTAATGCTCCCCCATGTCCTTTATTCTCTTGTGAAATTAGCCGCACTGTACCCGGATATTTATCCTGATATTTTCTGGAAATCTCTGCAGTGGCATCAGTAGAGCCATCGTTAATAATCAAAATTTCCAACTTATCCAATACTTCGGGAAGGAGCATGCTGAGTAAACATTTATCCAAAAAAGCAGCACTATTATAAGCTGGAATAATAAATGATAAAATTTTCAAATATTGTTACCTCGCAGAGCATCGATTAATATTTCCACATAAAGCTCTTGATCGTGTCCCATAAGCAATGAATTTTCTGAGGGTATTTTACTTATGTTCATTTTAATGTTACCAAGTATCGTAATTTGTTTTGTTAATTTCCCTGTCTTTTGTGTTGAATATAAATTATATACTTGTACATAATATGGAAACTTTATTGAAATACCTTATATAGTTTCCTGTTGAGTTATTCTCAAAACACACCTCAATATTTTTACGTCCATTTTAATAAATAGTAATATTTTTCGAATCTATATTTATTTCCTTTTCCAAATAAATACTAATATTTTATTCTTTCTGGACATACTGCTTTTTCTGTCGTTCAATCGTATTATCTATACAACCTCTAATTGTAGAAAAAAGAGCTGCATGTAGGGAAATCTCCTGCTTATACAGCGCTCTTTTTTTAATTACATAATAAAAAGCGTATAACAGAGCTAGAGGAAGTCCCAGCAGCTGTCTGGTGGCTCCCCCTCTTTGATAGAAAAACTTCTCATTATATCCATGAAACCATGTAGACTTTTGATGAGTCACCCTGCCAATTATTTGCGGTACATAATATATTTTTAATCCCGCCCGTAAACAATCCATCAAGAATTTATTTTCTTCCTGAGCTCCATTTCCACTTCCAGCCCCCATAAATGGGTCAAAATATACATTGGCGTTTATAATGGAGTTTCGACGAATTGCAATCTGATAGGAAGATATTCTAAGCAGCTCGAGATAATGTAAACAATGCGTTTTTTTAGCTAGCCGGCAAGTTGACCCTTCTACATCAAACGCAATAATATCTGCATCTTTCAATTGCTTAAAAGCGTGTAGAATAATAGACTCATATTCCGAAATCAAGTGTTCATCATCATCACAAAATAAGCAGATATCTGCAAACGATTCTTTTATTGCCAGATTTCTGCTTTTAGAAAGTCCACGCTCAGTGGTAGAAATCATGCGAACCGAACAAGGCTCTGTCGTTAATGTCAGATATTCATTCTTATCGCATTGATTGATTACCAAAGCATTTCCAGTGATCCCTGTTTTTGTTATTAAAGAAAAGTCGCTTTGATGCATACAAGAAATCAGAACTTCCAGTATCATTTCGAGGAGCCTTCCTTAAGAATTTTCGTACTATTCACTTCCCATAATCGTACTTATACCAACTTGCCTTTCGATAGTATAACATTTTTACCTTAAGAAGGCAACTTTTAAAGATTAACATTTCTTTAATTTTTTTCCATTTCTGCCGCATAAATGCAGCATTTCCCCAAAAGTTTGCCCCGAATCTTCATGCTGCGCACAACTTTCTGTCTCCAGACTTTATTGCTGGCGATGCTGAGTCAAAAGAGTTACTTCATCGCTTTGTTATATTAAAACTTATACATGTATTTGTCAATGGAAAGCCCGCTAAATTCCAGCTTTTTGTAACTTTTTGTGAACTTTTGAACTTTTCAAGAGGTTGGTATAAGTACGATTATAAGAAAACCCCTTTTTGAGGCACCAAATGATTAAAATACTGCACTTTGTCTCAACCCCTGCAAGATGGAGTGGGGTTATGGGAACAATTATGAACTATTACCGCCATATAGATCGATCAAAAATTCAGTTTGATTTTTTATGCTTCCTTCCCTGTGAGGAGTCCTTTGAGGCGGAAATTAATTCCATGGGTGGAAGCGTTTTTTTTGTATCCAGGCCTATGTGCAGACAGGGCATTATGGAAATTGCGGGTTTTCTCAAAATTCATGCAAGGGAATATACTTGGTTTCATAACCATGAAGTTTATTTAAGTTTCTTTTTGAAACTGCTAACTACGCATTATGGGCTTGATAATTTCATCGTCCACTGTCATGCGACCCAATATTCTGACCGACCTTTGGCAGCCCTTCGCAATCAGCTTGCATGTTTGCCGATTCCATATATGAACTGTACACGCTTCGCGTGTTCTATGGCAGCGGGGAAGTTCTTGTTCGAAAAAAGCCGAGCAGGCAACCATGATTTTCTTGTCATTCCCAATGCCGTGGAATGTAAAAGATTCCTTTACAACAGTAAAACACGAAGCCAATATCGCGAGGCACTCCATTTGGAGAGTTCCTTCATTATCCTTCATATAGGGAGATTTTCACCGCAGAAGAATCACTTGTTCCTTTTGGAATTGTTTTACGATATTGAACAATTGGTTCCAGCAGCCAGACTGCTTCTTGCCGGTGATGGTTATTTAAAAGAAGTTGTTGAGAAAAGAGCCTATGAACTTGGCATTTCGAATAAAGTATTATTTTTGGGGCAGCGCGATGACATCCCCGCGCTTTTACAGGCAGCAGATCTTTTTGTTCTCCCATCCCTATATGAGGGGCTTCCTATCTCATGTATGGAAGCTCAGGCGGCAGGACTTCCATGCCTTATCTCCGATACGATTACGGATGAGGTATGCTTGAATGAAAAAGTACAGCGCTTGTCGTTGAAAAACCGAAAAGCATGGGTTGAAAAATGTATAGAGTGTTATTCCGGCTTCTCCATTGATACATGCAAGGAGAATCGCTGCTGTCCGGAGACGCTTCCTGATATTACCTGTGAAGCGGCAAAGCTAGCCGATTTTTATGAAATGAGGAATTCGTGAATTGAAAGTATATATTGATGCATTTATTAAATACCGTTATCTGCTGGAGGATTTGGTAACAAAAGACTTCAAATTGAAATACCGCCGGTCCATTCTGGGCTTTTTGTGGAGTATTTTGAACCCACTGCTTATGATGCTTGTTATCACTGCTGTTTTCTCCAATATGTTCAAAAGTGATATTGAGTATTTTCCTGTGTACTATCTCTGTGGTTACCTGATTTTTAACTTTGTGGTAGAAGCAACAAACGGCGCACTCACTTCCATTGTGCAGTCAGGATATTTGATTAAGAAGGTATACATTCCCAAATATATATTTCCATTGGAAAAAAGTACATTTGCACTTGTAAATGTCGTATTTTCTTTTGTTGCGGTTATTCTTGTTATTCTGATAACGGGAATGCCGATTAAGGCAACGATCCTTTTAATTCCGATTCCGGTTCTGTATGCGTTTATTTTCAGCACCGGCTTGGGTTTGATTCTGGCATCGCTGAATACTTTTTTCCGTGATATGGGACACCTGTATTCAGTTTGGACGACTGCCTGGATGTACTTAACTCCCATGTTTTATCCAATAGATATCATTCCAGAAAACATTAAGCTGCTTATTTACTATAATCCTCTGTATTATTTTGTCACATACCTGAGAATGCTGGTGATCGATGGAACAGTTCCGGGATTTGAAATGAATCTGATCTGCATTGAATTTTCATTAATCTTTCTCGTTGCAGGTCTCCTGATCTTCAAAAAGAATCAGGACAAGTTCATACTGTATATTTAGCAAGGGGGAAAATTATTCATGCCTTATGCTGTAGAAGTAAAAGATGTCAGCATGCATTTTAATATGAATAAAGACAAAATCGATAATTTAAAAGAATACTGTATTAAATTATTCAAAAAACAGCTCTTTTATGAGGATTTTACAGCTCTTCAGGATATTTCCTTCCAGATTGAAGCGGGGGATGTTTTCGGCATTATCGGATTAAACGGGTCAGGAAAAAGTACTCTACTTAAAATTATCTCTGGTATTTTGAAGCCAACCACTGGAAGTGTAAAAGTAACCGGCACGATTGCTCCTCTAATCGAACTAGGAGCAGGGTTTGACGCAGATCTGACTGCACGGGAAAATGTATTTCTAAACGGGTCTGTACTAGGTTTTTCCAGAGAATTCATGCGGGAAAAATTCGATGAAATTATAGAATTTTCAGAGTTGGAGGAATTTGTCGATGTTCCAATCAAGAATTTTTCTTCCGGAATGGTGGCGCGTATCGGATTTGCGGTCGCAACGATTGTAAAGCCGGATATTCTGATCTGCGACGAAATCCTGTCCGTGGGCGATTATCGTTTTCAGGAAAAATGTGAGCGCCGAATTCAGCAGCTGATGTCGGATGGAACAACTGTTATTCTCGTGTCCCATTCCATTCAGCAGGTAGAACGCATGTGCAATCATATTCTATGGCTGGAGCGCGGACGGATGAAGGCAATCGGAGGAAAGGAACTGATACCACTGTATCAGCCGGATTTTAAGAGAGTGAGAGCTAAAGATGAAGTATGATTATTTAATTGTGGGAGCAGGCTTATATGGCGCTGTTTTCGCTCATGAGGCCGTAAAGCATGGAAAGAAATGCCTTGTGGTGGAACGAAGAAATCACATTGGAGGAAATGTTTATTGCCGTGAAGACTCGGGTATTCAGGTTCATGTCTATGGGGCACATATTTTCCATACTTCGAATAAGACCGTCTGGGATTATGTAAAACAGTTTGCGGAATTCAATAACTATGTGAATTCTCCTGTAGCGATTTACAGAGATGAGCTTTATAATCTTCCCTTCAACATGAATACCTTCAGCAAAATGTGGAACATAAAGACTCCTGCGCAGGCACAGGAAAAGATCCGTGAACAGCTTGCAGATCTTAATATTAAGGAGCCGCAGAACCTGGAAGAGCAGGCTCTGTCTCTGGTTGGACGGGATGTTTACGAGAAGCTGGTAAAGGGATACACAGAGAAGCAATGGGGAAGAGACTGCAGAGATCTCCCTGCGTTTATCATCAAACGGCTTCCGCTGCGCTTTACCTTCGATAACAACTATTTTAATGACAGGTATCAGGGAATTCCGGTGGGTGGCTATACAAAGATTGTTGAAAAGCTGCTGGAGGGAGCCGACGTTCTGTTGAATACAGATTACAAGGAATACATTAAACAGAATCCCGACTCAGCAGGCAAGACCATATATACAGGAATGATTGACGAATACTTTAATTATTCGGAGGGCATCCTTGAATATCGTTCTGTTCGATTTGAGACAGAAAAACTTGATATGGAAAATTATCAAGGAAATGCAGTCGTCAATTATACTGAACGTGAAGTACCGTTCACAAGAATTATCGAGCACAAGCATTTTGAATTCGGACAGCAGGAGAAAACCGTAATTTCCAGAGAATACTCTTCTGAGTGGAAAGTGGGGATGGAACCGTACTATCCGGTAAATGATGAAAAGAATACCAGATTGTTCGAAAAATATCAGGAGCTGGCAAAAGCGGAAGGAAATGTCATTTTTGGAGGTCGTCTCGGCGATTATAAGTATTACGATATGGATAAAGTGATCGAAGCAGCACTGAATCGACTGGAAACAATGGAATAGAAAAGGGTGAGAAGATGGAAGAAAACAAGAAAAAAAATCTGATGCGTCAGATCATTCGTTTTGCATTTGTAGGCGGAAGTGCATTCGTCATTGACTATGGAGTGATGATCTTTCTGACAGAGCTGATCGGAATCAATTATCTGATTTCCAGCGGAATTTCATTTTCGGTTTCGGTTATTTACAATTATATTTTGAGTGTACACTGGGTATTTGATGTGGCGGAGGACAGAAGCAAGAGAGCAGAGTTTGTCATTTTTATCATACTTAGTGTGATCGGACTAGGAATCAACCAGCTCGTGATGTGGATCGCAGTCGATATTTTTAGAATGTTCTACATGATCGCAAAGATCGGGGCAACAGCAATTGTAATGGTATATAATTTTATTACGAGAAAACTGTTTCTGGAAAAATAGAGACAGAAACACATGATGCAGGCACAGAAAAGTGCTTGCATTTTTTATGGAAATCGAGTAAGATACAATTACTTTTTATATTCTTTAATTCATATGACGGCAGGAAGTTTTCTGTCATCAGATACAGATTCGGTCGAATCTATTTTTCACAGAACAGTAGTTAAAAAGAGAGCAAGGATGCAGAGAGGAGAAGGAGTGAAAGACGAGAAAGGATATGATGTAGTTCGTTTTATTGAACATGGAGGAAAATGCAGGCCTGCCATGGACTATGTGAGAGGGCAAACTTTAATTGGACGTCTTCAGACGGAGAAAAAGATACCAAAAAAGCTTTTATTTCAATGGTTTCGGATGCTGTGTACCCAGCTGGATTGTTATCATCGAAGTAAAGGGATGCAGTGCTACCGGTATTTGAGCCCGTACAGTGTGATCGTAAGGCGGGAGGAGAAGCTGCTTTTACTGGATCTGAGTGTACCCGGCAACGGATTTGTGATGAAGAAAATGCAGATACCGGCTGTCCGCGCGCATTTCGTGATGCCAGCAGGAAAGAAACGAAGCGGCATGGCAGTCGGAATAGACTTGTATGGTCTCGGCAAATTGTTTCAGTTTATGCTGGCATATACGAGTGTGGCTCCGCCGCTTACCTGGAAGGAGGAGTTTATGATGTCATTGGTGATCCAAAAATGTACAGGGGAAAATGGAAAGAAAACATACCGGGAATTTGATCAGATCCTGCGGGAACTGCCAAGAGGCGACAGGCGGAAATCCTGTTTCCGTAAAATAAAAAAAGCCCTATAACAGGGAGGATGCCAGGTGACCGTTGTCACGGTCCCTGGCGAGTATTATGAAAAAGTTTATTCGAATAGTATCACTACTATGCGGCATCTTTTGCTATCAAATGTTTTATCTTCATTTGATATTTATAGTATAGTCAGGAGAAATGAAGAAACAATGTTAATAAAATGAAAGAATTTTGAATGATAAATGAACAAATTATGAACAGTAAAGTCGCAGTTGTAAGGGAAAAGAGAACTTGATATAATGGACAAAATGACAGATGTGAAAGGAAATGGAGGATAAGAGATGTCACAGAAAGAATTTCTGGAAGAGCTGCGCACAGCGTTGAGTGGAAAACTGAGTGCTCAGGCTGTTTTAGAGAATATAGAGTATTATCGTAATTATATAGAAGGAGAAGTGCGAAGCGGCAAATCCGAAGCTCAGGTGTTGGAGATGCTCGGAGATCCGTGGATTCTGGCAAGGACGATCTCAGATGCGCAGGATGGTACGGATGATTCGATTGTAAATGAATCGGGCGGCAGCGACTATGGTGCTTACGGAGAAGAGACCGGCAGACAGGACATGCATTTTCAGGAATTGAGATTTCCGTGGTGGAAGATCGCGCTGATCATTCTGGCTGTGATCCTTGGAATTGTTCTGGTTATTTCTGTGATCACGGGGCTCATCAGACTTCTGCTCCCGGTTCTTGTTCCAATTCTGATCGTGTGTCTGATCGTGCAGTTTTTCAAGGGAAAACGTTGATAGAGATAAAGTAAAAGACCGATGGGGGAGCCATCGGTCTTTTGAGGG
>ERZ780150.1226-NODE-1226-length-17576-cov-6.592946_pt1 | contig 17576 bp, 15 predicted proteins | sample MGYA00511019_ERZ780150 | MGnify/ENA primary metagenome ERZ780150 (study PRJEB29588, sample SAMEA2151633) | human gut metagenome | biome: human gut; feature: human-associated habitat; material: faeces | place: Denmark | collected 2008/2010 ...
TATCCTGTAGTAGCAGTTTTCTTCACCGCCCAGATCACAGCCCTTTTTCTTTCCCGACCAGAAATAGCAGTACCTGCAGTCCTTCGGTCTGTCCTCCGCGTATTTAACTTCCGACATTTTGGTTCACCTCCTTCGCCCGATTCCGGGCATGAAAAAAGCGCCTATCTGGCGATTCTTGTGAACCGTCAAATAGACGCTATGTAATGTTGTGATGAGGCTCCTTCCTGCCCGAAGAAGCCCTTAAAACCTTTTAAACAGGCGCTTTTTGCCTTCCCTGAAATTCTATTCCTATTATGACACCATCATCCTTGTGCACCGTGGATTTTGAGATCCCGAATTTCTTCGCCGTCTGGCGGACTGTCGCATTGCAGTCTATGATGTAGTTGGCGATGGCCACCGCCCGTTCCTCGATATATTCTTTCATGGGTGTTCCCCTAAGAACGTTTTTTACAATGTATGAGAATGAGCCTTGAGTTATGACAGACCGACGTCCCCGGCGCGAAAGAGGACAGAATGTCTATGGTATCTGTGTCCAGCCATCTTTATGGGGTGCCATTGGACGAACAGAAAAAACAGTGAGAAAAGCTATTCATCCAGAACTGTTATTTATAAGCTGCAGTGCGGGGGAATAAAGGAACCCCGCTTTACAATCATTTTACATTTTCTATACCAAACCTTGGTTTCACATCACATTTTTTTCCCTTATACTCCAACTGTAAAACAAAAGCAAACAAAAAGACAAAAATAAAATCAAAAAGGAAAAGAGGAAAAAAATTATGAAGAAACCAGTATTAGTAGTTATGGCAGCAGGTATGGGAAGCCGTTACGGCGGTCTGAAACAGATCGATCCGGTGGACAAAGAGGGACACATCATCATGGATTTCTCCATTTATGATGCAGTACAGGCCGGATTCCAAAAAGTAGTATTTATTATCAAAAAAGAAAATGAAGCAGACTTCAGAAGCGCCATCGGTGACCGCCTCAGCAATCAGCTGGAAGTATCATATGTTTTCCAGGATCTTCACAATATTCCGGAAGGCTATGAAGTACCGGAAGGACGTGTGAAACCATGGGGAACCGGACATGCCGTATTAAGCTGTATCAATGAAATCGACGGACCATTCGTTGTAATCAATGCAGATGACTATTATGGAAGCCATGCATTTAAGATGGCATATGATTTCCTGACAGAGAACGAAGATACCGCAGATACTTACAGATATATGATGGTCGGCTATAAACTGGAAAATACTTTGACAGAGAATGGCCATGTGGCAAGAGGTGTGTGCGTTACAGATGAAGAAGGACATCTTCTTAAGATCAACGAGCGTACCCATATCGAAAAGCATGACGGCGGCACAGCTTATACAGAAGACGATGGAAAAACATGGACTATGCTTCCGGAAGGCAGTACAGTATCCATGAATATGTGGGGATTTTCAGCAAGCATTCTGAAAGAGCTGAAAGACAGATTCCCTAAATTCCTGGATGAGAATCTGAAAGTAAACCCGCTGAAATGCGAATATTTCCTGCCATTTGTAGTAGATGAACTTCTCGGTGAGAAGAGAGCAACTGTAAAGGTTCTGAAATCTATGGATAAATGGTATGGCGTAACCTACAAAGAAGATAAACCTGTGGTAGTAGCTGCCATTCAGAATTTAAAAGATGGAGGGCTGTATCCACAGAAATTATGGGAGGAATAATTGAGTGGAAATTAACCGGGAAATAAAGAATATCACCAGTGCATTTGTTCTGGAAGATAATCTGACAGAATGTATTCCTTATGGAAGCGGACATATCAATGACACTTACCGCCTGACTTATGATACAGGCAAACATTATATTCTTCAGAAAATGAACAGGAGTATTTTTACCAAACCTGTGGAACTGATGGAGAATGTCAGCGGTGTTACTGCCTGGCTGAAGAAAAAGATCCAGGAAAACGGTGGAGATGTGGAGAGAGAGACTCTGAATCTTGTGATGACAAAGGATGGACTTCCTTATTATGTAGATGAGGACGGAGAATACTGGAGAGTATATTTATTCATTGAAAATGCAACATGCTATGATATGGTAAAAGATGAGGAAGATTTTTACCAGAGTGCAGTTGCTTTCGGGCATTTCCAGAGGCTGCTTGCAGACTATCCGGCAGAAACTCTTCATGAGACCATCGTAAATTTTCATAATACGGTGGACAGGCTGGATAAGTTTAAAACTGCTGTGGAGAAAGACGTATGCCACAGAGCAGCAGATGTGGAAAAAGAGATTCAGTTTGTGCTGGACCGCACAGAACTGGCACATGTCCTGTGCGATATGCAGAATCAGGGAAAGCTGCCGTTGCGTGTTACACATAATGATACCAAGCTGAATAATATTATGATCGATAATGCAACGGGAAAAGCCATCTGTGTGATTGATCTTGATACTGTAATGCCTGGACTTTCCGTAAATGATTTCGGTGATTCTATCCGCTTTGGCGCAAGTACCGGAGCAGAGGATGAGAAAGACCTGACGAAGGTGTCCTGTAATCTTCACTTGTATGAAGTTTATGTTAAAGGCTTCATTGAAGGCTGTGGCGGTGCGTTGACTGAGACAGAATTGGATATGCTTCCTATGGGAGCAATCCTTATGACCTTTGAATGTGGAATGCGTTTCCTCACAGACTATCTGGAGGGAGATCATTATTTCAAGATTCACAGAGAGGGACATAATCTGGATCGTTGCAGAACACAGTTCAAACTGGTGAAAGACATGGAAGAAAAACTTTCCCGGATGAAAGAGATTGTAAATAAGTATAAACAGGTATAAAAAAATGTACATGTCCATAAAGACTTGTATTTATGAACTGATTCGGATAGAATTATCCTGCGGGGATATGAGAGAAATCATATTTTCGCAGGATTTTCTACAATACATGATGTGCCAGGAAACGGTATTTTACAGTTCTGAATATAGGGTGCTGTAAAATACAGAGGTAAATTTTGCAGATGTGAAACAGGATATCCGCAGAATTTTATAGATTACACTCAGAATTATCAAGGATATTTCTGATACTGTGAACTAATATAGGTATTGTTGAAAGAGAAAAAAACAGAAATTGCAAAAAACAGGTATTGTAGCAGGAAGACAGGTTAGGAGGAATTATTATGGCAATTTTAGTTACAGGTGGAGCAGGCTATATTGGAAGCCATACAGTTGTAGAATTACAGAACGCAGGATATGATGTTGTAGTTCTGGATAACTTAAGCAATGCAAGTGAGAAATCTCTGGAAAGAGTTTCCAAGATCACAGGCAAACCAGTGAAATTCTACAAAGCAGACATCCTGGACCGCGATGCTTTAAATGAAGTTTTTGATAAAGAAGATATTGATTCCTGTATTCATTTCGCAGGTCTGAAAGCAGTTGGAGAATCCGTTGCCAAACCCTGGGAATATTACGAAAATAACATTGCAGGAACCTTAACACTGGTAGATGTCATGAGAAAACATAATGTAAAGAATATTATCTTCTCCTCATCTGCAACTGTATACGGAGACCCGGCAATCATCCCGATCACAGAAGAGTGCCCGAAAGGACAGTGCACAAATCCATATGGATGGACAAAATCCATGCTTGAGCAGATCCTGACCGACATTCAGAAAGCAGATCCGGAATGGAACGTAGTTCTTCTCCGTTACTTTAACCCGATCGGTGCTCACAAGAGCGGAACTATCGGAGAGAATCCAAACGGAATCCCGAACAACCTGATGCCATATATCACACAGGTTGCAGTAGGTAAACTGAAAGAACTTGGGGTATTCGGAAATGATTATGATACTCCGGACGGAACTGGTGTGAGAGATTACATTCACGTAGTTGACCTTGCAAAAGGACATGTAAAAGCTCTTAAGAAAATCGAAGATAATTCCGGATTAAGTATCTACAACCTTGGTACAGGAAAAGGCTACAGTGTTCTTGATATTGTGAAGAATTTTGAAGCTGCTACAGGTGTTAAAATTCCATATGTGATCAAGCCACGTCGTCCAGGCGATATCGCAACCTGCTATTCCGATGCTTCCAAAGCAGAGAGAGAACTGGGATGGAAAGCCGAAAACGGTATTAAAGAAATGTGTGCAGACTCCTGGAGATGGCAGTCCAATAACCCGAATGGTTATGAAGAATAATTAATTAAATCAACTGAATGCAGGTGCATTTAGCAACTTACCTGCGGAAAATCAATATCCCCCACACATGGAAGGAATGTTCATGCGTGGGGGATGTTGTTAAATTATAATCCTAGTTCTCTTTTCAGATTTTCAGCAGAGATGGATGGTTGATAATCAGGCTCGCCAGCTTCATATCGGCGTAGTGCTTCCAATTCTTCTGGGTCTGGTTCTATTTCTTCAACGTCGGACAAAATAAATGATGCCTGAATTAAGTTCCAGACTTTTTCAGCCTCTTCTTCGCTCATAATTGTAACTGCACCTATAATTCTTTCTTTTACATTAGACATGATACTCACACTCCTTTATATATTTGTCCGCGATTTCCCACATCTATGATATCAACAACGAATCCATTGACATCGAATAGTACTCTGTAATTTCCAACATGAAGTCGATAGCCGGAGATACCTTGTAATTTTTTGATATTTCCCTCTAATGGTAATTTGCTGATAGCAGTAAATAGTCGATACTGTGTTGTTTTATCTTTGGTAGAAGCAGATATGTTTCGGCTTGTTTTTAATATAGCATATAAAAATATTGGAAGCAACTTTAATGTAGGATTGGCGATGTGGTTTTTTTCAGCTATAATAGATAAAAGAAAGGAGAGGACGCATATGAAAGTAGCAGCAATTCAGATGCCCACAGTAAAAGATAAAATACAAAATATCCGTACTGCCGGCACTTATATAGAAAAAATAAAGGCGGAAAATCCGGACTTTGTAATTCTTCCGGAGATGTTCTGCTGTCCGTATCAGACCGAAAATTTTCCAGTTTATGCAGAAAAAGAAGGTGGTCCATCCTGGCAGGCAATGTCTGATTATGCCAGAAAGTATCATATTTATCTGATCGCAGGTTCCATGCCGGAAGCAGATGATGTGGGAAAGGTTTACAACACTTCTTATATTTTTGACAGAGATGGAAAACAGATTGGTAAGCACAGAAAAGCTCATCTCTTTGATATCAATGTAAAAAATGGCCAGTACTTTAAAGAATCAGATACTCTGACTTCGGGAGATCATGCCACAGTATTTGATACTGAATTTGGGAAAATGGGTGTCATGATCTGCTACGACATCCGCTTCCCGGAGTTTGCCCGCACAATGGCACTGGACGGTGCAAGGATGATTTTCGTCCCGGCAGCATTTAATATGACCACAGGTCCGGCACACTGGGAACTGACTTTTCGTGCAAGAGCCCTTGACAATCAGATCTACATGCTTGGATGTGCTCCTGCCAGAGATACACAGGCAGGATATATTTCCTGGGGATATTCTATTGTAACAAATCCATGGGGAAAGGTTATGAAACAGTTGGATGAGAAAGAGGGCATTTTAATAGAAGAAATAGATTTGGACCGGGAAGACCAGATCAGAGAGCAGCTTCCATTATTAAAACACCGCAAATCTGAAATGTACCATTTATAGGAGAACACATTTTTTTCGCAGACAGACCATAGATCAAACACATTTGTCAGATATAGTAATACCATCAACAAAAACAAAAGAAACAGAGAAAATTCAAAATATAAAGAACAGAGAGGTATTATTATGAAATATAAACATCTGGCAATGCTCATGGGAGTTATGATAACAGCAACGTCTGTGGGCTCTACGGCAACTGCGTTTGCGGCGGACAGCAAAACAGAAAGTACTCAGGATGCAGATGACACCACAGAAGATACAGCAGAAGCATCTGACGAGAAAGCAGACGACAGCAAAGAAGAAACAAACGAAAATGAAATTCTCGGAGAAGTAAAATCTGTAGAAGATGGAAAAATCACCATTGCAGTAGGAACCAGAAAAGAAATGAGCCAGCCTGGTGAACAGCCCCAGGGTGGCGAAAATAGCGAAGCGCCGGAGAAACCGGATGGAGATGATGCAAAGGCAGATGGCGATGCCAAAGGTTCTAAAGATGCAGACAGTGAAAAAACAGACGATGCCAGCACAGACGAGTCATCAGATACAGATGAAGCAACAGAAGATACTGAATCAACGGATGACGCATCCGCAGATAACACAGACAAAGGCGAAGCGCCAGATGGTAACGGTGATGGTCAGGGAGCTCCGGACGGAGAAGCACCATCTATGTTAGACCTGACAGGCGAAGAACAGGAAATCACAGTTACAGACAGCACAGTGATTACGAAACAGTCCATGGACGGCGGACAGGGAGCACCTGGTGGAGAAGCTCCGGAGAAACCGGATGGAGATAATGCCGATGACAATGCAGATGCAAAATCGGAAGATACTGATGATTCAGAAAAGACAGATGCATCTGACAGCGAAAAACCAGACGGAGAAGCCCCGGACGGTAACGGCCAGGCACCAGATGGTGCAGGCCAGACCGAAGAGATTACATTAGATGACATCAAAGAGGGCGACGTAGTGGCTATCACATTAGATGATGACGGAAACGCAGCAACTATCACAGTCCAGTCCATGGGCGGCGGACAGGGTGGTCCTGGCGGTCAGGCTTCCGGTGTGGACAGCTACGATGCAGCAAATGAATACAGCTCAGATGAAACAGTCTCCGATACCTCTCTGGAATCTACAGGAACAGACGAAAATGCAGCACTTGTTTCCAATGGTTCAGAGGTCACCTTCAGCAATGACGCAATCTCAAGAACATCTTCCGACAGCCAGGGCGGTGATAACTCCAGCTTCTATGGTGTAGGTGCAGCAGTTCTTGCCACAGACGGAACTGCATATGTTAAAGACAGTACAGTAACCACAGACAGCAAAGGCGGTGCAGGACTCTTTGCATACGGTGACGGAACTGTATATGCAGCAGATACAGATATCACCACACAGCAGGATACTTCAGGCGGAATCCACGCAGCAGGTGGCGGAAAGCTCTATGCCTGGGATCTGAATGTAGAGACAAATGGCGAATCCTCCGCGGCAATCCGCAGTGACAGAGGCGGCGGAACAATGGTAGTGGACGGCGGTACTTATACATCTAACGGGGTAGGCTCTCCTGCGGTTTACTGTACAGCAGATATTGCAGTCAACAATGCAGAACTGACAGCAAATGGTTCAGAAGCAGTCTGCATCGAGGGATTAAACTCTCTGAGACTCTACAACAGCAACCTGACTGGAAATATGAGTGATGATGATCAGAATGATACCACATGGACAGTCATTCTATATCAGAGTATGTCAGGTGATTCTGAAGTAGGTAACAGCACATTCCAGATGGATGGTGGAACGATCACATCCAAGAATGGTGGCTTATTCTATACAACAAATACAGAATGTACTATCACATTAAAGGACGTAGACATCACATACAATGATGACAATGAATTCTTCCTGCAGTGCACAGGAAACAACAACCAGCGTGGATGGGGCCAGAGCGGTGCCAACGGATCTGACTGCAACTTCACAGCAGACAGCCAGGATATGAAAGGGAATGTAATCTGGGATTCCATCAGTGACCTTGATTTCTATATGACCAACGGCAGCACACTGGAAGGTGCGTTTGTCAATGACGAATCCAACGCAGGAAACGGTGGAGACGGATATTGTAACGTAGTAATTGACAAAGATTCTACATGGACAGTAACCGGCGACAGCATCATCACATCCCTGTCAAACGCAGGAACCATCACAGATGCAGACGGCAAAACAGTCTCCATCGTAGGTACAGACGGAACAACTTATGTAGAGGGTGACAGTGACTACACAATCACAGTAGGCTCCTATCAGGACAGCGCAGATACATCTGCATCTACTACAGTCGATGACTGGTCCAGCTATGAGGTGGAAAGACCGGAATCTCTGTAAAGTAAAATTCAAGTAAAATGAGAAAAAACTCATTTCCAATGCATGAATAAGGTAGAAACAGATAATTAAGACAACAGCAATAAAATCAAAATGTAAAAAAATCACGGCGAACAGTCGTGATTTTTTTATGCGCATTTAACATTTATTTGCCAAAAATAAGATTGTTGGTGATGTCAAAAAGTTTTTATAATAATGCCAGAGCGTATTTGAAAAATCATTCCCGCAATCTGCATTTTTCAAACACACTCCAGTGTCAAATGCAAAAAGTCGGTGGACAGTGCAATGACAATAAAAAGCAATATAGTTAAAAAAGAGGAGAGAAATATCAATAATATGCAGAACAATCTTGCATCAATGATAAAAGAAAAAAAACTGTTCCTTCTGGATATTGACGGAACTGTTGCTCTGGGAAGTGAACTTCTTCCGGGTGCAGCAGACTTTCTTCAGACAGTAAAAGAAAACGGTGGAATTTTCCGTTTTCTGACAAACAACTCGTCTAAAGCAGCCAGTGATTATGTAGAGCAGTTTCATGACTGGGGAATTGAAACTACGGAAGAGGAATTTATCACTGCAGGAACCTACGCCAGAGATTTCATGAAGAAATATTACGGAAACGAAAAAATCCTGGTAGCAGCTACCGAAACCTACTGCAACGAACTGCGAAAAGCAGGTCTGAACATCACAGATCAGGCAGGAGATGATGTAGACTGCGTACTTTGCGCTTATGATACAGAGCTTACCTATGAGAAACTGGTTCAGGTCTGTAAACAGCTCACAGAGACAAAAGTTCCCTGGTTTGCAACAAATCCGGATCTGCGTTGCCCTATTGATTTCGGAATGATACCGGACTGCGGTTCCATCTGCCGGATGATTACGGCATCTGTTGGCAGAGAACCGGAATATATCGGCAAACCTGCACCCGGAATGGTATATGCCTGTCTGGAAGAAACAGGATGCACTCCGAAACAGACCCTGCTTATCGGTGACAGAATCTATACAGATATGGAATGCGGGAAACGGGCAGGCATTGACAGTTGTCTGGTGCTTACAGGCGAAGCCAGTGTAGAAGAATGGAAAAATGGTTTCCGGTGCCAGTCACTGGGGAAGCTTGCCGGATATTTTTCATAAAGATAACTGAAAAGGTATTGCCAAAGCAGCCCGACAAAAAAATATCAGTGAAAAATATTAATCGTAAAAGCAGGAGAGGAAAGGAAATCAAATGTCGGAAATCATATTAAGAGACATCTGCAAAAGCTATGAAAACGGCTTTCAGGCAGTAAAGAATTTTAATCTTGAAATAGAAAAAGGAGAACTGGTAGTTTTCGTTGGTCCGTCCGGATGCGGAAAGTCAACCACACTTCGAATGATCGCAGGACTGGAAGATATCAGCGACGGTGAATTATGGATCGGAGACAAACTGGTCAACTATCTGGAACCAAAAGAGCGCGACCTTGCAATGGTTTTCCAGAGCTATGCTCTCTATCCACAGATGAATATTTACGATAACATTGCTTTCTCTTTGCAGGTAAGAAAAGTACCGAAAAAAGAGATTGATAAAAAGGTTCATCATGTAGCAGAACTTCTGGGACTGGAAAATCTGCTGAAACAAAGACCAAAGAATCTTTCAGGTGGTCAGCGTCAGCGAGTAGCCATCGGAAATGCTATCATCCGTGAGCCGAAAGTACTTCTTATGGATGAGCCATTATCCAATCTGGATGCCAAACTTCGTACCCAGATGAGAGTAGAACTTGCAGGTATTCACAAAGCACTTGGGAACACCATTATTTACGTCACTCATGATCAGACAGAAGCAATGACTCTGGGAGACAGGATCGTAGTGATGAATCAGGGAGCAGTACAGCAGGCAGATACTCCGCAGAACCTGTATGCTTACCCAGTAAATCGCTTTGTTGCAGGATTCATCGGTTCTCCATCTATGAACTTTATCAAAGGTCTGGCAATGGAAAAGGTAGGAATCCCTACATTCCGTACAGAGAACGACGGAGACATCCCAATCCCGGATTTCTTATGGAAAATCCTGAAACGTCAGGGCTATGTTGGAAGAAACATTGAACTCGGAATCCGTCCGGAACATTTCCTGGAAAAACCGGCAGAAGCAGATACCAGAGGTGAGTGGAAAATGGAAGTCACAGTCACAGCTAGAGAACTGCTTGGGGCAGAAGTAATTCTCCACTTCAATCATAATGGTCAGGACTGCTGTGCAAAAGTTTCCGGCGACAGTCTGCTTGATAAAGGCGACAAAGTAACACTCTGGATCGACATGGCATACATTTCAGCATTTGATCTGGAAACCCAGGAGAATATCACTCTGAGAAAAGGGATATTTTCATAAGCAATGGTATTGTTCAAAAGCTCAATATAAAATTCATAAAAACAGGAAAAGGAAAGGTGTTCAATACATGAAGAAGTTAAAAAACACAGGTGCCTACGCATACCTGTTTCCAAGCTTTCTGATCTTTGGAATCTTCTTATTCTATCCGTTTTTTAAGACTTTATACTTAAGTCTTTTTAAAACAAATAAGATGGGACAGGCAAAACTATTCGTAGGACTTGGCAATTACCAGGAATTATTACAGTCATCCTCATTCTGGAACAGTCTGGCAGTTACCCTGATCTTTGTTGTGATCGTAGTTGCAGTCAGCATGATCCTGGGACTTACAACAGCAGTCCTCTGCAACAAAACATTTCCGGGAATCCGTTTTTTCAGTACTGCATATGCACTGCCAATGGCAATCGCATCCAGTTCCGCAGCAATGATCTTCAAGATTATGCTTCATCCATCCGTAGGAATCATCAATAAGATTTTCCATCTGGATATTAACTGGGTCAGTGATCCGAAATACGCACTGATCTGCGTAGCAGTTCTTACTGCATGGCTTAACAGCGGAATTAACTTCCTGTATTTTTCCGCAGGCTTAAGTAATATCGATGAAACTATTTACGAACGAGCTTCCGTAGACGGCGCAAGTTCATTCCAGAAATTCTACCGCCTGACACTTCCGGGACTGGCACCAATGATGTTCTACACATTAGTGGTAAACATCATTCAGGCATTCCAGTCATTCGGACAGGTCAAGATTCTGACACAGGGTGGTCCCGGAGAATCCACAAACCTGATCGTGTATTCCATTTACAGAGATGCCTTCTTTAACTATCGTTTCGGAAGTGCAGCAGCCCAGTCAGTGGTACTTTTCCTGATCGTGCTGGTACTTACTCTGGTAATGTTTAAAATTGAGAAAAAAGGAGTGAAATATTAATGTCACAGTTAGGCAGCATCACTGCTGAAAAAGAAAAACAGATGGATCTGGAACGCCAGAGGTTTCAGGAAGTAAAAGCAAAAATGCTGGCGCAGCAGAAATATAAAAGAGCGGCCAGAACTGCCGGACACATTGTCTTAAATATTGTCGTGGCATTAATTGTTCTTCTGCCTCTTTTATATGCAGTAAGTATTGCATTTATGCCATCCGGTGAACTTTTTACTCTGGATATGAATATCCTGCCCAAACATCCGACATTGGAGAATTTCCGACAGGCACTGCAGAAGGTTCCACTGGTTCGTTTTGTAGTAAACTCTTTCCTGGTAGCAGGTCTCATCACTTTCGGACAGATCATTTCCTGTTCACTGGCAGCATTTTCCTTTTCCTTCCTGGACTTCAAAGGAAAAAATGTGCTGTTTATGCTGGTGATGGCAACTATGATGATTCCGGGAGAGGCAACGATTATTTCCAATTACCTGACAGTCAGCGGATGGAACTGGCTGGATTCCTATCAGGTACTGATCGTGCCCTATCTCACATCTGCAATGGGAATCTTCCTGTTCAGACAGTTTTATCTTACATTTCCGATTTCGCTGTATGAATCAGCGAAGATTGACGGCTGCTCCAATCTGCGATTTATCTGGCAGATTCTGATGCCGCTGACAAAATCAGCAATGGGAGCTATGGCAGTGTACACATTTATTAATGCATGGAATATGTACATGTGGCCATTACTTGTGACAGGATCAGACAAGATGCGTACTGTGCAGATCGGTATCGGTATGCTGGACAGCGTAGACTCCCAGTCTATTACATTGATGATCGCAGGCGTAGTGCTGATCATCCTTCCGTCCATTTCCATATTCATTGCAGGACAGAAGCAGCTGATCCGAGGTATGTTCTCAGGTGCCGTAAAAGGCTGAGAAATAGAGAAAACAAAAACAAACAACATGAAAAGAAAGAGGTAAGTTATGAAGCGTAAACTCGCAGTATTATTAACAGCAGCAACAGTATTCAGCGCAATTCTTCCAACTACCTGCATGGCAGCAGAGAAAAAGGCAGACATTCCGGAGGGAACAACGATTTCATTCTGGCACGCAATGGGCGGTGTCAACGGGGAAGCATTGGACTATCTGGTAAATAAATTTAATGAAGAAAATGAATATGGAATTAAAGTGGATTCTCAGTATCAGGGAGAATATGACGATGAGATCAATAAGTTAAAAAGTGCTCAGCTTGGAAATATGGGAGCTGATCTGGTACAGATTTATGATATCGGAACCCGTTTCATGATTGATTCCGGATGGGTGATCCCAATGCAGGACATGATTGACAGCGAAGGATATGATGTATCTGATCTGGAACCAAATATCACAGCTTATTATACAGTAGATGATAAATTATATTCTATGCCATTTAACTCCTCTACACCGATTCTTTATTACAACAAGGATATGTTTGACAAAGCAGGTGTGACAGAGGTACCTACAAGCCTTGAGGGAATCGCAGAGGTTGCAGATGACCTTGTAAACAAAGGCGGTGCGGGAGAAGCATTATCCATGGGAATCTATGGATGGTTTTTCGAAGAGTTTATGTGCAAACAGGGTCTGCCATATGTAGATAACGGAAACGGACGTGAGGCAGCAGCTACAAAGGTTGCATTCGATGAAAACGGAGGTGCACTGAATATTCTTAATGAGTGGAAGAAACTTTATGACGCAGGCTATGCACCAAACGTAGGAAGAGGCGGAGATTCTGGACTTGCAGATTTCTCTTCCGGAAAAGCAGCTATGACATTAGGTTCCACAGCGTCCCTGAAACAGATTCTGCAGGATGTAAACGGTTCCTTTGAAGTAGGTACCGCATACTTCCCATCCATTACAGATGATGATAAAGGTGGTGTATCCATCGGTGGTGCTTCTCTCTGGATGCTTGACAACCAGGATGATGCAAAGAAAGCAGCTACATGGGAATTTGTAAAATATCTGGTATCTGCGGAATCACAGGCATACTGGAATGCACAGACAGGATACTTCCCTGTAACAACAGCAGCACATGACGAGCAGGTATTCAAAGACAACATTGCAAAATACCCACAGTTCCAGACAGCCATTGACCAGCTTCATGATTCTGCACCGGAATATGCAGGTGCACTTCTCAGCGTATTCCCGGAAGCACGTGCGATTGTAGAAACAGAGATTGAGAATATGCTCAACGGAAAAGAATCTGCAGAGGATGCGGTGAGCAAAATGGCTTCTGATATGAACAAATCCATCGAAGATTATAACTTGTTGAATGAATAAAAATATTGATAACAGTACATTGAGAAGTGTTATAATCATTCACAGGAAAAATATTTATACTTAAATGAGGACAGGGGGCTGCGTATGCGGTTCCCTGTTTATGAAGATTTACGGTAATTTCCCCAATATGACAGCCTGACTGTCCGGGTATTTTGCAAAAAAGCGGAGATGGAAAAGGTGAAATATATTATTGGGGGAGTATTGTAAATGAATTTTATATAAGAGAGGCATATAGAAATGACAGAAACAACAAAGAGAACAACAAAAGTATGGGCACACAGGGGTGCCAGCGGATACAGACCGGAGAACACTCTGGAAGCATTTGAACTTGCCATCAGACAGGGCGCAGATGGAATCGAACTGGATGTACATACTTCCGCAGACGGCGAACTCATCGTTATGCACGACGAAAACGTAGACCGTGTCACAGACGGAACCGGACTGATCAAAGATATGACACTGGCTCAATTGAAAGAATTAAAAGTCAGCACACCCGCAGAACCATCGGGAATTTATCACATTCCAACTCTGGCAGAAGTACTGGAGCTCATGCGCACCACAGATATGATGATAAACATTGAACTAAAGAACAGCATCTGTTTCTATCCGGGAATGGAAGAGAAGATTCTGAAACTGGTAAAAGAAATGAACATGGAAGACCAGCTGATCTATTCCTCCTTTAACCATTACAGCCTGTTACAGTTAAAACAGCTGAATGACCATGTACAGACCGGAATCCTTTTCAGTGACGGATGGGTAAATCCAGCCATGTACGCCAAAAATCTCGGAATCAACGCCGTACACCCTGCAGTTTATCACCTGAAATACCCACAGTTCATAGAAGAAGTCAAACGTGCCGGACTGAAAATGCACGTATGGACTGCCAACAAACCAGAACACATCCAGCTGGTAAAAGACGCAGGTGCAGAAGCAGTCATTACCAATTATCCGGACAGAGCGATTGAGATTATAGAGAAATAAAAAATTCCTGCCTGTTCATATGAAACTGTCATATGTTCAGGCAGGATTCTTTCTTGTATTATTATATAGATATTGTGGATTTTCAGAGTTTTCTGCTGCTATTTGAAAACCATTTCAGAAATTATTTCTGCAGTTTCTTAGCATGCTCAGATTTCGGCTCACAGGTAAGTTCAACACCCAGCTTACGGAATTCCAGGATATCCACCTGAGACAGAAGTACGGAAGTATGAACCTGGCAGCCTTTTAATTTCGGAATCTGCTGCAGGGCTAGCTTCGCATCTTCATTATCTGCGGCACTGATGGAAAGCGCGATCAGAGTTTCATCAGAGTGAAGTCTTGGATTTTTGCTTCCAAGGTATTCTGTCTTGAGCGCCTGAATTGGTTTTAATGCTTCCGGAGAGATAACATGTTTGTCATGCTCAATTCCTGCCAGTTCTTTCAGTGCATTCAGAAGCAGTGCTGAAGATGCACCAAGAAGTTCAGAGGTCTTACCTGTAACAATACGTCCGTCAGGAAGTTCCATGGCAGCAGCAGGTGCACCTGTTTCTTCTTCACGTTTCAGCGCTGCAGGAACCACCTTGCGTTCTTCGATGGTCACATGAGCCTGTTTCAGCAGAAGCTCAATCTTATAAACTTCTTCTTCGCGGCCTGTTCCGCGAACCAGAGCTTCCATGCTCTTATAATATCTGCGGATGATCTCCTGACGTGCAGCTTCCTTGCAGACTTCATCATCAACGATGCAGTTACCGGCCATATTAACGCCCATATCTGTGGGAGATTTGTAAGGGCACTCGCCCATGATCTTTTCAAACATAGCCTGAAGAACAGGGAAAACTTCAACGTCACGGTTGTAGTTAATAGTAGTCTCACCATATGCTTCCAGATGGAACGGGTCGATCATGTTCACATCATTTAAGTCAGCAGTAGCTGCTTCATATGCCAGATTTACCGGATGCTTCAGCGGGATATTCCAGATTGGGAAAGTTTCAAATTTGGCATATCCTGCCTTGACACCGCGCTTGTATTCATGGTAAAGCTGAGAAAGGCAGGTGGCCATTTTTCCGCTTCCGGGTCCTGGAGCAGTGATGACAACCAGTGGTCTTGTTGTTTCGATATAATCGTTCTTGCCATATCCCTCATCACTTACAATAAAGGAAGTATTATTCGGATAACCCGGGATCAGATAAAGCACGTATACTTTGATTCCAAGCTTCTCCAGACGCTTCTTGAACGCATCAGCACTGTTCTGTCCGGAGTAACGTGTGATGCAGACGCTTCCTACATAAAGTCCTCTGCTTGTAAATTCGTTCATCAGACGGAGCACGTCCTCATCATATGTGATGCCAAGGTCACCGCGGACCTTATTCTTTTCAATATCAGGTGCACCGATTACGATTACGATCTCTGCCTGGTCGGAAAGCTGCATCAGCATGCGCAGCTTGCTGTCCGGCTCAAATCCTGGAAGAACACGGGAAGCGTGGTAGTCATCAAATAACTTGCCTCCAAATTCCAGATAAAGTTTGTTGTCAAATTTGCTGATTCGTTCACGAATGTGCTCGGACTGCATTTTCAGATATTTGTCATTATCGAACCCAATTTTTTTCATTCTGTCTTTCCTCCCTCTTTCTCTGGGCTGTTCTTTACTATGTTCACAAAACACCTTGCGGAATATTTGCGGCACATAGTAATCTTTTAGTTCCTCATCCATTATGTTGTTTCTTACTGTAAAGTTACAGGTAAAAAGGATACAGCAGATGCGTTCTGCACCTGCCTTAAAAAATTGTTCCTGGACTGTATTAGAAAAATCATTCCTGCAAATTGTACGCACATCCTGCAGAAAGCCTTTTTCAAACACGCTCTAGTATACTACAGTTTGCGCCGTAAAAAAAGTATCTATTTTTTTTCTGATGTGAATTTTTTTGACCTTTTTTTCTCAAAAATTCAGAGGGTTTTCACAATATCCAGGTTGATTTATCTGCGTTTTATCTTTATAATAGAAAAGATAGTAAGGAGGAATGAAATGGATAATAATCTGGATAACAATCAAGGCGGACGCCGCCCTGATAAAGGGGATCCAAGAAGAGATCAGGATCCCAACCGCAATAAGAAAAATCATCAGTCCATTCTGGCTTTTCTGATATGTCTTTTGGTTACTCTGGTGTGTTTCAGCCTGTTTACCAATATGCTGCAGGATAATTCCAGTGAGATTACGTATGATAAGTTTATTGATATGGTGAATAACGATGAAGTAAAATCCGTTACACTTCAGTCTGACAACCTGACTATCGTGCCGAAGAAGCAGGTGAATCCTTATCAGGAGATCAGTTATTACACCAATCTGACAGAAGATGAGACTGCCCTTACCAAACGTCTGGAAGGAACCGGTATTATTTTTAAATCTGAGCCGCCGGATGCTTTCGGAGAATTTATGGCAATGATGCTTAGCGTACTTTTACCGTCTGTGCTTCTGTTTGTGCTTCTTATGTTCTTTATGCGCCGCATGAACAAAGGCGGCGGTGGTATGATGGGCGTTGGGAAAAGCCGCGCCAAGGCGTATGTACAGAAAGAGACCGGAATCACATTTAAGGATGTTGCCGGACAGGATGAGGCCAAGGAATCCTTGCAGGAGGTTGTGGAATTTCTTCACAATCCAGGCAAATACGTGGAAATTGGTGCTAAACTGCCGAAGGGCGCCTTGCTTGTAGGACCTCCGGGTACAGGTAAAACCCTTCTTGCCAAGGCTGTTGCAGGGGAGGCACATGTACCGTTCTTTTCCCTTTCCGGATCAGAATTTGTGGAGATGTTCGTTGGTGTAGGTGCTTCCCGTGTCCGTGATCTTTTTGAGGAAGCCAAGAAGAATGCGCCGTGTATCGTATTTATTGATGAGATTGATGCCATTGGAAAGAGCCGTGATTCTCATTACGGCGGAGGCAATGACGAGCGTGAGCAGACTTTGAACCAGTTGCTTGCTGAGATGGATGGTTTTGATACTTCCAAGGGACTTCTGATCCTGGCAGCTACCAA
>ERZ780150.1239-NODE-1239-length-17513-cov-3.767213_pt1 | contig 17513 bp, 17 predicted proteins | sample MGYA00511019_ERZ780150 | MGnify/ENA primary metagenome ERZ780150 (study PRJEB29588, sample SAMEA2151633) | human gut metagenome | biome: human gut; feature: human-associated habitat; material: faeces | place: Denmark | collected 2008/2010 ...
ATGGGTTACTCTTTTCATTCGTTAGAAGAACTTTGTACAAATTCCTAGCCGGTTCTTCAAAATAAAAAAGACAGCATAGAAGTCTGTTATTCTCACTCTTCTATACTGTCTTTCATTATTTTATCACATATAATAATCCATATGCTCTGATATTCTTATGGTCTTAGTCCCATACCGCCTTCCAGCGTAATTGTTTCTCCTGCAGTGAGCTGGTTTTTCACCGCTTCGCTCACATAAAAGGTAACTGTCATGGAATCCTTGTTGGATATGACATAAACCGGATTGCCGGCGCTTACCATACCGAATTCATCCACATTTTTCTGCTCAATCACCCCGGAAATAGGGGCCGTCAGCGTATAGTTTTCCAGCTGCATCATGGCGTTCTGGATCCCCACGTCGGAGGAAGCGATCTGGTTCTGCAGGGCCGCTGCCGTATCCTGGTACGCCTGCCCGTTCTGGATGCCATACTGTACCTGGGCATCCTTCAGATTTTCCTCGTAAAAATCAATGGTATCGCCGGTGGTTGACCGGGAGGTCTCCGCAGAATCAATGCTACTGTCAATGGAGGAAATATTGCTTTCCAGGGAGGAAGCCTGGGTTTTCATGGAAGCAATCTGGGAAGCATAGGTTGACAGGCTGCTGTCCAGACGGCCTTCCCCGATGTCTGCAGCTGAATAGCCTGCGGATCTGAATTTATTTACCGCCTCTAACTTACCTTCATAGATTGCTTTATCCTTTACATATTCTTCGTAGCTTTTCTTTTTGGTTCCGTCCTGATTATCTATCTGAAGAATTACAATATCACTGTTATTTCCAATTCCCGCAACCGCCTGCATGATTTCCGGTTCATCGTTCCCGCGGCCGTGTCTGCCGCCCTTTCCGATACCGGCTGTCAGGGAATTGCCTGTCCGGAAGGAGACCTGTGCCACTACGGCTGTCTGTGCCGATCTGTTATCATATTGGTTTTCATGGTCGGAGGTTTTCCGTACGGCTCCGTTATCCCATGCCCTGCTCTGCAGTTCGCTGCTTTGGGTTGATTCGTTATGGCTGCTCTTTTCAGCCCCGCTCTGGGACGCAGAAGTGGATTCCTGAGATGGGGCTTCCTGGGCGGAAGGACCCTGGGCAGAGGAATCCTGGGAAAAGGAATTCTGGGAGGAAGAACCTTGTGAGGAAGAATCCTGGGAAGCTGTCCCCTGTGTGGACGAATCCTGGGAAGCAGAGCCCTGGCCGCCGCCGTCCGTTCCCTGATGCTCTTCTTCCGAAGGCGACTTATCCGGGCTGCCCTGAGAATCAGGGTCCTTGCCGCCATTCTCCTGGGATCCTCCTTCAGATGCTGAACCTCCATTGCTTTCTTCACCGCTTCCGTTGGTCTTGTCCGTGTTTTCATCCGGCTTCGTGCCATCCGATGGATTTGTATTGGAATCGGGATTCTGGCCAGAATCCGGCTTATTATCCGGATCGGGATTTGGATCAGGATTCACGTCCGGCTTAGTCTCTCCGCCTTCACCAGGTTCGGTATAATAAAGCTCCTTCCAGTTTGGCTCCGGATCAGTCACCCATCTCCAGACGCCGTTGGCGTCCTGATAGACGAACTGCTTGGCCGTCACCGCCATGCTCTTCATGCTCTTATAATTTTCTTCCATATCACCGATGCTGTCGTTGATTTTATTCAGAGCACTCTTCATATCCTCTTTTTTCTGCTGGGTATCCGCAATGGAGGTTCCGGCAGAATCATACTGCTTTTTCGCCATATCAATCTGATACTGGATATTTTTAAGATTGCTCTCCATGGACAGATTGCTCATGACCTGGCTGGAACCCAGGGTACGCTGTGCGGACAGCTCCGCGCCCTCCTTCGTCAGCTTTGCCGATTCCAGCTGAAGCCTTGCTGCCTCATCATCAATCTGCAGCAGCACATCCCCCGCCTGTACATGGTCGCCCACTTCAAAATTGACCGCCGCCACCTCGCCTGAAACAAGCGGTATGATACTGACCTGTTCCTGGGGACTTACCGTCCCGATAAAAGTGCTGGAAACTGCCAGGCTGCCTGTTTCCGGCGCCGACGCTTCCACGGCAAGGGCCGTATCCGCTGCCTCCGTTTCCTCCGTACCGGCCGTATCCGCACTGCCTGCGCAGCCTCCCAGCGTCATCACAGCCGCCATCAGGACTGCAAGGCTCCTCATACGGTTCTCTTTTTTCATAATAACACCTCATTTTATTTATTTCCTGATCCCGCATCACCGGCATAAGCTTCGCACATGCCGGCCCTGGCGTTCCTCCCTGCAGGAATCCATTCCAGCGCCGAAATGTGCGAAGCTCATGTTACTTAGCAATGCTAACCATTTTCAATCCCATTCTAACTTTCATATTATTATAAGTCAATTAAAAAACTATAAAATAAGTCCGGGAGGGAGACCCATCCGCCCCGGTGAAACCATAACTGTATGGCTGCTTTGCATTACAGGGGGGTGCGTGTTATACTGTTGTTGGAAAAATAAAGTAATTGGTGTGAGTAAAATTGCTGAATGCAAGAAGAGGTTGTTATGGCGGATGTGAATGTATTTCCTTTTGAGTTGATTAATAAATTTCATCGTTTTAAGCTGAGTGCGCTTCCTATGCCGCTGCCGGAAAGTGAGCTGATTACTCTGTATACTATCCGGGACGCCAATCAGTATGATGGTGTGGAAAATACGCTTATTTCGGGGCTTGCGGAGAAGCTTCATGTTTCGGTTCCCACGATTTCACGGTGTTTAAGCAGGCTGGAGGAGAAGGGGCTGGTGCAAAAAAGCAGCCAGACAAACGATCGCCGTAATACGTACGTCTGTCTGACTGAAGAGGGGCTTGCAATCTATGAGGAGTCCTTCCGGACCCTTTCTTCTTTTGTGGAGCGCGCCCTTTCCCGGATTGACGGGGAGGAGCTGAACCAGTTTTTTGCTACCTTTGATAAAATTTATGATGCACTGGCCCAGGAATACAATGCTTTGGGTAAAAAATAGGTTTTCCTGCGGGATCTTCGGTCAGCGAAGCTCTTTGGCGCATTCTTTATAGTAATGTCTGCCGTTGGCGCTGGTTTCATACTCTGCCATCCGGTCCAGCGCCTCCGCTTTCAGGCGCCGCGTTTCTTTGTCCGTATCATCGTTTGTCAGCAGCAAATCGCACAGCTCCAGGCACCATTGGTATTCCTGCGCCTCAAATGCTTCCGCTGCGGCCCGGAACACTTTCCGTTTTCCGCCGATCAGGGCAGTCATTTTTTCAGTGTACTTTTTGGGCGCAAGCGGGTGAAGGTGTGTGGGATTTCCGTCAAACCAGCCTAAATAGGCCGTATAAACCGCTCTTACCGTCCATTCCACACAGCCGTAAAATTCTCCCAGATACGGAAGGACAGCATATTGTTCAGGCAGCCGTATTTCTGCGGCCAGCTCTTCCTGGCTTTTTCCCTCATTCATCCCTTCCAGGGTCTTTGTGAGAATGTAATTTATGACGTCTCTGAAATTCCCGAGCACTTCCCTGATGTTATCGTTTCCATAGATTACTGCGGTGTGTCCTGGCAGAAGGTAATCCGCAGGATAGGCAAGCAAGGCGTCTATGCTTTTCCTCCAGGCCGATAGGTCGCGGTACTGTCCGCCCCGGATGGCGTAAAAGTTGGGAAAACAGCCATAGTAATTGTCACCGCAGCACAGAACCCTTTTCTGCGGAAGCCACACGCATATCTGATCATCCGTTTCCCCCGGAAGTCTGGCCATTTCCAGTGAAATGCCGTCTATTTCACGGCTCACGCTGTCCTCCTGATAAACCGTTGACGGCGCGGTAAAGGCGCGGTGCTCCCCATATACGACTCCCTCGCGCCGGCCGATTCCCTGGGAAATATTTTCTTCGTCCGTAAGGGTATAACCGAACTGCCTGCTTCCCCGTCTGTTCTGAATCTGCTGCAGCAATTCCGAGCCCTCCAGGGCCGGTGTTTTCGGTGCGAAGGCAATAATCTCCGGATCGCTTCCCAGAAAAGCGCCTGCGCCGCCCCGGTGATCGGGATGGGAATGGGTGAAAATTACCGTTTTCACTTCTTTTCCCGTTTTTTCCCGGATAAAATGAAGCAGTTTTTCTCCCCTTTCCAGCGTATCCAGGGTATCGATCAGGATCACTCCTGTATTTCCTTCCAGTACTACCGCGTTGCTGTGTCCCAGACCCGATACGTGCCACACGCCCTCCGTCACCTGGGTAAAGGCTTCCTGAAAATTCCTGTCCGTAAAATCCTGAAGCTGAAGGCTTCCGTTCTCTGTTAACATATGTGTGCCTCCTTCTTTGAAACAGTTTAAATAAATATCTTTTTATAAAAACTGATTTATCAGGTCCGCCTTCTATGCAAAAAAATCTTCCGCTTCGCAGGCTGGCCGGCTGCTGTTCTATACATATACTATCACAAAGCGCCGGCCGCGTCCACGCTCCGGGCAATCCCGCCTTCTTCCTCCGTCCCCGGCCTATCGCCGCTTCGCCGGACGAAAATGCGGAAGCTGTTGCCGTTTTCCCCGTAGTTGTCTATCGATACATAGCCTCCCTGATCACTGATGAATTTCCGGGTCAGAAACAGGCCCAGCCCCACGCCCTCCTGCAGCATGGCGGCCTGCTTTCCCCTGTAGAACCGCTGGAAAACAGTATTTCTTTCCGCTTCCGGTATCCTGTTTCCCTCACTGCATACCTCAATACAGGCGTATAGCTCACAGGCGCTCATGCGTATCAGGATATCACTGCCCTGCGCACCGTATTTTACCGCATTGTCCAGCAGGTTAAAAACAGCCTCCAGCGTCCATTTCCCATCCACGCAGACGCGGATGCCCCGGTCTCCCTCCAGACGGATTTCCCTGCCCTTTGCCTCCGCCCTGGGTGACGCCTGATTTGCCGCCTCCAAAATAATCGGAAGCAGCTCCTGTTCCACTGGCGTAAGCGTAATGATATCCGTTTCCAGCCTTGCCGCCTTTTCAAAGCCTTCCCCAAACCAGCCGAGCTTTTCCGCCTGCCTGGATATATTGGACAGGAAATGACTCTTATTTTCCGCGCTCAGATCCGGCATCTGCAGGAAATCACAATACATACGTATATTGGTAAGCGGCGTGTTCATCTGATGCACCAAATCCGCAACCAGCCCGCTTAACTGGTTTTTTAACGCCAGCTCCTGTTCCTCATGGGCCTTCATAATGTCATACAGCTTGTAAATCTGGGTCTGCAGCTTCCCCGTCACAGTATCCTCCTGGGAAAAAAATGCCGCCGCCCCGTCACTTTCGGGAATACCGTCAATCAGGCGCTGCACGCAGTCGGAAGCCGTGTGCAGCGCCCGGTTCACACAGACGGAAAGCCAGGCAAAGCCGCTATAAACCACAGTGCATTCCGCCAGGCAGTAGAAAATGCCCCACCACAGCGCGCCGGAGGGCGCCGTCAAAAGCAAAAACAAAAAAAGACAGGACAGCACCGCCTGCCCTGCCAGAATCCTTTTTATATTCAGGTCAATGCCTTCTGTTTTCCATGCTCCTTCCCTGATATCCCGTTTTTTCATTCTTCCTCCCATTTGTAACCAATTCCAAACACTGTTTTTATCCGCTCCGGTTTTCCCGGCTCCTTTTCAATTTTTTCCCGGAGCCGTCTGATATTCACCGCAAGCGCTTTGTCATCCACATAATTTTCCTGTGCATCCCAAACCCGGGCAAGCAGCATTTCCCGGGTGAGCACCCGCCTTCTGTTGTGCAGGAACACCTCTAAAAGACGCATTTCCGTCGGGGTGAGCGGGATGCTTTTTTCACCGATTTTCAACTCTTTCCCGTCAAAATCATAGCACAGATCGCCGTTGTAATAGAAACGGCCGTCCCGGCACAGGCTCCGGTTCAGCACGGCCTGTATCCTGCGCACAAGCAGCGGCACGGAAAAGGGCTTGGTAATATAATCATCCGCTCCGGCATCGAAGCCCGCAATCATATCGCCTTCCGTATTTCTTGCCGTCAGGAAAATCACAGGCACCGGGTTGCTTTCCCGCAGCCCGGGAAGGAATTCCCTGCTGTCCCCGTCCGGAAGGCTCACATCCAGCACCACCAGATCCGCCGGCTGCCCCAGCTGTTCCTTCATCCCGGCCAGACTGCCGGCGCCGCGTACCTGATGTCCTTCCCTGGCAAGGGCAAACATGATCCCTTCCCTCAATATCTCATCATCCTCTACCACAAGTATCCGGGCCATCTTTTCTCCTTACCTGCCTGTCCGCCGCTTCCTGGTTCCGCCATTTCCGCTTTGCACAGCCTGAGCAACCGCCTTTTATTCCGCTTCCCGCAGCCTTTCCACCACCGGCCTGCGTGTGAGGAAACGCGTCAGCAGCAACGCGACGGAAAAAGATACGCCGCACATTACCGCCAGGAGGATCCCGCAGCCTGCCGCAAAAATACCGGCGGAAAAACCGGAAAAGAACAATATCGCTTTCCCCAGCACCCGGCAGAAAAATACGCCCAGCGGTATGGCCGCCAGGACGCTGATGCCGCTGAGCAACAGCCCTTCCCGGCCTATCATGGAGCACATCTGCTTCTTTGTCATCCCCACGGACTGCATTGCCGCAAATTCCAGTTTTCTTGACAGCACGCCGGTCACCAGCGTGTTAACCACATTGCAGATCCCTATTATGCCAAACACCCCGGCAAGAAACAGGCCGATGAGAATCATGGACGCCTTCTCCTCTCTCTGTGCTTGCCTTTCCTCCACCCGGGATTCTATGGAAAGCTGGAAATTAAAGCTGTTTCGTACAATTTCCTCCAACTGTCCATATTCCTCCTGCGTCAGTTCCCGAAAGCCATTCGCCTGAATTATGGTAATCATATCCGCATACCCGGAATATATCTCCTGAAAAGCCCCGTCAGGGAATGTCAGAGCCGCCTTGGCTACAAGCCCCGTGGAAAACGGATTAATTCTTTCCACCACCGCAAGCACCTCCGCCTCACGCTCCACATATGCTCCTGTATCCGGATCCAGAATCGAAAGATGCAGCACCTGCCCCGCATGAATATTCCCGGCCGCCCTGCCGCTCTGATTCGTTCCCTGGTTATAAATCACATATTTGCCGGAGGCAAATTTCTCCGCATCCAGGCTCCCCTCCAGCACACGGATATTCTCTTCTTCCAGGTACAGCTGATCCGCAGGAAGTCCCCACAGATCAAGCAGGATATCCCCATTATCCGCCTGGTTCATCCATCCGGTTCCCATCTGTACACACCGGGCAAATTCTTCCTTTAACTCATCCGTCAGCCGAAGCTGTGCATATCCCGCTTCGCAGCCCCCCAGGATTCCCTCTTCATGCCTTCTCGCCTGATAGTATATGGCAGTCTCAGCAATAAAAGGAAGCTTTTCAATTTCCTCCACCATGGATTGTCTGATGGGCTGATAAGGTTCCTCATTATCCCACATCATGGCATCCTGACGTATTCTTACATCCGCGGTATGATAGCGATCCACCATATTTTCCACATTGTATCCCAATGTGAGGGTAAATACAACCAGGAAAATAATGCCGCTCAGCATAAAGGATACGGCTGACCAGACCTTTTTCTTCTTTTCATTCCGCTCCCGGTATCTGGCCGCCTCCACCGGAGAAATCCGCATGGCCAGGCGATAGGATTTTCTGCTGCTGATATATACCGTCAGGGCGGAGAAGAAAACAGCGGAAATAAAAAACAGAGGATTCAGCGAAGGTTTATAAAAAGCAGAATAATTTGTCCTTGCAAGTACGGCCGGAGATGCCGCAAGCCCAACCAGATAGCCCAGAACCAGCCCTGCCCCGATTCCTGCTGCCGACAGCCTCAATACCTGCCAGGTAAGCAGTGTACGGATCTGTTTTGCCGTTGTCCCTATTGTCTTAAGCATGCCAAAAAAGCGGATATCATTCACAATGGAGATATAAAAGATATTATAAATAAGAAGATACCCGCAAAACATCACCACAAACACGAACAGGAGCACTGCCACAAGATAAAGAATGGTAAAACCGTTATCCATCTTATACTCAACGCCTGATGCTTCCACCAAAGCGGCAATATCATACAGCTCTACTGCAATTGTATCCTTGAGCCGGCCGTCTTTGAATTTTACATAGACTGTTGCAGGTTCCTGCTCCATCTGAGGTACCTTTTGCTCCAGAAAAGCCTGCGAGGTATAGATTTCTTCATAAATAGAGGCCAGTCCCTCCAAAGGCGAGGTTACGATTCCTGAAACGGTCACCGGGATTTCTTTTTCCACCTGCTGCCCGTTTTCCCGTACCACAGGATGAAGCACCATCCGGTCTCCCGTATGGATATTGCCGCCCAGGCGCTGCACCATGGTATCCGAAATGGCTATTTCATCTGGTTTTTCAGGGAAACTTCCCTCCACCAGGCTCACCTTGTTCCTTGTATAAAATTCCTGCTGGGGAGCCAGAAGCGCCGTTTTAACTCCTGCCATCTCCCGGTTATGGATGCTTCCCACATTGCAGGGCCGCACATAGGCCGCCCACTCAACCTGAGGCATATCCCTGATTTCCTCATATTTTTCTACATCTGTAATAATACCGCCGTCAGCCAATGGCCCGGGGGTAAGGTCTGTTCCCAGGTTTATCGCATTATAAAAGCTGATTCCCGTCGTGCAAATCGTTGTAATCAGCAGCGTGGTCAGCGCAATTCCCAGAACAGCCGTCAGATTGCGCAGCCTGTGGGACTTCATGCTCTCTCTAGCTATCTCTCTTATCACTTCTTTGTTGGAGTTTTCAAACATCCTTATACCTCCCGCTTATCACAGGCCTGCCTGCTGCATGAATCAGTCGTTTAAAAGGAACCTTCAAGTCTGTTTCCTCCCACAATTTTTCCGTCTTCAATATGTATGATTCTGTCCGCCAGCTGGGCCACTGCTTCGTTATGAGTGATCATGACAATCGTCTGATGAAACTGTGTACTTGTCATTTTTAAAAGTCCCATGACCTCCGCGCTTGTGCGGGAGTCCAGGTTTCCGGTAGGCTCATCCGCCAAAATCAAAGCCGGCTTACTGGCCAAAGCCCGTGCAATGGCAACTCTCTGCTGCTGCCCGCCGGAGAGCTGGTTGGGAAACGCCTTCCTTTTTTCAGCAATTCCCAGCGAGGAAACTATGGAGGTGATATAATTTTCATCCACTTTGTTTCCGTCCAGGCGGATAGGGAGGGTAATATTCTTCTCCGTATTCAGCACGGATACCAGATTATAATTTTGAAAAATAAAGCCGATTTTTCTCCTGCGGAAAATCGTCAGTTCCTCATCCTTCATCCCCGTAATATCCTGTCCGTCAACGATCACTTTTCCTTCGTCCGCGTAATCCAGTCCCCCAATCAGGTTGAGCAGCGTGGTTTTTCCCGAACCGGAAGTTCCCACCACTGCCACAAATTCCCCTCTCTGTACGGAAAAACTGATATGATCCACCGCCTTAACCAGATTTTCTCCGCTTCCATAATATTTTACCAGGCCTTCCGCTCTTAATATTTCCATTTACTTTCTGTCCTTTCCCTCCATCTGGTGTCTTTACTGATGTTTGCCGCAGTCCGGAATTCATCTGAACTGTAAACTGTGATTAATATACCCTCTGAATCTGAATATATGTTTCATTAACACTCTAACATATATTTCTTACAATCCGGTAACAAAAGACAGAATGTGCGGTGGCCGGGAGCAGCAAAAAAGGCAGCCGGTCTGTATGGCTGCCTGAAATTATTTATTTGGACAATAGTCCTTTAAAATTAATGCAGCGATGCTTATATCAATAAATCTCGCTGTTCATTGATCACTTTTTCCAGTTCATCAAAATTGTTCACGGTAATGCCGGAATAAGCAACATTGTCCCGGTTAAATAATACGGGCAAAAATCCCATTTCCGCAGACGTCTCCAGATTTGCCACACTATTGTCTATAAAAATGCATTCCTGCGGCAGCTTTTCCATCCGTTCCAATGCTATCGTGAAAATCTTTTTTTCCGGCTTTCTGCATTTTACATCGCCGCTGACAATTTTACATTTAAAATATTTGTCTAATTTATAGTATTTTGTGATATAGGCGCTCCATTCAGATATGTCATTTGACAATAATACAAAATCACACCTGTCAGCATATTTTCCGGCAAAATTTACAAAGCCTTCATCTAATGTAAGGTAATTCTCAATATAATTTTTCATGTGATAGGAGGGATTTTCATACCCCAGCAAAGTCATAAATTCTTCTGATCCTATTTCACCATTTCCAGCTTTAGTAAACAACTGGTCTTCTTTCAATAATTTTATCAGCCTTCCATGCTCACATACATCAAAATGCCGGAAAGTATATGGAATAAAATTTCCTTTACTTTCCTTTAAAATTACACCATACATATCAAACACAATTGTTTTCAAACATAAAATCTCCTATTGTCCGATGATTTTTAATGCAATCTCTTTCGCTTTTTTACTGGAAACCTGCTCTCTATTATCCGTATCTTCCAAATAAACCGCAAAGTAAGTCCGTTTTTCCTCACTCTCAGAAAATCCTACAAACCACGCCTGTCCCTTCGTACCGGTTCCGGTTTTTCCATAGATTCCGCCGCCGTCCGCTGACATAATATTTTTTACTATCTTCACATGCTCCGGAGAAAAGCCTGTGCGGCCTTCAAAAATATCCGAAAGAACGCGCACCTGTCCATATGGAGATATTTTCAAAGAAGATGCAAGCCAGAAGCCGTTAAGCTCTTCTCCGGGATTTATTCCGCTGCCCGCCCACTCACTGATATTACAGTTTCCATAGTCCAGGGCTGTTAATTCTTCCTTTACCCGTTCCTGTCCCACCTGATCAATCACCTTTCGGAAATACCAGACACAGGAGGACTGAAACGCATCCTTCAGGGATAAATCCTGGTTCCATGCAGCATTTCCGTACTGCGTTCCATCGTAGCCCATCGTCGAGTTTTCATTCTCCAGCACATGATACTTCAGCCCCATAAGCGCAGACACGATCTTAAAGGTAGAACAGGGAGAGACTGCTGTCTCACATAAGGTTTTATTATAGAATCTGCATACCTGTTCCTGCGGGTCAAAAACTACCGCGCAGCCATTCAGGCCTCCAAACGCTTCACTGTAATCCACATTTTCCTGTGCTGCATTTTCCGGAGAAGCCTGATGCGGTTCTGCCGGAGGAGTATCGGTTTCTGTGATATTTGGCTGTTCGTCAATGGACTGCCCATCATACGGGTTTCGTACATCTTTTTCCGCAGCTGTGCTCCCTGTACTGATTTCAACCGCTTTTTTATCACCGCAGCCAGTGAATAAACCTGCACACAATACAACGGATAAAAATACGGCACATCTGTGGCTTCTCTTACTTTTTCCCCGCTTACTCATCCTTTATCACCTCTAATCCCGCAGCTAATCCAAAATTCCGGTTCTTTCCAGATAAAGCTTCACCTCTTCCAAATTTGCAAACCTGCCAAATAACATATTTTCCGTAGCCTCATCCGGCTGCCACAAATCGGGCACCATAACCGTTTTACATCCGGCCCCGCAGGCAGAAAGAATACCATTCCTTGAATCTTCCAGTGCAAAGCAATTTTCAGGTTCTTCCCGCAGCAGCTCGCAGGCTTTTATGTATATATCCGGCGCAGGCTTTGAGCGCTTCACCATCTCACCGCACACAATAACCTGGAAATAATCCCAAATTCCTGCCTTCCGTAAATGGTTTTCCACTTCCCAACCTGGTGATGATGAAGCAACCGCAAGCCTGCTGCCCTTATTCCTTAGATAATTCAGAAATATATACAGCCCTTCCTTTGCAGGCACACGGTTTGCTGCATAGTACTTCAGCAGGAATTCCCTGGTATGCCGCCTCATTCCCTCTTCATCATAGCTGTTGCCGAATTCATCCCCCCAAAGCTCTCTCGCTGCCGTAAATCCCATACCCTGAGTTTTCCGGAGCATATACCCTGCCTTTCCTATCCCGGTTTTTTCTCCCGCATAATCCCATGCCAGCGCAAAAACCTTACCTGTATCAAACATCAGTCCATCCATGTCAAATATGACCGCATTCATAAAATACTCCCTATCCCATTACATCTCCATGATTAAAAAAGAGGCTGATTTTCCTCGCTCCCTCAACCGCCCCTATATCCTCCACCGCCGGAATCGTGTTAGTATTATGGCTGTAAACCACAGGTAAAATATCATAGGCATTCATGTGGTGCAACAGTGTACATGCAGTTTCATACGGCTTTGTTACACTTCCGTCACCGCCTCCCACAATAATAACAGCACCTCTTTTTCCTTTTTGTATTGGCTTTATTTTACGAAAAAAAGAGGAACAGAAGTACGTCTGAAGCCTGCTCCCCAAATCCAGCAGTTTCCCCGTAATCTCAGAAAAGTATATAGGGGAGGCAATCAAAATATTATCGCACACCTGTATGTACTCATAAACCTCCTGCATCCCATCCTGTATGCTGCATCCATCGTGTTCCCAGCAAAACCTACAGTCTATACATGGCCCTATCCCATCCTCATATGCATTGACTAATTTATACTCCCCTTCAAGCCCCTCTAAAAATATATGGATCAGACTGACCGTATCTCCGTTTTTCCTCGGCGATCCATTCAATATCAATGTTTTCATTTTGCCCCTCCGGATACATAGATATCCCTGCCTCCAGCCATTCCAAGTGCCTCCTGAAAGGAGCGGGCCGTAAAACAGTTGTCCCCGTCAAAATTCCCTGTACAGAAAATCACAATCATTGTCCTCTTCATTCCTCACCCCATCCAGATAAACTTCCATCCTCTCCCTCTGCGTCCAAACATACTTCTCTGATTCCACAAACTCCAAAAATTCCCGGGCAGTTATCCACAAAAAAGAAATAGTTTCCCCCTCCTGCAGTACCACCGCCTTCTTGTCCCATCCGGTAATACACAAATATCCATAATAAAGCGTATCTTTGCTCCTGCAAAAATATATCTGCTCCAGCTCTCTGGCCTCAATTCCCGTTTCCTCCTTCAATTCCCGCACTGCCGCTTCATACGGCCCTTCTCCCTTCAGCGCGCTCCCTCCGGCGCCCGCTACGAATAATCCGGGAAACATTGCCTTATCCTCAGACCTCTGCATAAGAAGAAAACTACCGTCCTCATGTCTGACCACCACTTCACTGACCAGATGATAGCACCCTTCCGAGATTTCCTGCCCCCTTATCAGCTCTCCGCCGATTTTATTCCCCTGCCCGTCATAGGCATCCCACAATTCCATATTACTCCTGTCCACGCATTGCAGCATTAATGCATGCCATATCACCATGATTCCATTTCGTCATATGTTTCTATTCTAATCTCATCCTCTTCCAAAGTCACTTTCTTTTTCTGTTGTTTTTCCCAATCCTGGCATATAATCAACTCAGGGAGAATTCCCCGTAAAGAAATCATAACAACAGTTCAGACAGCTCTGAGCTGCTACGGCATCCGGCCATTAAAAAACGCTGCACAATGGACCGGATCCCTGCCGTCACTGTATATTCTTATAGTCTGTGCAGAAAATGCGCAGACCTGCTGAACCGAAAGGAGACATCCCATGTCAAAAATATTCGGCATCCATTCCCGGCTCACAGAGCTTCCCGCTTTCCCGGAAGCCTCTGCGTCCGCACAAAACAATACGCCTGCCATAGAAATTCTTACGCCTGCGGAAGCCGCTTCAAACGCTTATCTGCAGGAGCATGGCTTTATGAATCTGAAATACCCCCAGGAAATCCATTTCTGCAAAGCGGAGGTGCATATGGACTTTTTATATGGCACCTTCGTCATTCCTCCCAAAGGGAAAAACACCCATGAGGCCTCCTTCCGCTATGCGATTTTTAAAGATCGCATCATATTCATTGATGACGGAGACTATGTCCTTCGTATCGTAGAAAAAATCCGCGATTCTATCACCCGGCCCAATCCCGGCATCGGCTTTTTCTTCGCAGATTTCCTGGATGCCTTGATTTCAGAGGATCTGCTCTGCCTGACCGATATTGAGAACCAGATTGCCCATCTGGAGGATGAAGTCCTGTCCGGCACTCTTGATAATTTCAATCACAAAATCATGAGCTGCCGCAGAAAAATCCTCATTTATTCCCACTATTATCTGCAGCTTTCCGACATCAGCAACGTACTGCAGCAGAATGATCACGGCTTCTTTAACCGCAGCGAACTGAATGCCTTCCGCCTTTTCAGCGAACGTGTGGGAAGGCTGCATGAGGAAGCGCTCATGCTCCGGGAGTATTCCACGCAAATCCGGGAGGTTTACCAGTCCCAGATCGACATCAGGCAAAATAAAATCATGAAAATCCTCACCGTCGTCACCACCATCTTTCTCCCCCTGACGCTCATTGCAGGCTGGTACGGCATGAATTTCAAATATATGCCTGAGCTGAATTGGAAATACGGCTATCTCACCGTATTCCTGCTCAGCCTTGCCATCGTCATCCTCTGCATCCGCCTCTGCCGGAAAAAACATTTTCTGTAAATTTTAATATGACATACCGCTGTCATATTTAATGTTATATAATGGCCTTAAAGACAGCAGCCCAAAGCGCCAGACTTACTCTGAAAAATTATTTTTGCACCGGCCGGAGGAAGGAATCATACAATGGAAATTATCACAATCACCGCGGACAATATTGACAGCGAGCACATCTGCTGCGCCGTTTCTGATAAAAAGGACAGTACAGGAGCCAATGCCAAAAAGTCCTGGATGAAGGACCGTTTTCAGGACGGCCTTGTATTCCGCCGCCTGGATGCGAGGGGAAAGGTTTTCATCGAATATATACCCGCGGAAAAAGCCTGGTATCCCATCCTAGCGGATGGCTACATGCATATCGACTGCTTCTGGGTATCCGGCCAGTTTAAGGGACAGGGGTATGCCAATCAGCTGCTTTCCCAATGTATTGAGGATGCCAGGTCGCAGGGGATGCATGGCCTCACCGTCCTTTCCTCCTCCAAAAAGAAGCCCTATTTATCTGATCCGGATTATCTGAAATACAAGGGCTTCCTTACTGCAGACACGGCCCATCCCTTTTTTGAACTCCTCTATCTTCCTTTTACGGACAATGCCCCCCTGCCCCGGTTTAAGGACTGCGCCAGAAAAGGAACCATCGAAGAAACCGGCATGGTGCTTTACTATACCGCCCAGTGCCCCTATACCTCCCAATATGTCCCTCTTATAGCCAAAGCCGCCCGCGCACGCGGACATGAACTCACGCTCCACCCCATAACGACAACAGAGCAGGCACAAAATGCGCCCGCTCCCTATACTACCTACAGCTTTTTTAACAACGGCCGGCTGGTTACCCATGAAATATTCTCTGAAAAAAAATTTGAAAAATTCCTGGACTCCCTGCCCGTGTAAGCACCCGCCAATCTCCGGCAGATACCATTTACTCCAACTATTTGTAAGCCTCCCGATTTTATTTTATCCACTGGTAAAAAATGCCTGCCGCTCCATCTGCCGGAGCCTTATCAACGCGGCAGGCATCTCTCCTGACTTTACTACAGCGTCCCCAGCATCTGCTCTGCATTCTCACCGGCCTTCACCTTGGTAAATGCCTGACGAATAATTCCCTCTTCATCAATCAGGTAGGTGGAGCGCACTACACCCATAACCTTTTTCCCGTACATATTTTTTTCCTGCCATACATCGTATGCCTGGATGACCTCCAGCTCCGGATCCGCCAGAAGCGCAAAAGGAAGATGATATTTCTCCGCAAATTTCTTATGAGACGCCACGCTGTCCTTGCTGACTCCCAGCACCACAGCCCCTTTCTCCTGAATCTGAGGATATCTGTCCCCGAAAGAGCAGGCCTGTGTGGTACAGCCCGGCGTATTGTCCTTGGGATAGAAATAAAGAATCACCTTTTTCCCACGGAAATCCTTAAGCGAAACCTCTTCTCCATCTTGATTTTTTAATGTAAATTCCGGTGCTTTTATTCCTGTTTCCAGCATAATCTGACCTCCTGTCAATTTCTGTAAATTAGTATTAACCGCCGGCTTTCTTTAATATAGAAAAGACACCAGCCTTTAAAATTAAGAATCTTACTGTCTCACGCAATATTTACAAAAAGCAGAACCGCCTCCCGGCAGATAACATGCTCACAACGCAATATCGTTTTATAAAAAGGTATTCTTCTGTCAGCCACCTGTCCCTTCTGTCTGCGCAATGCAGGGCGATACATGCTGCGGTCTACTTAACGACAGGCGGCCATTCACATATTTTCTCCCCGCCTGCCCAAAAGTATCCGGCAGCTTCTCAACTTCCCAAACTAACAGCTCCGTTTCATTCCTTCTGCACTCCGCAAATACCTTACCGTCCCTGTCAAAAAACGCCGTCGGTGCAGTCTGGAATGGACCTGCGTCATTCACAGCCAATACAGGCATCACGTTTTCCACAGCCCTTGTCCTCAGGTGTGCTTTTATGAGCTCATACCTGTCCGCATTTTCCGTCTCTGAAATATCACAGAAACAGACTACTCCCAAATCAGCCCCCTGCCTGTATAATTCCCGGAAATACTCCGGAAACCTTACTTCAAAACAAATACGGATGCCAATTCTTAAGCCATCGATATCATAGATTCCATCGCTGCCGCCTTCATAAAAATTCTCCCGGTCCCATCCCCAGAGTGCCCTTTTATCATAAGCCGGAAGTTCTCCTCCTCTCGGGGAAAATACCCTGACGGAATTAAATATCCTGCCGCCGCGCCGAACTGCACACCCCAACGCAATATACATACGATACTTCACCGCAAACATCTGCACCTGGGCACAGTATTTCTCCGCAGCCTCGAAATCAATACACTCCATACTGACTTCCAACGGCGGATATCCCGTCAATGCACATTCATAAAAAGCTAGGAACCGCACATCAGCCCCTGCCGCCTGCCGGATTCCCTCAGATATCTTTGCAAAATTATATTCCATGTCACCGCTTCCGGCAAACTGGAATGCCCCTATCTTCATTTTCCCCTGCCTTTCCGTCATAACCGAAGTCCTTTAATATCCTTCACCCTGGAAAGAATAATATTACAGCTCATATCCCGCACGCCGGGAAGACAGTGCATCGTCTGTTCCAGGAAGCTTTCCAGCTCTTCCTGGGAAGCCGCCACCGCATGAACATGCAGCCTGCTCCTCCCTGACACAAGATAAATCTGGGTCACCATCTCATTTTTTTCCAGAATATCAGTGACTGTCTTCAGACTGGAAGGCTCTGTCTCTATTTCAAAATAACAGGATACCGCGCCGTTTATCTTCTGTGGATTGATGATTGTGGTGTACTCCTCGATCACTCCCCGCTTTTCAAGGGATTGAATCCGCGTTTTCACCGCCACCCGGGATATGCCCACTTCCTTGCCAATGTCCGAGTAGGACATGCGGGCGTTCTGGATCAGCAGCCGGACAATTTTCTGATCCAGCTCGGCAAGTCCGTCAAGAAACATGATCGCCGCCTCCTTTTCTGAAATACGTTTATTTCCTTGAT
>ERZ780150.1244-NODE-1244-length-17436-cov-4.948795_pt1 | contig 17436 bp, 17 predicted proteins | sample MGYA00511019_ERZ780150 | MGnify/ENA primary metagenome ERZ780150 (study PRJEB29588, sample SAMEA2151633) | human gut metagenome | biome: human gut; feature: human-associated habitat; material: faeces | place: Denmark | collected 2008/2010 ...
TCCCCATAGGAAAAAGAGACATCCTCAAACTGGACAGAAGCATCCTCCGGACGGAGTTCCGCTCCGTCAATATCCATCACCGGCGTATCGTCGATGGAATTGGCCTTATCCATAGAGGCGCCCAGCATCTGGAGATTGTCCGCCATATTCCCGGCGCTCTCCAGCTCCGCGTAAAGCATGAAAGAGGCAATAAGCATCAGCAGGCACCGGGTCAGGGGCAGGCTCCCGCCGGAATAGAGTGCCAGGGCGCACACGGCCAGCGCCACGGCAAATACGCGCACTGTGATCTGCCGCGCCCCCATCCAGGGGGCTACGGAGCGTTCCAGCCCCAGGGCCTTTTCACAGCTTTCATCCACGGTTTTCTGCACAGCCTGGCCGCTGTCCTTATCCAAGCCGTAAGCCTTTACCACACTCATGCCCTGGATGTACTCCAGCACCGCCTCCACCAGTTTCATCTGGGCACGCTGGCGGGCAGGCCCCGTCTTGAGCAGAGACCGCTGGCTCAGTTCCGCAATCAGCAGATAGGCAAGAATCCCCCCGATAGCCAGCAGGCCGAGCCGCCAGTCTACAAGCAGGATTGCAAGACTCATAGCCAGAGTGTTGAGGAACCCGCCAATGACGCTGACCAGGCAGCGGGCGGCGTTATTCTCCACATCTCCCAGTGTGGTGGTGACTACGGCGGTAATGTTGCCCAAGGAGTTGTCATTGAAGTAGCCCATGGGGATATAGCGCAGCCGGTCTCCGATATGAATCCTCTTTTCCGCCACCATGAAATAGCCTGTCTCTGTCTCCGCATTGGTGGACCAGTAGGAGCAGGCGGTCCGTCCTGCCACAGAGACCAGCATGACGCCGATCACCGGCCATATGCTCAAGCTCGCGCCGGCCACCAGGATCTCCAAGGTCAGCATCAAGGCCCAGAACTGGAACGCGGTGAACACAGCTCCCAGGAAAGCCACGAGCATAGATTTTTTTAAAAGACCTCTGCGGCTGCCTGCAAAAGCGGAAATTTTCCGAAGTACGCTGAACATCTCTTATTCCTCCTCTCCGTCCCGCACGCCCAGATAGGACTGCCACATTTGCCGGTACAGCGGGCAGGAGGCCAGCAATTCCTCCTGCTTTCCCTGAGCAACGAATCGGCCATCTTCCACCACAACGATGTTGTCTGCGCCGGCCACCGTACCCAGCCGGTGGGCAATGACGATCAGCGTCTTGCCCTCTGTCAGCCGGGAGATAGCCTGCTGAATGACCGCTTCATTCTCCGGGTCGATGCTTGCGGTAGCCTCGTCGAGAATGACGATGGGCGCATCCTTCAGCATGGCGCGGGCGATGGAGATACGCTGCTTTTCACCTCCGGACAGGTGGCCGCCGCCCCCGCCGCAGATGGTGTCGTAGCCCTGATCCAGCTGACGGATGAAATCATCGCACCCGGCAGCCCTGGCTACCGCCTCGACTTCCGCATCGGTGGCGTTCAGGCGGCCCATGCGGATGTTGTCCCGCACCGTGCGGTCAAAGAGGTAGTTGTCCTGAGATACATAGGCGATCTGGCGGTTGAGCTGTTCCAGCGGGATTTTCCGCAGGTCCACACCGCCCAAGGCGACAGAGCCGCCCGTCACATCCCAGAAGCCGGCGATGAGCTTGGCAATGGTACTCTTACCGGAGCCGGAGGGACCTACAAGAGCGGTCACTGTCCCCGGCCGGATGTCCAGGTTTACATCGTGGAGCACTTCACCGTCCTCCTGCTTGTAGGCAAAGGACACATGATCCAGCCGGATACCCAGCCCATTCAGCTTCGTCTCTGCCGTGGGACGCTTCAACTCTGGGGCGTCCAGAATGGCAGAAATCTCGCCCACATTGGTGCCCACCACCGCCAGTTCATCCACAAAGGTCATAGCCGATACCAGCGGTCCGGTAAGCCCCAGGGACAGCACGACGATGGTGAGGAATACAGCTGTGCTCAGGCTTCCGCCGCCCCACAGCAGCAGACCCACCGGCAGGACGGGCAGCAGCACCGAGGGGATGACCGCCTGCATGACCGCCATATACTTCTGGTTATCCGCCATCCAGTCCACATAGTATTGGGCGTTTTCCGTCACGGCATCGGAGTACCGCTTGTAGGACCCGGCGGACTGGCTGAACGCCTTGACCACCTGGATGCCTCCCACATACTCCACGATGGCATTTGCCATACAGCGGCCCACCTCTACGGCGCCCTGCCAGCGGTCGGCGTAAGTCTTGCCGCTCTGGGAGGCTACTGTGAACCCGATCCCCGTGGTCACCAGGGAGGCGAGCCCCATTCGCCAATCCAGGACGAAGATATAGACCGCGATGCTCACCGGCACCAGCAGATTGGAGGTCATCTCTGGCAGCAGATGGGCAAGAGTGGGCTCCATGCCTTCCACACGGTCCACAATGGTAGTCTTGTACTGGCCGGAGGGCGTGTCCAGAATCGTCCCCATTGGCACCCGGCTCAGTTTTGAGAGCAGATTTTGCCGCACACGCCGCAGCGTGTGATATGTGGCCGTGTGGGACAGGCTGGTAGACCATGTGGAAAACAGTGCCTTTCCCGCATAGCCTGCCAGGGCCAGACCACACCAGGGCAGGCATTCCGCAAGGCCGCCTCCTTCCAGCAACAGCCCAATCATAGCAGCCACGCAGAAGTATGGCACCATACCGCAGGCCACCCCCAGCACCGCCAGGGCTACCGAAGCATAATATCCGCCGTGCTCACCACTTGCCCACCCCCACAGCACAGCAAAGGGTGAAGGCGCTTTCTTGTTATCCATAGCTTAAAACCCCTTTCTTGTGGTTAGCAAATGCTAACTTAAAATCAAAAGGAAAACCCTTTATTCAAAGGGTATTCCAAGGAGACGGAACCAGCCCGCGGAGTAAAAATTCCGTAGGTCATCCATATAAACCATCGCTTTCTCCCGTGGCATATCATGGCGGATTGTTTCAAACATGCCGTTGAAGAGTGCGGTAGACATGATGTGGATCAGTTCATCATCCAGACGGCGAATGGGATAGCCGGCTTCCACCATTCGATCCACCAGCAGCCGTCCGGAGTGATCTTCGATTTCCGCCAAGGTATCCAGATAATGCTCGTACTTTGTTCCAGAGGAACAGCAGGCGATGAGCTTGAATGCGTCAAAGTGGTCGTAAAGAAAGTCCATCATCCAGGATGCTTCCTTGTCCGGCACCTCCGGGAGCTTTTGAAGTTGCTCCTCCAAGTTTCTTCCAGCAAAGGTCTGTTGAAGGGTCCGATACCGCTCTACCAGCTCATGGGCAGGCTCTCTCACCAGTCCGTCAAACAATGCCTCCTTGTCCGTATAGTAGCGGTAAATCGCCCCAGTCGTTACTCCAAGAGAAGCCGCGATGCTTTTTAAGGATGCTCCCCGGAAGCCGTTTTCCATAAATTCCCGCTTCCCAGCCTCCAGCAGATCCGCCCGCAGCTTTTCGTTTACAGGGCGCATATTGTTCACCTCTTTCGATAACTATATTATTTAATAACGATATTATCTTAAAACGAGCGTCTGTATTTGTCAAGCCCCTATCATAAAATCATGACAATATACGGATGGATTTGTTCATCAGATAATAAATCCGCAACTATCTTGGATGGCAGTTACGGTTCATTTAACTGAAGATGTGTAACTGTGTCAATAAAAATCTTTGAAAGCAAGGGGCAGGCTATACTAGTCCTTAAAGATCCCTTCTTCCCTTCTCCGGAAGTTTATGTTATTGAGTTTGGAATACTGTGTGTGAAATTATAATTTGAGGGCATAGTTATCAGCGTGATGTTCCTTGTGATGATTGAGGCATCTTGCCCCTTAGTGATCTGGTTTGAGTACCACTTCACATAGGGAGGGTGGCTGGTATTTTTGATTGCCGGTCTACTCTACCTGTTCACCGCACTTTTCGGTCAGGGCTCTTTCTCTATTCTTCCGAGACCGTTGGGCGTTACCTGCATATGGCGAATCTGGGAGTTGAAAGAGCAAACCCGCAGGGTGGAACGGGGTTGGTTTCCCAAAAAACAAAGCGAAAATAGAAACTGGGGGAGTTTTTATCCCTGTCTCAACCTGTCCTCTTGACAGAGTACGTGTAGTTTTATATAATTATTCTGCGGTTAGTTATGGCTAACCACAAGATGCATCCTGTTATGTTCGCAAAAACCGCAACTAGAAAAGAGGGCAATTATGTTCAATTACCTGGAAATCCTTGGATCACAGAACCTCCCCATTAAAGCTGATCTTTCCCATTTATCCCCCACAGCCCTAGACGGTGGATGCCATTTGCAGAAAAGGCAGTGGCAGACACTGGTGTGGGCGGTACAGCCACGTTTAAAAACAAACGTAGATTTAAGGCCGTTCTGATCCTATGGAAACACTGGTTATCTATGGCCTGCTGATTCCCTTTGTGGGCACCTCGCTAGGGTCTGCCTGCGTCTTTTTCCTGAAGAAAGGTTTGGGGGATCGGGTGCAACGGGGGTTGACCGGCTTTGCTTCTGGTGTCATGGTTGCTGCGTCTATCTGGAGCCTGCTGATTCCTGCTATGGATCAATCCTCCGGGGCGGGTTCTTTGGCCTTTCTGCCAGCGGTCATTGGCTTTTGGGCTGGCATCCTCTTTCTGCTGGGGTTAGATCATCTGATTCCACACCTCCATCAAAAGAGTCACCACGCAGAAGGGCCTCATACGCGGTTGCGGCGCTCTACCATGATGGTGCTGGCTGTCACCCTTCATAACATTCCGGAGGGAATGGCTGTAGGCGTGGTCTATGCAGGCTACCTAGCCGGAGACGGTCAAATCACCATGATGGGCGCTCTGGCCTTGTCTTTGGGCATCGCCATCCAGAACTTCCCCGAGGGAGCTATTATCTCCATGCCCCTGCGAGCGGAGGGAATGAGTAAACCCCGAGCCTTTGCGGGAGGCGTACTCTCCGGTGCAGTAGAACCCCTGGGCGCTCTATTGACGATTCTGGCTGCTGGACTGGTGGTCCCGGCTCTTCCTTACCTGCTGAGTTTTGCTGCTGGTGCTATGATTTATGTGGTAGTGGAAGAACTGATCCCAGAAATGTCCCAGGGAAAGCACTCAGATATTGGTGCGCTGTCCTTCGCTGTGGGGTTCACTCTGATGATGGCACTTGATGTGGCGCTGGGATAGAGGAACCTGAATATTTTGCGGCGAATTCAGGAATAGCTCTCACAGACAACACAGGTATATTTAGCGTCAATCGGGAACGCTGCAAATGCAATAAGCTTCTGGCCCCCAAAAAGCCGGGGAGTAAAAAAGAACGCTAGGATATCTTTACTGTCTAAGAAAAATATTTCTGCCCGATGCAATAAAACACTTTGTCTGCGCGTTATATAGATGAACAGCAAAAAAACAGCCCCCCCGAAATTGCTGGAACAACAACTTTAGGAGGACTTTATGATGAAAAAGAATTTTCCTAAGATCCTGGCAGGCTGCACCGCTATGGTGCTCATGACCGGAGCACTGCTCGTTCCCTCAATGGCGGTGAACGCCTCCGCCCATCAGGCGGTTCCCCATCTCCAACAGGCGTCCTATATCGGCGAGGCCAAAGCGAAGGAGATTGCCCTGAATCACGCTGGGGTGGATGCTTCCAAGGTGTCCTGGATCTTCGCCAAGCAGGACTATGACCACGGCCGGATGGAATACGATGTGGAATTTCTGTTTGGGAACAAGGAGTACGACTACAAAATCGACGCATCTACCGGCACTATTCTCGGCTTCGATTATGATATTGAATGGCACATGACCGGTTCCGACACGGTGTCTCAGTCCAGTACCGATATTGGTGCGGAGAAGGCCAAATCCATCGCTTTGAAGCACGCAGGCTTGGCCGCCTCGGATACTGCGTTTATCTATGCCAACCTGGACTATGAGAACGGCCTCCGGGTGTATGATGTGGAGTTTTTCTCCGGCAATAAGGAGTATGACTACAAGATCAATGCCGCCACCGGGGATATCGTGAGCTTCGATCAGGATATTGAATGGTATGCGGCGGGCGGTTACCAGGCCCAGGCCAATACCGATATTGGCGCGGAGAAGGCCAAGTCCATCGCCCTGGAACACGCGGGCGTGGCTGCGGCGGACACGGTATTCATCAATGTCGAGCTGGACTATGACGACGGCATGAGAGTGTACGACGTGGAATTCTTCTCTGGGAACAAGGAATATGACTACAAAATCGACGCCGCCAGCGGCGCGATCCTGGGCTTTGACTTTGATGTGGAGTGGTACACGGTTTCCAGCAAGGCCAGCGACTACATTGGCGAGGCGAAAGCGAAGCAGATCGTGGAGCAGGCCGCCGGTACCACGGGAGTTTACACCGAGTTCAAGCTGGAGGTGGATGACGGCCGTGTGCTTTACGAGGGCGAGATGCGCAGCGGCTGGATGGAATATGAGTTTGAAATCGATGCCGTGACCGGCGCGATCCTGGATTGGGACGCCGACTGGGATTGACCGCCACCTTCCAGATCAGATTCACTAACTTCTTGCAATCTGTCAAATGAGATGGCAAAATAAAACCAAGCGAGCGGTGCCCTGCACGTAACTAGTCTTACGTGCAGGGCACTATTTTTCTTTACATAGGAGTTGTATTTGCTATGCCAAGGACAGAATTTCAAAATTTCCAGTGCCCCCTGCACATTCAAAATGAGAAAAATTTGTAATCGCGTTAATAGGGCGAATTCAAAATCATTTAATGATGCATAAGAAGATTATCATGCCTTTCATTGGTCTGCTGCTATTCAGTCCGAGAAGCGAGTTAGTGATTTCAGAGCCAAAAAACTTTCGGCACTGATCGCATGTTCCATCTTGCATGCATCGCTGGAAGCAATGTTTTCGTCAACACCAAGACTAACCAGCAGATTGAACAGGACGTTGTGTTTTTCCATCATCTCTTTGGCGATTTTTAACCCTTTTCTGGTCAGGTGGATTTCTTTCCTATCGTCCACGCAGACAAATCCCTCTTCGACAAGTGACCTGACAGTAGTGGATACGGTAGGGCGCGAAACAGATAAATAATCAGCCAGCTGATAAGGACGGACCTCCCCCCAGCGCGACAAGCTATAAATCGCTTTTACGTAGTTTTCCATTGTCTCTTTCAAGACCATAGAGCAGCGTCGTCCTTCCTAGCGTTTTACAAGGCAACGGGAATCATAGCATACGTGTAGAAAAAGGTTGCGGCTTTCCAACAGAAAAGCCGCAACCTTCTCTTTCACATATCAGTTGTGACCCTTACCGCAGCTGCAGTGGGAACTATCTTTCTTGGAACCACAGGAGCAGCCGTCCGGGCATCCAATGCACTTTTTACCGCTCTTTTTCGCTTTGTAGACATAGAAAGCGGCAGCCGCAACAATGAACACAAGAACTGCAACTACAATGAAATCAATCATCAGGACTTCGCCCCACTTAACGCATACTCACTCTTGAGATCCTTCTGGGTTCTCATGCACAGGTAGACAAGGATCGCCGCAAAGACAACCACCGCGATGAGGCCGGGGGCAAAGCCCGCGCCCAGAGAGCCGGTGGTGATCAGCGTGCCGATCTGGTAAACCAGGTAGCCCACCGTGTAGCCGGTGCCCAGCTGCAGGCCGATGCCGGCCCACAGCCACTTCCCGCTCTTCATCTCAGAGTTCATAGCGCCAATAGCGGCAAAGCAGGGCGGCGTGTACAGGTTGAACATCAGGTAGGCCAGAGCAGCTACCTTGGTGATGGCGATGACACCCGCCACCTCGGCGCCTGCGCCTTCCATCATCTCCAGCGCATCGGTATCGATCAGGTTCTCCAGGCCCACGAAGCAGACGGCCAGGGTACCCACCACGTTCTCCTTGGCAATAAAGCCGGTAACAGCGGCGGCGGCCAGCTGCCAACTGAGCACACCCACGATGGGGACCAGCAGGTACGCAAAGGGTCCAGCGATGGAGGCAAGGATGGAGCTGTCGGCAGTCTCGGCCACCTGGAAGCTCCACGTGAAGGTCTGCATGATCTGCACGGCGGTGTTGCACAGCAGGATGATCGTGGCAGCCTTCACGATGTAGGCCCAGCCCCGGGCGCACATGGCCTTGAAGGCAAACACCAGGGAAGGCACTTTGTATTCGGGCAGCTCGATGATGAAGAAGGATTTCCGGTTCTTGTATCCGGCGATCTTGTTTACCAGCAGAGCGCCCAGGAAAATAAGTATGATACCGGTGAAATACATGAGGAAGCTCACCCAGCCCGCGTCGTCAAAGAAGGCGCCGGCAAACAGGGCGATGACGGGGATCTTGGCGCCGCACGGCATGAACGGGGTCAACATGGCGGTCGCCCGGCGTTCGCGCTCGGTGCGGCAGGCCATGACGCCGGGGATGCCGCAGCCGATGCCGATGACAAAGGGGATCACGGATTTGCCGGAAAGACCCACTTTCTTGAAAATGGGGTCCAGCACCACGGAGACACGGGACATATAGCCGCAGTCTTCCAGTAGGGCGATGAGGAAGTACATGATCATGACCAGAGGCAGGAAGCCAACCACAGCGCCCACGCCGCCGATAATACCATCAGCCAGCAGAGCGGTCAGCAGGGGGTTGGCGTCGGCCAGAAGCTCGGTCACATATCCCTGGAACGTCTCGATCCACGCTACCAGCGTGTCCGCAATCAGGGGGCCGACCCAGACCTGAGAGATCTGGAACACCAGGAACATTACCACCGCAAAGATGGGAATACCCAGGAGCTTGTTGGTGAGGATATTGTCAATGGCGTCCCCGGTGCCCTTCTCACGGGTGAGGACCTTCCGCTTCTCCACCTTGGACACGATCTGGTTGACAAAGGCAAAACGCTTGCGGTCGGCCTCTTCCACGACCTTTTTATCGGTCAGGTCGATATCGCCCTGGGTGTAAGGGGCTTTCTGCCCCTTGCCGTTCAAGGCGACTGCCGCATCCACCACCGCTTTCAGACCCTCGGAGGAGATAGATACCGTCTCCACAACGGGACAGCCCAGCTTGGCGGAAAGAGCGGCAACATCAATGGTGGTCTGCTTTTTTGCATTGATGTCGCTCTTGTTCAGGGCGACCACAACAGGAATGCCCAGTTCCAACAGTTGCGTGGTGAAAAACAGGCTGCGGCTGAGGTTTGTGGCGTCCACAATGTTGATGATGGCGTCAGGGTGCTCATGCCGCACATAAGAACTGGTGATGCTCTCCTCTGACGTAAAAGGCGACATGGAATAAGCACCGGGCAGATCTACGGCGATGAGTTCTTCTGTCCCACTGTAGTAGGCCTTCTTGATGGGGTGTTCTTTCTTTTCCACCGTCACGCCGGCCCAGTTGCCCACCTTTTCATTCCGTCCAGTAAGAGCGTTGTACATGGTGGTTTTGCCGGAGTTCGGGTTGCCTGTTAAGGCAATGCGCATGGGTATCTTCCTCCTCTTTCTGATGTTCTCTATATTACAACACACATCGGTTGCTATTCGCTAACCGTTATGTATAGTAAACCCCTATTTCGTGCCGCTGATCCCCCCCTTTGTCGGCATCAGCGGCACAGATCAGATCCATCAAATCAAAATTGCATCTGCCAACTGGTTATCAATGTTATACCGGCCGTCCTTGATGGAAACGACACAACTGTCCTTCAAATGAGAAACCACTGTAATGGGTTCCCCCTCATAACACCCAAGAGAAAATAGAAAGGTTTTCAACTCCTCGTCATCGGTGTCAATTTGCCGGACAATGTATTCCTTTTCTTCTACGGCATCTTTCAAAGTCATTTCGTTCACCTATTCTCTCATTTTATATTTCAGTCAGCAAAAGCTGGCGGCGACTCACGAAATAAGTTAGCATTTTCTAACCGGCTACATAATATATCGCAAACCATCGTTTTTGTCAAGAGTCATATTTACAGATTGTTCACTTTTGAATGGCAACTCTTATCCATCTCGAAAATCAAAATGATTGTAAAACTGCTACGATTTATGATATAATTGAAAAAACTGAACTAATGGAGGTCACTATGTCGATTTATGAATCCGGCCAGATGTATCTGGAGACGATCTATATACTCTCTCAGAAAAAGAGCCACGTGCGTGCAATCGACGTAGGCGAGCAGATGGGATACTCCAAGCCCAGTGTCAGCCGCGCTCTGTCAATTTTGAAACGGGATGACTATGTTTCTGTGGATGACACCGGTGGAATCTCTTTGACAGCGAAGGGTATGGAAGTTGCCAAAACAATGTACACTCGTCACACTGTTCTATCTCAACTACTCATGAGGTTGGGAGTGGATGAAAAGACCGCTACAGAAGATGCCTGTAAAATTGAACATGTTATTAGCGAAAAATCTTTTGCGGCAATACAAAAATACTGGATGTAAATTTCTAATCACTTTGGGGCAAAATTTCATCCATGTGATATCAAGCATCACGCAAAAACAATTCTTCCTCTTTGGGATGAGCCATCGGACGATTTTCTTCTCTCTATATTGAGGAATCACCAGAGTATTTGCGCTATACTGGTACTGGAAAGTAAGTCGAAAGAAAGTCGTGTCTACAGCACGAGTGAAAGGACCTATATCTGCTGTGATCTGAAAAGTCTTTATATTAGTATGGGTGTATTGCGTACAGTCTGGGCCCCATTGGCCACCAATCTCACAGTCGCGTATCTGAGCCGCACAGAAAAGGCCATCGTCCTAACAGTCATTTCTTTCCGCATAAATCTAATTGAACAATAATCAAATTTTTACACCCCTACACTATAAGGAGAGATGAAAATCATGAAAACCATTCGCCTGCTCTATCCAGATCACTTGAGCGGCGGTCTGGATACCTATTACTTTGGTGCCAACCTGCTGGCCCATATCCTGCCCGCCAACGAGAATCAGCCTCTATTGCGGGTCGAAATCGCACCGCCCGATGGAAAAGAGAGGACGGTGAAGGACGGTATCCGCGCCCGGGAGGAAGTGACCGAAGGCATCCGCCGGGCGGCACAGGTGATCGAGGCGGCCCAGCCGGACAAGATTATCACCATTGGCGGAAACTGCATCGTGTCTCAAGCTCCCTTTGACTATCTGCACGGGCGCTACAGCAATGTGGGCATCATCTGGATCGACGCCCATCCGGATGTTTCCACGCCGGCGGACGGATACCCCAATGCTCACGCTATGGTGCTGGGGTCCCTAATGGGGCACGGTGACAAAGAACTCTCCACGCTGATGAAGCACCCCAAGTTCCGGGCCGATGAGATCTTATATGTCGGACTCCAGGGCCTCCACGATTATCAGGAGCGTTTTCTGAACGAGAGCGGAGTCACCTATAAGGTGCAGACAGAGGACTTTATTTCAGATGAGGAGATTCAATCCTTCCTGCGGCGTTTCGACCATATCCTGGTCCACCTGGACATTGACGTACTGGATCCCTGGCTGTTCCACTCCACCTATTTTGCCAATCCGTCTCTGACTGGGGATGGCAGCAGTGGAGGCCAGATGACAATGGAGCAACTCTCCCATATGCTGCACACTATCACCAGCCAGTCTGATGTGGTGGGCCTGACCATCGCGGAATATCTCCCCTTTGACGAAGAGAAATTACACAATGTTTTTTCGGATCTCCCTCTGTTTAGGGAATAACACGTGATGCCGAAGCACAAAAAACACCCGCAGATTTTTTAAATCTGCGGGTGTTTCTGTTTCTTTTGTGGTATGCATTAAATCGAAGAAATCACATAGATAAAAGCACAATCGCTTGACGTGTGACAAGCAACTGAAGCCTTTATGAGATTCCGTCTGAAAAATCCCACTCGACGTTATACTTTAGATCTTCACATAAAATTGTGTCCAAGAATTCATCAATGTATTCCTCCGCATCGCGGTCCTCCGGGATGGGAATAATCATCTCAATTTCTGGAGTAAAACAACTGGGCTTCACCCAAATCGTTCTTTTTTCCATTACTGCCTCCAACTTCTACGCAATTCTGCCTTTAGACTGGCATTGATTGTTTCTTCAACTACCAAGTCAAGCAACTGTATCCATCTTTCACTATCCCTGATATAGCGAATTGCCTTGTCTACCACCTGTGCTTCAAAATCTTTGTGCGCCACTTCATCTTCCACCATATCCCGTAAATCAGGGACTTCCATATTTCCTCCTAGAAAACTGATTTCTTTGTAGATGGACGGCTAACATAAAAACTATTTGATCAGCACCAGGCGGTCATGGATGCAATATGCAGATCTATATTCCCTGACCGCGTTTTGGAATTCGCTATCTGGTACAACAATAGCGGTTTCGAAGAATTTCTCATCTACTGTACAGCCACCGGCCCCCTCTCCGATATAAATCATCATGGCCGTGGGGTTTATCTCTCGCATTGACATCAGAGAATGGTAGCAGGCGTCGTCAGTGTATGGCCAGCTGCAGAGAACCAACTCGACCTCTTTCCCATATTTTTGGATGGCTTCAACTGCACCGATCTGTTCAACGCTGGTCCAAGGGTGTTCATACCACCATTTATGTTGTTCCGACCAACTAAAATCATCTGTACAGCGGATATCCACACCGAAATTTTGCAGCCCCTTGGAAAGTGCTCCAGATCCGCCCATAATTTCCAGGCACTTACGGGTACCGATCCAAGACGCGAGAGGCCGCAACCAGTTGTTAGATAAAAAGCAATAGCCCGCAAAATGTATGACATCGTCCCGAGCCAGCATAGACCCTTCATCCAGGCATGCATCTTCCCATGAGTATGAATCCTCCATCTTTGGTGGCCACGCTTCCGGAATGTTATGCTGCTTCAGCAGTCCTATCGCATTTGAGTACTTTGCTGCCTTCTCTTTAAAATTAAAATAATAATCCATTGTTATTTATCACTCTTTCTAAGTGAATTTATCATTCTTCCTTTGCAGAATATAGTACCACATATCCATCTGCCTTTGAACCGAGGATGCTGATCTCGGCAGCCTTCCACTTCCTTGCCGGCTGGTAAAACAGTGTAATATGCTCCCCTAAGAATTCCTCCAGCTGTGGCGCGTCTGCAGATGTCAGTACAAGTTGCACCAAGCCCTCATCAATAGAGTAAGCGCGAATGCATGGCATGTCATTCAACGCACTTTTGTAAAGTTCGCATTCCAGTGTCACGGACCCTACGGCATATGCCGCATGTAAGCGAAGTAATTCTGCGTAAGATGGACAGACAGGATAAAAGCCCTCGATTGCGCTTTTGTCGTATACCAAGCCCCTGCGGCCGGAATAAATCTCAGCAATATCCCCTTGCGTTAAATGGAGCGCGCTGAAGATGTAGTCATCAGCATCTTTCCAATCCCTGTTCCTGAAATCGGAGGAGGTGCGCACCTCTTTACGTAGAAGTTCCAATACTTCGTAAAATAAATCTTTTTCGCGCTGCGTCATGTACTCCCTCCTCCACATGAGACCTGAGATACTTTCTTTTCCGGCAATTGACGGGGTTCATAGCGGCGTTCTTTGCGGGCGTTGGGTCCAATTTTTTGGAACAAGCGTGCTGTCGCCAACATGGGCGTGTCTTCACAAATATCAAACTGCCATTGATTCTGCTGCACATCCCAAATGCCCCATTTCTTGCCGCAGAGTCCCTGATAATAAACACTTTGTTTCATATCAGCAAAACCTTTCTTTGTAATTGAAATCTATGATTGTTCTGCAATACCTGCGGTGGCTGCTTTCTGCCTTTTTAGCGTTATACTCGATCCACGCAATGTATCTGCGATGATGTTCGTCTTCTCCGCTCTTAGGGTATCATGATGATGTCTTCTGCCCGGATCAGCCTTGCCATCAAGTCACTGCTTGGATATTGCTGATAAATCCGATCCACTATCATATTGTAGGTGGAGGGGTTCATCGGCCGCTTTTGATCCAGTTCTCTACAGTGTTGATGCAGATGTTCAGACTGTAGGTGGCCGAGTGAGATTACCCGCATCTCTTTTAGTTCCCCACTTGCAGTATCCACCGCGCAGATGAGCATGGGCGCACCTTTCCCCTCCGGGATGTTTGTCTGGTAATCCAACTGGTTCATTTTAAACCGCGGTTCATAAGGTGCGTCAAACCAGGGATTGTTTCCGGCTTTGAGGAGAAAGAACAAACTGTCATTTATCCTGACAAAACCAAGCCGCAGCGGGCCACGGGTAATATCAGAAATTTCCTGCTCCGTTATGCCCGGATACCCCACCACGATCTGCCACCATGGGTCCAAGTAATCCGCTTGAACATACTCCTGGCCTGTCCTCCACTCGGAACGGAAATCTCCCGCTTTATAATGTAAGAACTCCAAAACGAATCCATCCTTTCCTTGTTGTCTGCTCCATGTTTCTGTATCAGCTATCCGATAACACTGTTTTGCAAGAGGGAATCACTTCGGCGTAACCCGCGCAATCAGATATGCCTCTGGATTTGCCTTGATACATGCCGCGGTATGCTCATCCACTATTGTCCTGAAAAATGGGTACCCAAACTCATTCTCCACATATACCGCATGGTCGGCAAAATCATACCACATGTCATCCAGTTCACGAGTTGCGCACACAAGTTGGTATGTCATGTCGGTATCCATCGGCAGTTCATCTTCTGGCGGAAGATGTCCCGCTCCTATACCGGGACACATGTTTTTGATCGCCCGCAAAAATTCGACTCTGATTTCGCGGTTCCATGCATCCAAACGCTCCAAAACTTTCTCTGGTTCATACAATCCAAAAATAATGTTTTCTGGCGCAACCGTCTCGTACAAATATGCATCAGGATCAGAAGCCGTATTGCAGTAAGCATCCTGAAGCGCCTTGAGGACAGATTGGAAGTCCCCCTGTCTGAGCTGCGAAGCCTCTTTTGGCAAATTGCCAGGCTCCAAATTCAATGCGGTGAAAGAAGTAATAATTTCCATAACCGTTCTCCCTTATATCTGTTTTCTGGCCGCAAGAGTTTCCGGACATTGATAGTCGCAAGATTCTTATCGGGAAAAGAGTCCATACCCCACTTTACCGATGTGTCGGCCCTTATCATCAGCACCGCAAAATTGCAAATTGGGAATGTCATCATCTTTTATTTCCAGTTTCAATGATGGATCGGCCTTCTGCAAAAGAAAAATCCACAGTCGGGCCATCTCTGGCACATTGACAATGCCTTCTCCCATCCCGGAACTGTTTTCAAACTGGAACCCCATATCTTTTAGAACTTGGACTGTTTCTGCGTCAATTTCATCTTCTCCGTATTCCGAGCAGATGCTTTCAATATCAACCTCTGTAACTTCTGGGATCTTATAATGTGCTTCGCGCACTGTTTCCACAGGCGCATTAGACGCTACGGTGAAATCTTCGGATCGGCCATGACCATCACCGCTCCAGTCCCCAATGGATAAGTGAAACTGATACATATTTTGTCAACTCCTATTGAATTTGATTGTTTGTTTCCATCTTTTCAGGTAGCAAGTTGAGCGTGCGATATTGCTTCCGCTATACAGCAGGCCCTGCCATATTTGGCGTATCAAGCATGGCAGTCCAGCGATAACAACAGCGTATCGTCCGGGAGCGCATCAATGAAGCGATCAACTTTCTTGCGCCAGTTTTCCTCATCTGAAACTTCGGTGTCACTGTCGGACCAATCATCGCTGTAGTTGATCCAACCATTTTCATCTACGCAGGCATGGGGCTCCATTTGGCACAGGTAATGCATATCAGAGCCGAACTGCTCCAGCGTTTCGCACCCTTGGAAGCATCCCCTGCCCCACTTTTTGATTGGGCCCTCATCCATTTGTACAAGCCGGCATTCCGCTGGGCCTCCTCCCTGCGCGCACCATGCCCCATATTGATGAAACTGCTCAACTGGCACTTTCTCACGGTACTTTTTTAGAGCATCCCAGGCGATATTCCTCTTTTTTGCTCCGGCTACCCAACGATATCCTTCTGGTGTGTAGGTCTGCTCATCGTGCTGATACTCAAAAACACCATAAGAGCCTGTGACCGCAAATGGGCAATCGACGGGGACCAGGAATTGATTTCGATATCGCCCTCCGACCACAAATGAATTCCAGTAGCCCTGTGGATTGTAAAAGTAACCGCTCCGCCAATTAAGGAATTCGTTTCCGACGTATTGCAGGACATAGTCCACGAATGCGGGATAGACTTTCTTGAAAGGACAGTCGAGAAGCAACTGCATCTTCTTGGCCTTTTTCGTTCGCTTTTCCCGCTGCAGCGGGCCAAACCTCCGTTTGCAGATTAGCCCGTCTTTCACGACATAGTCTTTAGAGAATCCATAATCGTATATAGGCACAATCCGGCCATTCAACAGCCGCACAAAGTCATCCCTTTTCGTCTCATATTCGCGTATGGCCGCCTCCGTTTCATCCTCAAACTCTTTCGGAGTTTGTTCGTTCGGAATCATACTATATGGGGCCATGATCTGATCGGATAGGGCCTCGGCCAAGCCCTCATAGCGATGTTGATCCGTGATAACAATATTTTCTAGGTCGAGATGTTGGTTCTGTACTTGCGAATAGTAGAGGCAGTGTTCCATAACCATTCCTTGCTTGATCACCTCATCCGGGATAGACCTAGCGGCCTCTTCAAGGTTCTCAGGTAATGCGATGGCTGCGATGACAGAAATGTGACTCATATTATCAATATCCTCCCTTTTGATCTTCATCGTTTTGCGTTCAATTTGCACGGTTCCTCCCGTCTTCAATGGACGCTGGAACAATGGTATGATCTGCTGTAACCCAGAGGGGCTCATAGCAGGTGCTCAAATTCCAGTGCCAAGAAATCAGGCATGTGGTTGCCATCCAGTGCTGCCATTGTGGTTCTGAATTACATATTGTTCGCACCTCATTTCTGTTTAGGATAGAAAAGATATATAAAAAGCACATGGATACGGCTTGAATCGATCCATGTGCTCTGTGGCCCGGTTATTATGTTTTTGATCTTTATAAAAAGAAACAGCGTCCAAGGGCTCTCTGGCCTTCGGACGCTGTGCAACACTGAAACTATGCTACCACATGTTTGGTAAGCAGCAGATACTATGTGAGTTTATTATATATATTTTCCCGATGCATTGCAAGAGAAAATCCAAGGAATGGTTCACTTCATCAATTCTATTAAGAAATTGGTTGCTCCCCTCTTTACACTATAGTATTGTTGCTTTGATCGAATAGATGGGATTTTAGAGAGGTTAAATATCGACTGGTCCGAGAGTCGCTGCAAGACACCTCTGTTATGGTTTTTCTATTTGCTCAGATAGTAGAGGAAAGAATTGAGCCTGGACCATGCGTTCTCATCCCAGTCGTAATCCATGGCCAGATGGAAGTGCGGTACACTGTCCAGCACACCGGTCATCTCCAGGATCGTGGCGGTATTTTCATACCTGGGTGCCATGGTCAGCACCCCGGCGCACCGTCCGCCCAGCTCCAGCCCCTTGACCAGCCGGTACCGGCCATT
>ERZ780150.1245-NODE-1245-length-17428-cov-6.487423_pt1 | contig 17428 bp, 7 predicted proteins | sample MGYA00511019_ERZ780150 | MGnify/ENA primary metagenome ERZ780150 (study PRJEB29588, sample SAMEA2151633) | human gut metagenome | biome: human gut; feature: human-associated habitat; material: faeces | place: Denmark | collected 2008/2010 ...
GCGAGGTTGTCAATATGTTATTAGACGAATACGACTATGAGACAGATATCGAAGTACAGAGAGAAGAGGCAAGAGAAGAAGGAAGAAAGCAGGGAAGAGAAGAAGGGCAGAAGAAGGGAAGAGAAGAAGGACGAATAGAAGAAAAAAGTGCTCTCATCCGGAAAAAACTTGAAAAAGGAAAAACAATTTCCGAAATTGCAGATGATCTTGAAGATACAGAAGCAAATATTACCTTTCTAATAGAGAGATTTTGTCTTGATAGAAATTGAGTACAGATAAATCGACAAAAGTTAGAAATATGTTGAAAATACCCGAAAATACCGGTAAAAAAGGCGATACAAATGTAAAAAAATACAAACCGAGAATGATTTGTATAAATACATTTGGTCAAAATAATTATATAATAAAGTACTTAGTGGTAAATGCAATCAATTTGAACAATTTGCCCGAAGAAAAGGAGGAGAAGGAAAAAGATGAAATGGACTAAGAAAATGAAAGGAGCAGGAAAGAAAGCTGCTGTAACTGTTACGGCGCTTGGCATGGTGCTTACAGCATTTCCGCCGATACCGGCGAAAGCTGCGGAAGATTTTGCCGGGCAGTTGACAAGCGTCGAGTCAGTGAAAAAAGGCGATGCAGACAACATCGTTATTGTGACTTTCAACGGTGGTGTAAAGGCAAAGCTTACGTTTCTTGAAGACGGGATCTTCAGATATAACGTAGATCCGAGCGGCGAGTTCTCGGAGTATGCAAAACCGAGACAGAGTTCCCACAAGGGACGTATTCAGCAGTATCCTGACAGCTCCAGTGAGTATTCAAAACCGGAAGCAAAGATTAAAGATGCAGATGGAAAGTTTACGATCACAAGTAAAAATGTTTCTGTTGAGTTTGATAAAGAGACAGCTAAGATGAAAATCTTAAGCAACGATAAGGTTGTGATGGAAGAAAAAGAAGCACTGGCTATTTCAAAATCTGCAACAGTACAGACTCTTAAGAAAAACGACGGAGAGAATTTCTACGGCGGTGGTACACAGAACGGCAGATTCGTTCATACAGGAGAGTCGATCAATATTGTAAATGAAAGTGGATGGACAGACGGCGGTGTAGCATCTCCGAACCCATTCTATTATACGACAGACGGATACGGGGTGTTGAGAAACACATTTGCCGATGGTAAATATGATTTTGGTAAGACAACGGCAGATGCTGTTACGGCAACGCACGAAGAAGGCGAACTTGACGCTTATTATTTCGTATCTGACGGAAAAAATGTTACTGAGAAAACACAGGATATTTTGGACGAGTATTACCATGTAACAGGTAATCCGGTTCTTCTTCCTGAATATGCTTTTTATGAGGGACACCTGAACGCATACAACCGTGACGCATGGTCAAACGAGAAGCCGGCTGGCAGTTCGAAAGCATGGACGATCAAGGGAACTGATCCATCAACAAGTGAAGGAAAGACAACATATGAAATCGGAATGAGCGATAAGTTTGTTCCGGTAAACGGACAGCAGCTTGAGTCTCTTAACGGCGAAGGTCCGACAGTGGCTATTGAAAACTATCCGGAGGTAACGACACCATATGAATTTTCAGCCCGCGCAGTGCTTGACGATTATGTTAAGTATGATATGCCTCTCGGATATTTCCTTCCGAACGACGGATACGGCGCAGGATACGGACAGAACGGTCATCATATGACAGGCGGAGTGAATACGGACGGAACAAGTTCACCGGATCGTCTTGCGGCAGTTAAGGCAAATGTAGAGAACCTTGCTAGGTTTGCAGAATATGCACAAGGAAAAGGTGTGCAGACAGGACTTTGGACACAGAGTTATCTGATGCCGGATTCAAATTCGGGAACATTATGGCATCGTCTCCGCGACTTCAAAAATGAAGTTAAAGTCGGCGGCGTTTCTACATTGAAGACAGACGTTGCATGGGTTGGACATGGGTATTCCATGCAGCTTGACGGTGTGAAGACGGCTTACGATATCGCGACAACGGAAGGCGATATCCGTCCGAACATCATCTCTCTTGACGGATGGGCAGGATCACAGCGTTACTGCGGTATCTGGACAGGAGACCAGACAGGTGGTAACTGGGAGTACATCCGGTTCCACATTCCGACATATATCGGAACGTCTCTTAGCGGTAACCCGAACGTAGGTAGTGATATGGACGGTATCTTCGGCGGAGATGCGCTCATCGCTACGAGAGATTATCAGTGGAAATCATTTACACCGCTTATGCTCAACATGGATGGTTGGGGAACTTACGCGAAGATGCCGTATACATTCGGCGATCCGTACACAGGTATCAACCGTATGTACATGAAGATAAAAGCGCAGCTTCTTCCGTACATTTATACAGGAGCAGCTTCTGCGGCGAACATCGATACAGGCAACGGAGATACAGGACTTCCGCTTATGAGAGCAATGTTCCTTGAATATCCGAATGACAGCTATGCAAGCAGCAAAGCGATGCAGTATCAGTATATGCTCGGATCAGAGATACTTGTAGCTCCGATCTATCAGAACACTGCAGATGCAGAGAATGACGGTTCTGATATCAGAAATAACATCTATCTTCCGGGAGAAGAAGACGTTTGGATCGACTACTTCACAGGCGAGCAGTATCAGGGCGGACGAGTTCTTAACAACTTCGACGCTCCGCTTTGGAAACTTCCGGTATTCGTAAAGAACGGCGCGATCATTCCGATGTGGGAAGAGAACAACTCTCCGGAAGAGATTGACAAAGCAAACCGTATCGTAGAGTTCTGGCCGGATGGAAAGAGTTCCTATACGATGTTTGAAGACGACGGTAAATATATCGAGAACGATCTGAAAGAAGAAGGCGAGTATGGAAAAGTAACAAACGCTTCTTACGGCGATCATGTATCCGCGAAGTTTACGTCTGAAGTAAAAGACGGAACAGCTACATTGACAGCAGAGAAGTCAACAGGAAGCTACAACGGATATAAGAAGGATAAAAACACAACATTCGTTGTAAACGTATCTAAAGAACCGTCGAAAGTAACAGCGAAAAATGGCAGCGAAACTCTCGAAGTTAAAAAAGTACAGAGCAAAGCTGACTTTGATGCGGAGAAAGCAGAAAAAGGAAAAGCAGTTTACTTCTACGATGAGTCTCCGGTGATCGAGACATATGCATCTGAGAAAGAAACCGGCATTGCAGATCTTGTAAAAGGTGTGAAGAGAACTCCGAAGCTGTATGTGAAATTCGCACAGGCTGACGCGAAAGCGGTTGATCAGACATTAGTGATCGAAGGGTTCGCAAACGACGGAAATATTCAGAAAGATCAGTTGAATGAGAACCTTGCAGTTCCGACACTGACAGAGAATGTTGATGCGAAAACACCGACAAGTATCACACTTGGATGGAATAAAGTAGAAAACGCTACATCTTACGAGCTGATGATCGACGACGTTGTATTTGCCGTTGGCGATGCTGATGCATATACGCATGTAGATCTTGCTTATCATTCAGAGCATACATATCAGGTTCGTTCAAGAAATGCTGAGGGATATTCCAAGTGGAGTGAGAAACAGACATTCCAGTCAGCAGAAGATCCGTGGAAAGATACGCCGAAGCCACAGTCAATTAAATGGACGGGAACGCTTTACGGAGAACATAGCGCAGATCTTGCATTTGACCAAGTCTTCCAGCAAGGTGATGGCGGCTTCCATTCAGGTGGAGATGCAATCGGACAAACACTTACTGTAGATTACGGCAAAGCTTATAAGCTTGATAAGATCGAGTATTATCCGCGTACGGATGCGTCTAATGGAACTGTTACAAAGATGAAACTTGAGACAAGTCTTGACGGTGTGCATTGGTCAGAGGCGAAAGAGTATGACTGGAATAGAGATGCTGAAACGAAAGTGATGGATAAGCTGAACTGTGGAGCGCGTTATATCCGTTTCACACCACTTGCGGCATTGGGTAATTTCTTCTCTGCAAGCGAAATTAAAGTTTACAAAGAAGAAAATTCAACTCCGTTTGCAGTCGGAAGTACAAATAACAGCGAAACGGTAATCGAAGCTGACTACACGAACATGAAGAACTATCTCGGAGTAGGCGGAGACGATAAGATCTTCATCGATCAGATCAAGAGCCGTTACGGCGATATTAACATGAACAACGTTTATGACGTTTATGATTATGCATTCACGATGTTCCAGTTAGATAATGGAACGACGAAGACAGACAGCGTTTCAGGAGAAGCTATGCTTCTTGCAAGCAGCGACAGCGTGAAGAAAGGCGAGACGTTTACAGTTGACGTTTATGCACAGGATGTCGCAGGATTGAACGCGTTTGGACAGGTGATCAATTACGATCAGAGTAAAGTGGAATTTGTTTCCTGCGAAGTTTCTCCACTCCTTGCTCAGATGGAAGACCTGACAGTTAATAAAAAGTATGAAGACAGAGCATATGTAAACCTTGCGTTTGCAAACCGTGGAGACAAAGAACTCTATGCCGGAAGCGACGTACTTGCTACAATCACAATGAAGGCAAAAGAAGATATCTCTACAACAGATGAGAAAGTGATCGACCTTTCTAAAGTAACTTTGATCGGACCGAACTACAGCATGATCGAGTCAACGGTTGACGCAGAAGTTGAGATCCCGGACGTTCCGGTAACAGAGAAGAAGTTCGGACAGGCAGACTTCAATATCACAATGACAAATGAAATCCTTACAGAGGATAATGCAGAAGAGCCGAACGTAGGAAAATTGATCCAGCAGGGCAACTACAACGGACTGTTCAACGGAACGATCGGACGTGATTTCGAGCTTAAGTGGGATGTTGACAGCAACCATGATCCGGAGACAGGAGCGCTTCCGGAGTACATCAAACTTCCGTTGACGATGCATCTTGCATTAAAGAATCCGGAAGCATTGAATAAAGTAGTCGTATCGAACGCAAACAAAGGCAACGGTTATTTGCAAAAAGCATCTGCAAAACTAATTTACACAGATGATACAGAATCTGATGAGATCAAGATTGAGACGGAACAGGATAAATACACATTCGAGTTTGAAGGCGGAAAAGCAGTAAAAGAAGTACAGATTACATTCTTGCAGGCTACATCGACAGGCAACAAGAATAACATGCTCACACTTGCAGAACTTGAACTGTCAAATCTTTCTAACACACCGGTTACAGGAATCACAGCAGATCCGAACAATGCAAAAGAGATGTTTGTCGGAACATTGGCAGACATTAATGCAATCGTTCAGCCGGACAATGCAACAAACAAATTCTTCACAGTAGAAAGTTCTAATGAGGACGTTGTGAAGATCATTACGCTGGCAGATGAGAACAAACATCCGATCTACAAAGCGAGAGCGATGAAGGAAGGAAAGAGTACGATCACTCTGACAGCAGCAGGAAACAAAGAAGTAAAAGCAACATATGATATCAATGTTAAAGTCGGCGTTGATATTTCGGGATTGAACGAAGCACTTGCGAAAGCTCGTGCATATCAGGCATCTGCTTACACAGAAGAAAGTTATGGACAGCTTACAGCAGCAGTAAATGCGGCTACAGAATTGCTGAAGGGCGAATATACTAAGAATCAGGTACTTGAAGCGCAGATGGCAATTTACGCGGCAATCGACGGACTTACATTCCGTCCGCTTGATGAAACAAAACTGCTTAATGCAGAAGGATTCACAGTAACGGCAACAAGTGAATGTGATCCTGATAAACTTGAGGATGGACTTGCAACAAACGTACTTGACGGAAAAGAGGATAATTACTGGCATACAGAGTACAACAAAGATGTATTGCCGCAGAGCCTCAATTTCGATCTCGGCGGACTTTACAACTTGGCAGATATTACATTCCTTGCTCGTCAGGGAGTGACAAACGGCGATATTCTGAAAGCGCAGATCTTTGTAGGAAGCGACAAAGACGATATGAAATCTGTCGGAACATATGAGTTCGACGAAGAAGGAAACGTTCTTGTAAACAGAGATCAGTATCAGCAGATCGCTTTTGATGCGAAAGATGTAAGATATGTAGAGTTCAAAGTTCTTAAAGCAGGAGCACAGGATAAATTCGCAAGTATGGCAGAGATCCGTTTTTACGGAGAGAAAACGACAGCAGCGCTGAAAGCTCTCTATGACAGCTATGTGGCAGAAAACTTGGATAAAGCAGACTACACAGCAGACTCATGGGCAGTATACGAAGCGAAGATGAATGATGCGAACGCTCTCATCGGAGCAAACGATACAACAAATGCAGCAGCAGGCGAGGCTTTGACAGCATTGCAGACAGCGCATGACAGACTTGTGAAACTTAATCCAGATCCGCAGCCGGGCGATGTAGATAAGAGTGGACTGACGACTCTTTATAATCAGTACAAAGACACCAAAGCAGACGGATATACAGCAGAAAGCTGGACAGCATTCAATGAAGCTCTTATGAAAGCACAGAGTGTTCTTGCAAATCCGAATGCAACACAGGATGAAGTAAATGCAGCAAAAGAAGCATTGCAGACAGCTTATGACGGTCTTGTAAAAGACACAACTCCTGATCCGAACCCGAACCCGAATCCGGATGGAAACGGCGGTAGTGGCGGAAACAGCGGAAGCAATGGAAACAGTGGAAATAGCGGAAGCAATGGAAGCAACGGAAACGGTGGCAATGCAGCTGTTGTTACAGGTGACAGCGCAAACATCGCAGGATATTTGATGGCGCTTGTGGCAGCGGGCGGAATCGCTGTAGTAACATTCTTTAGAAGAAAAAGAGTGAAATAAAAATATCTGATTCGTAAGATGAAGATTATATGAAACAAAAAAGGCGGTGCGCGTAAGGCACCGTCTTTTTTGTGCGACGAGTTAAAATTCGGGATTGCAGGAGAAGAGATCTTTCCAAACAGGAAGATCGGATTTATGAGAGATGGAGTTTCAAATCTGAAATTCCATCTCTTTTCCGGTTTTGGGATGACGAAATGTTAGCTTGTAAGCGCAGAGATGAAGTTGTCCTGCCTGAAATCGTTTTGTCGAAGATTGTACGGAATTCATATGATCGGTGATTTCTTTGCCATATTTCCGATCGCCTATAAGGGGGTGTCCGAAATGTGCCATTTGCACACGAATCTGATGATGTCTGCCTGTGTCAAGATGGATTTCTACTAAGGCAGAAGATTCATTTTGCAATGGCGGCTGCCTGTGGTTTCGGGACGTGTGTTTTGGCGTGTCAGTCGATTTGGAATCGGTAAATTTTTCGTTTCCGGGCGCGCCGTATGTTTCTATTGTTCTGTAGTGAAGTCTGGCAAGTTTTGCTCCCGGAGTCGTTTTCGTACAGACTGCGGAACTGTTTGTACGGGCATCTTTGACGAGATAGTTTTCAAGAGAGCCTTCCTGCGGTTCGGGAATGCCTGATATTACTGCAAGATAATATTTCCCAAATTCTTGGGAAGTGAGCTGGCGGTTTAGTTCCTTTGCGGCGGCAGGTGTTTTTGCAAAGACGAGAATCCCTTCTACAGGCTGGTCGAGGCGATGAATGATCGCAAGATACGGTTCGCCTGATTTTGCCCGGTGAAATTTACGTGAAGAAAAAAGATGGTTTTTGAGCAGGCTTTCCATGTCGGAAGTTCCGATATGACTGCTCTGAGTCGGCGTTCCTGCGGGTTTATGGCAGACGATGATCTGCTCGTCTTCGTATATAATAAGCGGGGATGCATTTTTTATCATTTGTCTTATTTTCGCTCCTTCGTATTATTGACTTTTCAATGTGTTACGGCTAAACTGATTATCATATAAAAGAATTTTCAGGTCAACCCTTTAAGGAGGAAATTCATGATAAATAATGAGTGGGAAAGATCGTTGGATGAATTGAATCGGACGATTCAGGACGCTATCGATCATCAAAATTACGGACGGTTAAATCAGAATGTGACGGATACGATCGGACGTGCGATGGAAGGACTCTCCAGAGGACTAAGAAACGGAATCCGTTACGGAAGCGATGCGATGAATGCCGCTGCGGATAATTTTGCACAGAGGCAGAGACAAGCGGGAAACACACCGCCGTTTCATAATCAGGGAACAGGATCAGCAGGTGGTTTCACGCAGAATCAGGGAGCGGGCTCAGCAGGTGGATTTACACAGAATCAGAGGACAGGCGCAGCGGGCGGATTTACACATAATCAGGGAGCGGGCTCAGCAGGCGGCTTCGCGCAGGATCAAAGAACGGGAACAGCGGGGAATTCCGTGCACAGAGGCGGAATCCTTTATCTGAAGGGAACGGCAATAAAGGTCGGCGGTATCTTCCTCGCGATTACGGGATACCTTGGGATGATCGTTACTCTGATCATCGGTCTGATGCTTCTGTTGGGAAGTTCGGTAACAGGCTGGCAGATGGAGATAAATGTCATGGCGGCTTTGATGGGCGGTTTTTCTGTTGCGTTTGCAGTGATGGGAATTATCGGAACATCGAATGCGTGTACGGTGAGCCGTTTTGGAAAATATGTGAAAATGATCGGAAACAGGGAATATTGTGACGTAAAAGAATTTGCACAGCAGAGCGGACGTTCTGTGAAAGCAGTTGTGAAAGATTTGAAAAAGATGATTAAAAAAGGCTGGTTTCGGCAAGGTCATCTTGATGAGCAGGAAACATGTCTTATGACGAGCAACGAAGCTTATCGCCAATACACGGCGCTTATGGAAAGAACGCGTCGGGAAAAACAGGAAAAAGAAGAGCGGGCAGCGAAGGAACAGGAAGAGTTTTCCAGACTTTCTCCGGAAGTCCAGAAGATCATCGAAGCAGGCGACGAATATGTGAGGGCGATCAAAGCGGCGAATGACGCAATACCCGGAGAAGAAATTTCGGAGAAAATCGCCCGTATGGAAATGCTTGTAGACAGGATATTTGACCGGGTCGAGCAGAAACCCGATACGGTCAGTGATATCCGAAAATTAATGGATTATTATCTTCCGATGACGATGAAACTGCTGCAGGCGTATGAAGATTTGGATGCACAGCCTGTACAGGGAGAAAATATTATTTCTTCCAAAATAGAGATCAAAAAGACGATTGACACTCTTAATGTGGCGTTTGAAAAGTTGTTGGACGATCTTTTTCAGGATACGGCGTGGGACGTGTCGTCGGATATATCGGTTCTGAATACGATGCTGGCACAGGAAGGACTTACGGAAGACGAGATCAGAAAGTAAAAGCGCGCAGCGAGTGGAGAAGATAAGATAGAAAAGATGTTCGCAGCGAGTAAAGAAGATAAAATAGAAGCTCGGGGAATGATGAGTGAAGATAAGTAAGATAGGGCTGAAGAAAGAAATGGAAAAGGAGATTAAAGAAATGGGAACAGAATTTAAGGACTTAGACACCACTCCGACATTGACGTTAGATCCGTTTCAGGCGGCGGATAAAAAGGAAACTCCGGCCGTGCAGCAGGTAGAAGAACCGGTGCTGGACGACAGCGTTTTGACAGAAGAAGAGCGTCAGACGGTCGAGGCATTTGCAAAGCAGATCGACTTGACGAATTCATCGCTGATCCTTCAGTACGGAGCGGGAACGCAGAAGAAGATGGCGGATTTCTCCGAATCGGCGTTGGATAATGTGAAATCTCAAGATCTCGGCGAGGTGGGGGCTCTCCTTACCGGCGTTGTGACGCAGTTGAAAAGTTTTGATGAAGATGAAGAAGAAAAAGGCTTTTTCGGCATTTTTAAGAAAGCGTCGAACAAAATTGATTCTATGAAAGCAAAATACGCAAAAGCCGAGACGAATGTAAATGAGATTATCAAGGCGCTGGAGAAGCATCAGGTACAGCTTATGAAGGATACAGCGCTTCTTGATAAGATGTACGAACTGAATCTGACATATTTTAAGGAATTGTCGATGTATATTCTTGCGGGAAAGAAGAAACTTGCGGAAGTGAAAAGAACACAGCTTGCGGATCTGATGAGCAGGGCGCAGGCATCAGGACTGCCGGAAGATGCGCAGGCGGCGAAAGATTTGGATGAGATGTGCATTCGGTTTGAGAAGAAGATCCATGATCTTGAACTGACAAGAATGATTTCTATTCAGACTGCGCCTCAGATTCGGCTCGTTCAGAATAATGATACAATGATGGTTGAAAAGATCCAGTCTACAATCGTAAATACGATTCCTCTTTGGAAGAGTCAGATGGTTCTTGCGCTTGGGGTAGAACATTCGACGCAGGCAGCGGAAGCGCAGCGGCGTGTTACGGATGTGACGAATGAGCTTTTGAAGAAAAATGCAGAGAAACTGAAGATCGCAACGACGGAAACGGCTCGGCAGTCCGAGCGGGGAATCGTGGATATGGATACGCTCAAAGCAACGAACGAGTCTCTGATCTCTACGCTTGATGAAGTAATGGCAATCCAGCGTGAAGGCAGGGAAAAACGTCAGGCTGCGGAGGCGGAACTTCGCAATATGGAGCAGGAATTAAAAGGAAAGCTTTTGCAGCTTCACGGATAATGTTTGGGATAAGGTCTTAGATGCACGTTTAGGATGGTATTTTCGGAATGAATACTTGGAACGGCGGTTTCGGTTGACATTCTGCCGGATTTTGGGTAAAATCACAGATGCAAACAGGCGAGGAAAGAGAATAGTATATGTGTGGAATGCATCAGAGAGAAGGCGGTTGGTGAAAGCCTTTGCAGGAACACATTGAACCGGCTCCGGAGCTCTGTATGAAAATACAGCGTATATCTGCGTTAAAGATAAAAGAGAGAACAACGGCAGGCAGGACGTCTGCGGTGTTAATAAGGGTGGTACCGCCGAGATGCTCGGTCCCTTGTGGGGAAGAGCGTCCCGGCGTTTTTATATAGGCGCATATAGGAAATGAGACGCTTTTCCGGCAGAGAAGTTTTGGCGCTATCCGGGAATCTGCCGCGTTACCGGAAATTTTTACGATCCGGGAGAAACGGGCAAAACGGAAGAAACGGTCGAAACGGTCGATTCGGACGGATATGGCTAAACTGCTGCGCTATGGAAGCGATGGAAGAAAAGTCGGAACAAAAGATAAAAAGTTCCGAAAATGATTTGGGAAATGAGGTAAGAAAATGGCGAAAGAAAAGAAACTTGTACAGTCGATCACATCGAGAGACGAAGATTTTGCACAGTGGTATACAGATGTTGTGCGGGAAGCAAAATTATGTGATTATTCAGGCGTAAAGGGATGTCTGAACTATCTTCCGAACGGATATGCAATATGGGAAAATATTCAGTCGGATCTTGACAAACGTTTTAAAGACACAGGTGTGGAAAACGTATATCTTCCGGTTTTGATCCCGGAAAGCCTTTTGCAGAAAGAAAAAGACCACATCGAAGGGTTCGCGCCTGAAGTAGCGTGGGTAACACACGGCGGAGCGGAGCCGCTTCAGGAGAGATTCTGTATCCGTCCGACATCTGAGACATTGTTCTGTGACGTGTGGAGCAAGACGGTTCAGTCTTACAGAGACCTTCCGAAAGTATGGAATCAGTGGTGCTCGGTTCTTCGTTGGGAGAAAACGACAAGACCGTTCCTTCGTTCAAGGGAATTCCTCTGGCAGGAAGGTCATACGATTCATGCGACATATGAAGAAGCGGAAGAACGTACAAAATTAATGTGGAAAGTATATAAAGACTTTGTAGAAGAAGATCTTGCGATTCCGGTTGTTGCCGGAAGAAAAACAGAAAGTGAAAAATTTGCGGGAGCGCAGGACACTTATACGATTGAAGCGCTGATGCACGACGGTCAGGCTTTACAGTCGGCGACAAGCCATTTCTTCGGAAATTCTTTCCCGGATGCATTTGACATTAAGTATGCAGATAAAAATAATGAACTGCACAGTGTGTACGAGACATCATGGGGATTATCCACCCGAATCATCGGTGCGATCATCATGGTTCACGGCGATGACAGCGGTCTTGTACTTCCGCCGAGAATCGCTCCGGTACAGACAAGAGTTATTCCGATCGCGCAGCATAAAGAAGGTGTTCTCGATAAGGCAAATGAACTTCTTGACGCTCTTAATAAAGCCGGATATCGCGCGAAGATCGATGATTCCGAAAAGAGTCCGGGATGGAAATTCAGTGAGCAGGAGATGCTCGGAATCCCGACTCGTATCGAGATCGGACCAAAAGATATCGAAAACGGTCAGGTTGTTGTTGTGCGCAGAGATACAAGAGAGAAGATCGTTGTGGCAATCGATGAGATTACAACGAAACTCGGTGAAATCCTTGAGACGATCCAGGCAGACCTTTATGCGAAAGCAAAAGCGTTCCTTGATGACCACATCAGTTCTGCGGTGACTATGGATGAGATGAAAGATGCGGTTTCCGAAAAGAAAGGTTTCGTAAAGGCAATGTGGTGTGGAGACGAAGCTTGTGAGGATGAGATTAAAGCACAGACAGGCGGAGTGACATCACGATGCATTCCTATGGAAGAAGAACATCTGTCTGATGTATGCGTCTGCTGTGGAAAACCTGCGAAACATATGGTTTACTGGGGAAGAGCATACTAAAATACATTATTTGTAAATGGGCAGTTTAAAACAGGAGTGGATTTCTTCGCTTTTGGAAGAAATACGTTCTGTTTTACAGCGCTGCTTCTCGATAAATAATATAGAAGAAATAAGATAGTGTTGTACAAAAAGGCTATAATCGTTTTGGAAAATGAACGACTATAGCCTTTTTTGAAATCCTAAATATGCAAAATGACGAAAATGGGGGGGTGATAATGACAATTTTGTTTAAATGTGATAAGGTTATAAGGTCTATGAAAAATAAAATTGTGAAAAAAGGGGAAAGGAAAAGTATGAAAAAGAGAAAGTATCTGGCATTGTTGCTGGCTGCCGGAATGATCGTGCAGACAGCTCTTTCGACCGGCGGAGTTGTGCAGGTTCAGGCTGCCGAAGACACATACGTTAAAACGGATGAGCTGACAGACAACGATACGGCGGCGCCGAAGAAAGATAGTGTTATACCGTCAAAGAATCAGTATGAGTATCAGAAACAGGAACTGGCTGCATTTTGTCATTTTGGAATGAATACATATACCGGAAGCGAGTGGGGGAACGGAAAAGAAAATCCGAATCAGTTTCAGCTGACAAATGATTTTGATGAAGAAACTTATGTAAAAGCGATTCATGACGCAGGGTTTAAGAAACTGATCATTACGGCAAAGCATCATGACGGTTTCTGTATATGGCCAAGTGAAATGACGACACATGATACCGAAACGGCAGGTTATGAAGGCGACGTTTTAGAAGAACTTTCCAGAGCGTGTACAAAATATAATATTGACATGGGACTGTATCTTTCTCCGTGGGATGTAAATAGTGAATATTATGGTTACAAAGATAAGGATGGAAAAAAACTTGTCGGAGCTGACGGACAGCCGTTGAATGGAAAAACATGGGATCAGGTAAAACAAGAAGACGCTCTTGATTATAACGAATACTATGATAATCAGTTGAAAGAGATTCTTGGAAATGATAAGTACGGAAACAACGGTCATTTTAAAGAAGTTTGGATGGACGGCGCAAAAGATACGAACGACAAGAGCAATGCGCAGGATTATGATTTCCAGAGATGGTTTAAGACAATTCAGCAATACGAAGGAAAAGCAAGCGGAAAGTACGAGGACGATTGCCTTCTTTTCGGCGCGGAATCTTATACAACTGTAAGATGGATCGGAAATGAGAGAGGATATGCGGCTGAAGAAACGTGGGCAAAGTCAACAATCGACAGAGAGAATAATACGATCAATAGTAACAGTAGAGACGGATATACGAAAGGATTTCCGAATGGAAATCAGTGGACTGTGCCGGAGGCGGATACAAAGATTACGTCAGGCTGGTTCTGGGGAGAAAGCAAGAAAACGCCTCTTTCGATGGAGCAGCTTGCAGGTATTTATTTCGGATCGGTTGGACACAACGCTACATTGTTACTGAATGTTCCCCCGAATAAACAAGGAACGGTAGATGCGGATATTCTTGCTCGTGTGGCAGAGTTCGGAAAAGCAGTTCAAAATACGTTTGATAAGAACTTGGCTGAAAAAGCGTCTGTTTCTGCGACAGAAGTAAGAGGAAACTCAAAGAAATATTCACCGGAGAATCTGCTCGACGGAAATGATGAGACTTATTGGACAGTAGGAGACGGTACGACAAGCGGAAAAGTATTGATCGATTTGGGAGAATCCAAAAAGTTCGATGTTGTGTCGATAGAAGAGGCAATCCAGTTTGGACAGCGTATCGGATCTTTCAAAGTAGAATATAAAAACGGTAATGGAGAATGGAAGACGTTTGACCAGGGAACAACGATCGGAGCAAAACGTCTCTGTCGTAAAAAAGCTGTAAAAGCGGATAAGCTTCGTATTACAGTTACTGCTCATAACCAGGCGGAAAATAAAGTTCCGATATTAAGCGAGATTGGCGTATATGAGGCTGCGGAAGGATTTGAACTTGGAACGGGTATCCCGTCAGGTCTGCAGACGAAAGATGACCGTGGATTTACGCTTAGCAGCGGATGGCATCAGGAAACGAACGATCAGATGATAGAAGGAACGGGTATCTGGATCAACGGAAACGGAAATGGGGAGAATGCGCCATATGCGGAGACGAAGTTTAAAGGTACGAAGGCATGGGTTATCGGTACGATCGATCAAAAACACGGTCCGGCAGATGTATATATTGACGGGAAGAAAGTTGCATCGATTAATACATATTCTGCAACAAGAAAGTTGGGACAGATTTTATATGAAACGAATACGTTAGAAGACAAAGAGCATACTCTTAAGATTGTAAATACAGGGTCTAATACTCAGGCTGTAGGATTAGATGCAGTTGCGTATCTTGATAACGGTGGAAAGGGAATGGTAGAACTTGAAAAAGATGCCTATCGAGTGAATGAAGATACAAAATACCCAATTAAGCTGAAACGCGTCGGAGGTACGAACGGTGAATTGACAGTGCAGTTTGAGGTTGCTCCGGGAAGCGCATATCAGAAGCATTTTGATGCTGATGGAAATATGACAGTAACATTTAAGGATGGACAGGAAGAGGCAGAAGCATTTGTCACAACGAAGCGTGTGAAGGAAAAAGAAGGTGACGTTTATTTTTCTGCTTATTTAAGCGCTCCGACAGAAGATGTTCTTCTGGGATTCATTACAAAAGCAAAGATTACGATTGCAGATACAGAATCTTATGACAAGCAGGAACTTCTTGACAAGATCAAAGAAACAGAGAAAGCGGGATATCAGGAATCACTTTATACAACAGCAAGTTATAAAAATTATGTAGATGCATTAAAAGCAGCCAAAGAAGCGGCAAAGAAAGCAAACTTGACTCAGGAAGAAGCTGCAAAAGCATGTGCGGCTCTTGATGCGGCAATCGCAAGTTTGACAAAACGAAGTACATTCAGTGAAACAGACAGACTGCAGTTCCCTAAAGTAAAAGGACGTAGTACGACTGTAGAAGCGGAATATTTTGTATTAGATTCGTCTAAAGCTGAAAAAGGTAAAGAGGTTCGCATTCAGCCGGATACAGGTGCAAGTAATGGGGCAAAAGTAGGATGGTTTGAAAAAGGTAATGTGATAAAAGCGCCATTCCATGCTGAAAAAGAAGGAAAATATACAGTAACTGTGACATACCAAAGTGGAAGAGATTCTGGCAATCCGAATAAAATTAACTGGGGTGGAACGAATGTAGACAGCGGTTCGGTCAATGTAGTAGGAAAGAATACACAGAATCCTGTTTTTGAAGAGAAGTCATTTGACATTAATGTGACAAAAGCAGGTGATGGTGAGTTAGTGCTTACTGCAGATGCAAGTTCGTCTCCTAATATTGACAAGTTTGTTATCACAGCGAAAGAAGTTTCTGCTGCAACATATAAGATTACGGCGACAGCAGGAGAGCATGGTAAGATTGAAGGCGTTACAGGTACGGAAGTGACAGTAGAAGAAGGCGCGAGCCATACGTTCAAGTTTGTACCGGATGAAAATTATGCGGTAAAAGATGTTATCGTAGACGGCAACTCGATTGGCGCGGTAGATTCTTATACATTTGATGATGTGACGGCAAATGGCCATACGATTGAAGTACAGTTTGAAAAGGCAGTTTATGCAGAAGATAACCGATTTGTATTCCCAACGGATGGTAATACAAAAACAGCTGAGGCAGAGAGATTTGAGATTCATGATGTAAAAGATCCGACAGATGGTGAATGGCATTGCGGAGTAACTGCGAAAGACTGGGCAAGTGGCGGAAAGATTGTAAATGCGATGAATAAAGGGGATACGATTACCCTTTACTATGATGCACCGCAGACAGGCGAATATACAGTGACGGTATATTATAGAAGCGGAAATCCGCAGAATGGTCTTACATGGGCTGAAAAAGATGGAAAAATCAAATCAGGAAATGTGACAGCAGGAGCAGGAGATAGTGCAGCGGCAACACATACGACAGAGTTTACACTGAATGTAGAGACGGCAGGTCCGGGATGTCTTGTATTCACAGCACCGGATGCGAAAGCTCCGCAGTTGGATAAATTCGATATCAAGAGTCCGGGAACACCGGTTCCTCCGATTTCTGCAGTAGAGCTTGAAGCGGCAGTTGAGGCTGCTAAGGGATTAGATCTGAATGATTACAAAGATGACGATGCCAAAACTGCATTTACTGCAAAACTGGCAGAGGCGGAAAAACTTCTTGCAGACATTGCCGGCGGAAGCTTTGCGGGAACACAGGACGAGGTGAATCAGATGGCAAAAGAGCTGAAAGCTGCACAGGATGCTTTGAATGAAAAAGAGCAGACTCCTCAGGTGAATAAAGATACGCTTAAGGAGGCAATCGGCAAGGCGGAAGCGCTTGATCTGACACAGTATAAAGAAGAAGGTAAGGCAGAGTTTAATGCGGCTCTTCAAAATGCAAAGGCTGTTCTTGAAAAAGCAGATGCAGATCAGGATGAAATCGATCAGGCAACGCTTGCATTGAATACGGCAATCCAGAATCTGAAACCGGTCGACGGCGGAAGCGGCGATGGAAACGGTGAAGGAAACGGAAATGGAAGCACAGGCGGAAACGGAAACGGCAGTGGAAGCACAGGCGGAAGCGGAAACGGTAGTGGAAACGCAGGCGGAAATGGAAGTACAGGAGGCAGCGGCACAGGAAATTCGGCAGTGCAGACAGGCGACAGCTCAAACCTGTTTGTATATGCGGGAACATTACTCCTTGCAGCGGCAGCGTTCGTATTCGGATTCAGAAGAAGAAATCAGGAAAAATAATTCTGATGCCGAAGGCATTCGGACAGTCTGAATAAAGAGATAACAGAGACGGGAAAGTTATGGATTATCTGAGAAGATAACCGTGATTTTCCCGTTTTTTGTATCAAGAAAACCACGCGATAGTCGCGTGGTTCCGTGAAAGCTTTAGCG
>ERZ780150.1250-NODE-1250-length-17360-cov-4.642704_pt1 | contig 17360 bp, 12 predicted proteins | sample MGYA00511019_ERZ780150 | MGnify/ENA primary metagenome ERZ780150 (study PRJEB29588, sample SAMEA2151633) | human gut metagenome | biome: human gut; feature: human-associated habitat; material: faeces | place: Denmark | collected 2008/2010 ...
CGGAAACGCCCCGTCCATCCGCCGGAACAGCGCTTCATACAGCGCCAGCTCCGCCGGATGGCCGTCGAAGAACATCCCCGCATCCGCTGTGCAGTGCTCTGGTACGCGCATAGTGCCTCTCCTCTTCCGGCCTCTTAATCTCCATCAGCGCCAGTTACAGGCCGTTGACCACCCGTTCCGGACGCTTGCCGTCCATCAGCTTTTCCAGATCCGCAAACACCATCCGCGCGGCCTCCCGGAACGCCGCATGGCTGATCCCGCCCTGGGGGGGGCAGAGGGTCAGGCGGCCCGGGCACTCCGCCCCCAGCCGCCCCAGCGGGTGCTCCGCCGTCACAGGCTCCGGGTCATAGGCGTCCAGCGCCGCCCCCGCCAGACGGCCGGAGCGGATAGCCTCGCACAGGGCCGCATCGTCGATCACCGCGCCCCGAGCGGTGTTCACCAGATAGCTCCCCGGCCGCATCCGGCCGAAGAACGCCCGGTCCAGCAGGTGGGTGCTCTCCGGCGTGGCGGGCAGATGGAGGCTGATGATGTCACAGGTCTCCGCCAGCTCGTACAGGGGCAGATACCGGGCGCCGCACGCCTCCTCCACAGCCGGATCCTGCCGGTGCCGGGCGTAGTAAAACACCTCGCTGCCGTTGGCCCGCAGCCGCTGCGCCGTAGCCTGGCCGATGGCGCCGAAGCCCACCAGCCCCACCCGGCAGGTGGACAGATCTTCCGGCACATGGGCTGCCAGCTCGTTCACCGCCTCATGCTGCTGCCCGGCCCGCACCATCCGGTCTCCCCACAGCGTCTGGTGCAGCAGCATGCTCATCAGCGTCACCGCCAGCTCCGCCACGGGGCCTGCGTTGCACCCGGCGCAGTTGCACACATAGATGCCCCGCTCCCAGGCCGCCGCCAGGTCAATCCGGTCGTAGCCCACCCCGTCGCTGTGGATCAGCTTGAGATGCGGCATCCGAGCGATCAGTTCCTCTGTCACCGGCGTCACCGGTGCGGCCACCAAAGCCTCCGCATCGCCGCCAGCTGCCAGCCAGCGCTCCTCCGGCCCCTCCCGGTCCGTGAACACCAGCTCCATCCGCCCCGCAGCGGGAATATCGGGCAGATACCGGTCATATCGGCTGCTGGGATGTAAGATCAAAACCTTCAACGCTCTTTCGCCTCCAAATCATTTGCCCGGCCCACTGCCTCCACATCTGCGGCGGTGATCCGCGTCAGGTCCTCCCGGTTGACGGACGCCTGTCCCGCCAGACGGCCCGCCTGCCGGACCAGGATCTGCTCAAACAGGTTTCGCACGCCCCGGGCGTTGCCGAAGGAGGCCGCATCCGCCATCCGCCTTTCCAGCAGGGAGCGCAGCGGCGCCTCCGCCTCCGGCTCCAGAATGTAGCACCCTTTTTCACACTGCATCCGGAAGATGGCCAGCAGTTCCTCCGCCGTGTAATCTGCAAAGTGGAGGAAGCGGTTGAACCTGGACTCCAGTCCCGGATTGGAGTGGATGAACTCGTCCATCAGCCCGTCGTAGCCCGCGACGATCACCACCAGGTCGTCCCGGTGGTCCTCCATGGCCTTCAGCAGCGTGTCGATGGCCTCCTGGCCGAAGTCGTTGGCCCCGCCGCCGTTGAGGGCGTATGCCTCGTCGATGAACAGCACACCCCCCAGAGCGGAGTCGATGACCTTCCGGGTCTTGATGGCTGTCTGTCCCACGTAGCCCGCCACCAGCCCGCTGCGGTCCACCTCCGCCAGCTGCCCCTTGGACAAGATGCCCAGGCTGTGGTAGACCCGGGCCATCAGCCGGGCGATGGTGGTCTTTCCCGTGCCGGGATTGCCGGAAAACACCATGTGGAGACTCATGTCCGCTGTGGGCAGGCCGTGCTGCCGGCGCAGACGCTCCACCGCCGCCAGATTGATGAGGTCTTTCACCTCCCGCTTCACCGCACTGAGGCCCACATAGCTGTCCAGCTCCTTCTGCAGATCCTCGATGTTCTCTTTGGGGGGAGCTTTGGCGGTGTCTTCCTGTTTCTGTTCTGCCGCCTCTGGCGCCTTTTTCTCCCCGCCGTCTGCCGGCGGGGTCCTTTTTTCTTTCTCCGGCAACGGAACCGCAGGCACATGCTTCTCCGGTGTCGGAGTGCCCCAGAAGTCCGCGCCCATGCGGCTGAGGTTGTGCTCCGTCATAGAGCGGATCACCTCCAGCTGCCGCAGGATGATCTCGTCCTTTTTGCTCTGATCCCGCTTGTCCATCCGCTCACACCCCCCACAGTCTTGTATGTGCCAGCGCCCGGAACAGGCAGGCGGCGATCAGCCCCGTCAATGCCCCGGTAAAGAGGGACACCCCCAGCAGCACCGGCAGGTAGTACAGCGGCGCCGTGTTGCCCAGCGTCAGCACGGCTGCGGCCACCTGGCCGCAGTTGTGGGCCGCTGCTCCGCCCACAGACACTCCGTAGACGGAGAGGCGCTTCAGCCGGGAGAGGGCGATCATCACCCCCATGGCCGTCACGCCCCCCAGCAGGGAAAAAATCAGCGCGTTCATGTTTCCTGCAAAGACCGCCCCCAGCAGGCACCGGGCCAGCAAGATCAGCAGCGCCTGCCCCGGTCCCAGGGCGTACAGGGCGAACAGCGTCACGATATTGGCCAGTCCCAGCTTGATCCCCGGAATGGGGATGGCCAGGGACAAGGGGAAGAAGTTCTCCAGATAGCTGAGCGCCAGCGCCATGGCCGTCAGCACCGCGCACAGCGTCAACTGTCTCGTCGTCAGTTTCATGGAGCCTCCTTATCCGATCACCAGATCCACGCCGTCATCCGCCGCCGCGCCGCCCTCCAGCTGCACGACGATCCGGGCGGGCAGGCACACGATGCTCTGTCCCCCGCGGGTGATCTCCCCCATGTGGACGCAGTCCTGGGTGGGGCAGTCGGACACCGTCACCTGGGCAGACTCTGGCCCAAAGGCCACCCGGAGGGTGTAGCCGTTGGACGTATAGGTCCGCTCCTCCGGTCCCGACAGGTCCGCCAGCACCACCCGATCCACCGGCTCCCGTTCGCAGACACTACCGCCGTCAGCGGGCCTATTTCCTCTCCCCCAGTCCAGAACAGAGCCGCGCAGGCCACCGCCAGCGCCAGCACAGCGGCCGCCGCCAACGCATCCCAGCCGTTTGGCCGCAGCTTAGGAGACGATTTCATACGCATACCCCGCCGAATCGTCCGGACGGAACCGGTCCGCGATGCCTGCAGTCGCCAGCAGCCGGCCGTCCTCTGTCACCAAGATCAGGTCAAAGTCATAGACGCCGCTGCGCCAGAGCTCCAGCGCCCGGTCCTCCCCCATGACGAACAGGGCCGTGGAGAGGGCGTCGCACATCGTGCCGTTGCCCGCGGCCCCATCCGCCACCACGGTGACGGAGGTAAGTCCGCTCTCCGCCGGGCGGCCGGTGGCAGGATCAATGATATGGTGATAGAGCTGTCCATTTTCCTCAAAATACCGCTGATAGCCGCCGGAGGTGACGGCAAAGGCGTCCGACGCCTCCAGGATCCCCGCCAAAGCCCCCGCGGACCGGGCCGGGTCCTGAATGCCGATCTGCCAGGGCTCCCCCTCCAAGTTCCCGCCGCAGACCCAGGTGTTCCCACCCAGGTCCACGATGCCGTGGGTGATGCCGTGCTCCTGGTAAATCGCAGCCATCCGGTCGCTGGCATACCCCTTGGCAATGGCTCCCAGGTCAATCCGGGTGCCCTGGTCCAGCGAGACAGCGGTCCCCTCCTCCAGGTGGACATGCTCCGCCCCCACGCAGGGCAGCAGCAACGCCAGTTCAGCGTCCTCCGGCACCCGGTAGGTGTCCTCCGTAAAGCCCCAGGCAGAGGACACCGGCGCCAGGGTGATGTCAAAGGCCCCGTCTGTGGCAGCGCTGAAATCCAGGGCCCGGGCAATCAGGTCGCGGAGTTCCTCCCCCACATCCACCGGCGTCCCCCCCGCCGCGCTGTTCAACCGGGACACTGCGCTGTCCTCCCGGGTGCGGGAGAGCGCCTCATCCAGGCGGTAGATCTCGTCTTCCGCCGCCGCAAGCGCCGCCTCCGTCTCCCCGCCGCAGGCCCGCAGGCCCATCACCGTGTCCATGGCGAAGACCTGTATGCTCTGCATCTCCTGCGCCGCAGTGCCGCCGCAGGCGGTCAGGCTCCCCGCCAGCAGCAGTGACGCCAGCAGTGCGCCCAAACGTTTCATAAGCAAATTCCTCTTGTCATCAGTATTTTTCGCAAAAAATCTCATAATAGAGGAGTATACCACGCCCCCGGGCAAATCTCAACCGGCAATCCTGACTCCTGTTGGAAAAAAGGGAAAAGTCTGGCTCCTTCCCCTTGCAAAGGCGCGAAATATCTGCTATACTATCATAGTATGCCAGCGGAAGCGCATGTTTTCCCGCGGCTATTTTCGGAACAAACACCCTGGAGGTTGTCCTATATGTCCAAAAATCCTGTCAGTAAATCCAAGCCGGTAAAGCGGAACGAGCCCATGCACAACGCGCTCAAGTTTTTTCTGGCCGGCTGCGTGGCGGAGATCTATCTGCTGGTCATCCGCCGCTTCTATGTGAACGGCACCGCCAATGAGCTTCTCGCATGCGACGCCGCACTGCCCTATCTGATGGCCGCGGGTGCGACAGTGGCTGTGATCGGTCTGGTCCTGGGCATCGTCTGGCGCCAGCAAACCAAGCGCCGCTGGATCGGCTGGTCGGTGTTTGCCGCCGGCGTTTTCCTGGGCGGTTCCGCCTGGATGATCCGCACCTTCTACGACTCCGCTCTCACCTTCCTGTGCGTGGTGGTTCCGGTGGTCATGCTGCTGGGCATTCTGTGGAATCTGTACGACCGGGAGTGCTCCTGGTCCCTGACCATCCTGGGTGCCTCCCTGATCGCCCTGTGGGTCTGCCGGCGGGTGCTGGACAGCATCTTCCTGGGTACCTATGTCCGGATCGCTGCGGTAGTCTATATCGTGGTGCTGATCGTAGCGGCTTTCCTCACCAACAAGGCGGACAAAAATGGCGGCAAGCTGGGCAATCTTCAGGTGTTGACTGCCGGCGCGGATCCCATGCCCATCTATGCGGCCTGCGGCCTGTCCGTCGTGGCGCTGGCCATCGCCCTGTTCAGCAGCACCATCGCCTATTACGCCATGTGGGCCCTGGCCATAGTGGTCTTTGCCCTGGCGGTGTATTACACGGTCAAGCAGCTCTGATAGATCCGCAGCCCCCCTTCGGGCATTCCGAAGGGGGGGCTGTTTTGTTCTCTCGCGTCCCGACAAAGGGACCCCCTTTCCGCCGCCTTGCAGCGCAGTATGTCCCGCAAGGCAAGCCGCTTTTCGTGGGAAGAAACCGCTCTGCCGCCCTAAACGGCTCAATACGCACGGCGGAAGAAGCGTATGGTATTTCTTATAAGAGCCAGCCGCCAAGGCAGACGGTTGTTCTTCCGGCGGGAGGGTCCGGACTTTGCGGCATGAAAACTGCGCATCGGTGAGCGGAAAATTCGTTATCAGCGATCCGAATCCCAAAGCAGCAGGCCACTCTTCCACCAACCGCCGCGGGGCACTGCCGGAATTATAAAAAGCTTCTTCTCTGGCTTGACGTCCCTTCCAGGTCAAGCTGGAACAGTCCGCCGCCCCGGCACATGTCTGTGAGCAGATTCCAGCCATTGGGGACTGGACAGGATGCTGAAGAGTGTGGCCCCATGATCTGCGCTGCAATAAACAAAAGAGGATTCTCCGTACGAGGAATCCTTCCGATAATCAAAGCAAAATCCGTCTGTGGTCAAGCCATAACCGCCGGTTAAGCCGGAGGCTTGCGTAGGCCCTATAAGGGCCTATTACCGGCAAGCGTCTCAAGATACATGGAAATTTATTCCGCTTGCATCACTTGCCATACAGCCCGTAAACGGGCAATCACCGTTCTAATAGCAGATTTCTATTAGTGGAAGGTTCATGTTAGCGGCTCACTTCACTCGATGTTTGATATTAAAGCTCTTTTTACGGGCCGCCCCACCGGCAGAGCTGATGGGGCGATCCAATGAGAAATCGCCGCAGTAAAAACTGCAGCGATTTCTAGTTTTGACAGGGGGTAACAATTCCAAACCTCTCAAGCATTTTAGCTCTTCCGTGACCACATACAACTGACTTGCTGGTTGGTGTCACTTATGCGCCATGATTTTTCCTGCTGTATTGCGGCGAAAGGTTACACATGGACAGCCCTGCCAATCCTGAGCATTCAAACTCTAAAGAACGGAATAAAGAATGAGAAGAATCAAGGGTTTTATTGCTCTTGAGTTTCTATTTCTTTTCGCTTACTGCTAAGTTTTTTCATTATTCTGTTAGCCTCGACTGAATACAGTGAGAGAAATTTTATTATAAGGCTCAAGAAGCACAAGGTAGCACCACCATTACCAATGCTTGGCCCCATAAGCCCATGTGCATTTATATTTCGAAGATTTGCACCAGCACGTTCGTCCATAATGGACTGAAAAGTAAAAATTATATCTTCATCATAGCATTCATGCAATTTATCTGACTTAAATAATTGTGAAAGAGGCTTATATTCCTCACAGCCATCTTTTATAAACGAAACAGTATCGCCACATAATGCAACCAGATTGCGGATAATATGTTCCATTTGCGGAAGCAAAATATGCATTGCCGCATAAAGTTTTCCGCTCAACCCCCAATAAAGTCCGAATTTTATGATCTCATTTCTTCCGCTGGGTATTACTGCATTCTTTTCTGTTAAAAAGGAAAGATCATCAAGAGATACTTGCCCTGCATTTTTGACGAAACCATATGCAAATTGAAGGCAAATAGTTTCATCCAAGTTTCTGCTCTCTGACACATATTTTACCATGTGTTTGAATAGTGTCTCTGGATCACCTTCTGGGTTTTGTAAATCAAGCGGCGGAATCACTTCGATGGTATGCCCTTCATCATTTAGTTTCTTATTTGTAAAGAGGGATGTTGATAAAAACTTATGTTGATTATCCAAGATCTGCTTTTTCACATCCTCTTTTCTATGGATCATGGATACCAAACCAAATTGAACAATTGTTTCCCTTAATGACAGCTCCTCAAATAATTGAGAAATACGGGTATTAATTGGTTTTGCATCAAATTCAAAGGGAATTGATGCCATATTTGACAAAGCTCTATGCTGATACTCACTAATACAGGCCCTTAAATCCAAAACTGTTTGTCTGTCTGTGGATTTGTTGTATAGCCTACAGGCTTTTTGGAGCAAATCTATTGCGCGGTGTATTCTGGAAGGATCTCCGTTTGCCAGTTGTTTGCCGCGCATCGCATAATATTGTGCCATTTCAGTAGACGCCAATTGAAGTTCCGTTGTGCGCTTCGTTCTTTTTAGAAGTCGGCATAATAATTGGAAAGATGCCTCTGTAATATGGATATGTTTTTCGTCTGCGTAAGATTTGTTGTGCTGATATATCTTCTGAGCAAGAAACAGATATAATGTTTGCTCGTCTGATTCGGCATCATTGTACGAAAGCTCAATGAGCTTTATGGACAGAAACAACGGATCATTTCCGTCCATTTTTTAAGCGCAGAATTAATGGTTTCTCGCACTTGCAAAAACGAAGTAGATTTTTTCCCTAACCTAATGGAAATATCATAAGCATGTTGAATAGCCTCAAAGCAACCCACCCAATTCTCTGCATCAAAAACATTTTCAAACACTGAGATGTATTCTCTTGTGGCACATTCTGCATAGCTGTGGTCAGATGTTTGAATCCATATGATATCTGATAATTGCGCCCGCATCCAATCTGGAGATATCACATTAACTGCCTCTTTAAGTATCTCAATGGCCCCCGAATCAATGTCCTCCATTGCATACGAACGATGACCATCAGATAATTGAATCAGCGGACGGTAATTGCATTCAGAGTGATTATACCCCAGTGAAAGAGCGCCTCCGATGATTGTAAGGGCAGCTTTATCTTGCTCGTTGGATGCTTTTTCAGCCGCATCTTTTAATTGAGATAATACTACATATTTATTGTCATGTCTTATATCTCGTAGCTCCTCCAATACAGCTAAGACTTTTTTTGTGAACAGACAAATCCCTCCCTTAAAGGGTCAAAGGTGTTAAAAAAATACTTGTTTATATTTGTTTATATTATATCTCTTAGAACTATTTTTCGCAATTGCTATAATAGGTTCATATACAAAGGAGGTCGAACCTATGCCGTACACCTACCCGCTGGAGTTCAAAATCAAAGCTATCCGCCGCTATGAAAAAGGTGAGTCCATTCAATCTCTGTGCCAAGAGTTACATATTGCTCAAAGCACACTGTACCACTGGCGAAAGCAGTTTTGCTCCATCACGACTCCGCAGAGATCATACACGCCTAAAGAATTTGATGCTATTTCACGTCAGCTTCAAAAGCTGGAACATATGATAGATGTGATTCGGTTGTCCGGCTTTATCCCAGCCGTGCCGCTTCAAAAACGGCTTGCTACACTGGAGCATCTCTATCATCAACCGGACAACCCTTTTAGTGTACATGAGCTATGCGACGCTCTGGGCGTTGCAAGGGGAACCTTCTATAACCACATTTTCCGTCGTGCAGACCGAAGTAAATATCAGGAGGAACAGAAACAGCTCGAATTAAAAGTGAAGCAGGTATTTGATGACAATGATCAAAGATTCGGTGCATCAAAAATCCGTATGATATTGGCAGAAAGCGGAATCCGTGTCAGTGCTAAGCGAGTCTCTGCCATTATGCAGGAACTGGATCTGCACAGTGTTCGTACCGATGCTAAGAAATTATATAAGGCAAAGCAGCAACGGCAAAAACAAAACTTGCTGGAACGGGTGTTCACAGCAAGTCGACCAAATCAAATCTGGGTAAGTGACCTTACATATTTTAAAGTCAAAAGCTATTGGGTATATCTGTGTGTGATCCTGGACCTTTATTCCCGCAAGGTGATTGGGTATAAGGTATCTCGCCACATGAGCACACGGTTGGCTACATTAACATTTCGGCAAACATTTGAAGAGCGAGGCCGGCCTGACAACCTGACCTTCCATAGTGATAGAGGCTCACAATACATATCTAAGACATTTTCTGAACTTTTACAGCGGTGCGGAGCCAAGCAGTCCTTTTCGGCCAGCGGGCGGCCATTGGATAATGCGGTGGCTGAAGCGTTCTTTTCTTCCTTTAAGCGTGAAGAAGCCTATCGCCGAGAATACACATCAGAAAAACATTTTTGCAGATGTGTTGCAGAATACATTACGTTCTACAATGAGGTGCGTCCCCACCTAACGCTGAGATACCAGACACCGCAAGCCTTCGAGGAGGCTTATTACTTGTCTTATATCAAAAAGTCATGTTCAACTGACAGTGAACCGTAAACGTTTTGTATTTGCATTTGACATGTTTTGATTCATATCAGAAATCTATATAAAAACAAAAGCCTTGATATATCAAGGCTTTTTACGATGGAGAACCCCGCTTTTCGATAAAAATGTTCGAAAAGCGGGGTTCATTCATCCTTGACACAATCAAGTTTGCTTGATATAGTTTAATTGTATCATCATAAGAAAAATGATGAAATTGACTTGAAGCGAGGTACAGGATGCGCACCTACGATTTTACCAAAAACTATGAGAAGCTGCTCACGCCTGATATCGTGGCCCTGCTGACTCAGATTCATGAATATAAAGGAGAACAGGCCCTGTTTATCGAGGCCAAGGCCGATACCCTGACCAAACTGGTGGAGATCGCCAAGATTCAGAGTACCGAGTCCTCCAATAAAATCGAGGGCATTTATACCTCGGACGAGCGCCTGAAAAAGCTGGTGCAGGACAAGACCACCCCTCGCACCCGGAACGAGCAGGAGATCGCCGGCTACCGGGATGTGCTGGCCACCATCCATGAGAGCTTTGACTATATCCCGCCCAAAGCCTCCATGATCCTGCAGCTCCACCGCGATCTCTATAAATTCAGCGGCGCGTCCTACGGCGGGCACTATAAAACAGCGGACAATGTGATCGCCGAGACGGATGCCCAGGGAAATAAAAGCATTCGTTTTCAACCCCTCCCGGCCTGGGAAACGCCGGAGGCGGTGGACAGCCTCTGTCGGGCCTACGAGGAGGCTGTGGGGAAGGGTGACATGGATCCGCTGCTACTGATTCCCATGTTCATTCTGGACTTCCTCTGTATTCATCCCTTTAACGATGGTAACGGCCGTATGAGCCGCCTGCTGACCCTGCTGTTGCTCTACCGGGCAGGCTATATCGTAGGCAAATATATCAGTATTGAAAAACTCATTGAGGAGAGCAAGGAAACCTATTATGAGGCCCTCCAGCAGAGCTCCCAGGGATGGCACGAGGGAACCAGCGACTACACCCCCTTTGTGCGCTATACCCTGGGCGTAGTGGCGGCGGCCTACCGGGACTTTTCTGCCCGTGTGCAGGTCCTGGCCGTCAGTAGCATGAGTAAGCCGGACCGTATCCGGGAGATCATCAAGGGCACCCTTGGGAAGGTTACCAAGGCGGAGATCATTCAGCAGTGCCCTGATATTAGTAAAATCACGATACAGCGAACCCTGGCCGACCTGCAGAAGAGCGGGGAAATTCTGAAACTCAGCGGCGGGCGCTATACCGCCTATATTTGGAACCGGGAAAAGGAGTAAGAGAACATGATCACTGGCGAACTGAGAAACAAAATCGACCGCCTCTGGGAGACCTTCTGGACCGGCGGCATCACCAACCCCCTGGACGTGGTGGAGCAGATGACCTACCTCATGTTCATCCACGACCTGGATGAGACGGACAACCTGCGTGCCAAGGAGAGCGCCATGCTGGGCCTGCCCCACCAGAGCATTTTTGCCGGAGAGGTCCAGGCAGGGGACCGCACCGTGGCCGGGGAACAGCTCAAGTGGTCCCGGTTCCACGACTTCCCCGCCGGGCAGATGTACGCGGTGGTGCAGGAGCTGGTGTTCCCCTTCATCAAGGGCCTCCACACCGACAAGGACAGCGCCTACGCCAAGTACATGGGGGACGCCATCTTCAAGATCCCCACGCCCCTGATGCTGGAGAAGATCGTCACCGCCATGGACGAGATCTACGCCCAGGCGGAGCAGCTCCACGACACCGACGTGCGGGGGGACATCTACGAGTGCCTCCTGTCCAAAATCGCCACCGCCGGAGTGAACGGCCAGTTCCGCACCCCCCGGCACATCATCCGCATGATGGTGGAGCTCACCGACCCCAAGGCGGACGACGTGATCTGCGACCCGGCCTGCGGCACCGCTGGTTTTCTGGTGGCGGCCGGGGAGTACCTGAAGGAGCGCCGCCGGGAGGAGATCTTCTTCAACCGGGAGAAGAAAGACCATTATATGAACCACATGTTCCACGGCTTCGACATGGACCGCACCATGCTGCGCATCGGGGCCATGAACATGATGACCCACGGCATCGACAACCCCTTCATCGAGTACCGGGACAGCCTCAGCGACCAGAACCCGGACCGGGACAAATACACCCTGATCCTGGCCAATCCCCCCTTCAAGGGGAGCCTGGACGCGGACATCGTGTCCGCCGACCTTTTAAAGGTGTGCAAGACCAAGAAAACGGAACTGCTGTTCCTGGCCCTCTTTCTGCGGATGCTGAAGGTGGGCGGCCGGGGGGCGGTCATCGTCCCGGACGGGGTGCTGTTCGGGTCCTCCAAGGCCCACAGGGATATCCGGCGGGAGTTGGTGGAGAACCACCGGCTGGAGGCGGTGATCTCCATGCCCTCCGGGGTGTTCAAGCCCTACGCCGGGGTGTCCACGGCGGTGCTGGTGTTCACCAAGACGGGCCACGGCGGCACGGACCAGGTGTGGTTCTACGACATGAAGGCGGACGGCTTCTCCCTGGACGACAAGCGCACCGAGATCGCCGAAAACGACATCCCCGATATCGTGGCCCGGTTCCACAACCGGGAAGGGGAGCAGGCGCGCAAGCGCACGGAGCAGTCCTTCCTGGTGCCGAAAGCAGAGATCGTGGACAACAGCTATGACCTCAGCATCAACAAGTACAAGCAGGTGGAGTATACCCCCGTGGAGTACCCGCCCACCAGCGAGATTTTGAAGGAGCTCCGGGACCTGGAGGCGGAGATCAGCAAGGGACTGGACGAGTTGGAGGGGATAGTGTGATGGCGAAGTTAACCGTCGCGGATATTAATCAATATTCAGGCACGACTATTAATCCGCCGGATAACCCTGATGAAGTATATGAACTGTACAGTGTCCCAAGTTTTGATTCGCAGTATCCAGAAATCATAAAGGGGTCAGAGATCGGCTCATCAAAGATAACTGTTGAAGATGGCGACGTTTTAGTATGTAAGATTAATCCTCGTATCAATCGAGTCTGGGTTGTAAAGCACCATACAGATCATCCACTTTTGGCATCCTCTGAATGGATTGTCGTCAGGAATTCAAAAATGGATTCTAATTATCTAAAATGGTACTTTTCATCCCCCACATTCCGTAATTTGCTTGTATCCCAAGTCGCCGGTATAGGTGGCTCGCTGACAAGAGCGCAACCCAAACAAGTGGCAAAATATCCTGTTCCCATTGTCGATATATGCGAACAGCGCCGCATTGCCGCTGTGCTGAACAAAGTTAGCGGCCTGATCGCCAAGCGCCGGGAACAGTTGGATAAACTGGACGAACTGGTGAAGGCCCGGTTTGTGGAGATGTTTGGGGACCCAGTGAGTAATCCATATAATTGGGAAAAAGTTTCCTTATCCGAATTAGCAGATATTCGTATAGGGCCATTTGGCTCATTGCTCCATAAAGAGGATTACATTGAAGGTGGGCATCCATTGGTCAATCCGTCCCATATTATTGATGGGAAAATTGTTATTGACGAAAAACTAACAGTCTCTCATCAGAAATATGTTGAACTGGAAGCGTATCACTTAAAAGCCGGTGATGTAGTAATGGGGCGAAGAGGGGAAATGGGGCGGTGTGCTGTTGTATCCCAAGAGGATTTGTTATGTGGAACGGGAAGCCTTTTAATTCGTCCGAAGGGCAAAGTAACCGCTGATTATATCCAAAAAATTATTTCTTTCCCTTCATTTAAGAAAATGATTGAGGACATGGCAGTTGGGCAAACAATGCCGAATTTGAATGTTCCAATTGTTTCGGCCTTTCAAATAATTAAGCCACCAGTGCAAGTACAGGAAAATTATTATACATTTGTTACACAAGTTGACAAATCAAAATTGACGATTCAGCAGAGTCTTGATAAACTGGAAGTACTGAAAAAAGCGTTGATGCAGCAATATTTTGGGTGAGTTACATTGGAGGGTCACGATGAAAAAAACAGAGTATAAGACGTACTTATTTGAACTGTTCGATGCCCCTGTGGACGGAGTTTCTTATGAAGAAAGGATGGCTCTGATCGAAAGATATCTGGTTGAATATCAAATTAAACATGATAAACAGCGGGACCAGCCCAATCGGGGCGATCCCTGGACCGACGAGGAACTGAGAGTCGTTTTGATGGATGCGCCCACCAAGAGCAATTGCATTAAATACGCGAAAATATTTGGTAGGGGATATGGCAGTATCGAGCAAATATACCGCTGGGCTTCTACTGATGACCAGACAGTGAAAGAAAAAAGGCCAGATGATATCTTTGTCGCTCATGTAAAACGAATTGCAAAGGAGTTGGGCTGGAGAGCCTGAGCTGTTTTTGTATGTGGAAAAGTAGAAATCGCCTCTGTATGAGTTAAGATTTGCATAAAGGAGTGATTTCATGACCAACTTTGACCATTTTCTTTCCGACCCGCAGCTTGTTCCCTTCACGGAGGCGGCGGTGGCGGCGGAGCGTATCTTCCATATTGATCTGTCCCAGTGCGTGATTGCCTGCCGCCGGTCCATGGAATTTGCCGTCAAGTGGATGTACTCCGTTGACGGCGGATTGGTCATGCCCTACGACGACCGGCTGGTGAGCCTGACGGACGCCGAGGATTTCCGGGACATCGTGGGGGAGGACCTGTGGCATAGGTTGAAATACATCCGGCAGACGGGCAATGCCGCTGCCCACACCGGAAAGAAAATTACCCCGGAGCAGGCGGAATTGTGTCTGGAAAATCTCTACCACTTCATAGATTTTATCGCCTATTGTTACGGAACACAGTACACAGCAAAATCATACGACAAATCCCTGCTGGAAAAGCTGGAACAGCCTGTTATTGTAGATGCGGCCAAGCTGCGGGATCCGCCTTCCGAACTTGTCTTCCATGAGATGTGGCCTGGAAATCTGATGCCGCTGCCGTCAACCGGGAGGTCAGCAGATGCTGTGAGTGGCTCCGGGCGGGAGGTGGACCTGTCCGCCCTGATGGAGGAGAACCGGGCGCTGAAGGCCCAGCTCACCGCCCGCCGGGCGGCCCAACGGGAGAGCTATGTGCCGAAGCCCCTGGACCTGTCCGAATACAAGACCCGGAAGTTGTACATCGACGCCATGCTCACCGACGCCGGCTGGACCGAGGGGAAGGACTGGCTCAGCGAGGTGGAGTTGCCCGGTATGCCCAACAAGAGCGAGGTGGGCTACGCTGACTATGTGCTCTATGACGACACCCACCGTCCCCTGGCGGTGATCGAGGCCAAGAAAACCTGTGTGGACCCGGCCAAGGGCCGCCAGCAGGCCAAGCTGTACGCCGACCTGCTGGAACAGAAATACGGCCGCCGGCCGGTGATCTTCCTCACCAACGGCTTCGACACCCGCATGGACGACGGGGCCTACCCGGAGCGGAAGGTGGCCGCCTTCTACTCCAAGCGGGACCTGGAAAAGCTCTTTAACCTGCGTTCCATGCGCACCAGCCTGAAGTACATCCAGGTGGACAAGCAGATCGCCGGGCGGTACTACCAGGAGGGAGCCATCAAGGCAGTGTGCCAGGCTTTTGGAGAGAGGAATCGCCGGAAGGCTCTGCTGGTCATGGCCACCGGCTCCGGCAAGACGAGAACAGTCATTGCCCTGGTCAAAGTGCTGCTGGAGCATGGCTGGATCAAAAACGTCCTCTTCCTGGCGGACCGCAACTCTCTGGTTACCCAGGCCAAGCGCAGCTTTGTGAACCTGCTGCCAGACCTGTCCGTCACCAATCTGTGTGAGGAGAAGGACAACTATGCTGCCCGGTGCGTGTTCTCCACTTACCAGACCATGATGAACTGCATCGACACGGTGGAGGATGAGGAGGGGAAACTGTTCACCGTGGGCCACTTCGATCTCATCATCTGCGACGAGGCCCACCGCTCCATCTACAACAAGTACCGGGACATCTTCACCCACTTTGATGCGCCCCTGGTGGGCCTCACCGCCACCCCAAAGGACGAAGTTGAAAAAAACACTTATGAAGTTTTTGAACTGGAACCAGGCGTACCTACCTATGCGTACGACCTGGCCCAGGCGGTGAAGGACGGCTTTCTGGTGGACTTCCTCACAGTGGAGAGCGAGTTGAAGTTTCTCAAGGAGGGAATCACCTATGACGGCCTGCCAGAGGACGAAAAGGAGGAATATGAGGCCACCTTCACTGATGAGAACGGTGACCTGCCGGAGAAGATCGAGCCCGCCGGGCTCAACGAATGGGTATTCAACGAGGATACCATCCGCAAGGCCCTGGACCTGCTCATGACCAACGGCCTGAAAATCGACTACGGGGAAAAGCTGGGCAAGACTATCATTTTCGCCAAGAACCACCGCCACGCGGAAAAGATTTTAGAGGTATTCGGGAAGGAGTACCCCCACCTGCCCGGTTACGCCAAGGTCATCGACAACTACATGACCTACGCCCAGAGCGCTATCGACGAGTTCTCGGAACCGAACAAGCTGCCGCAAATCGCCATCTCCGTGGATATGCTGGACACCGGCATCGACGTGCCGGATGTGCTGAATCTGGTGTTCTTCAAGAAAGTGATGAGCAAGGCGAAATTCTGGCAGATGATCGGCCGGGGCACCCGGCTGTGTCTGGGGCTGATGGATGGGAAGGACAAGGACAAGTTCTATATTTTCGACCTGTGCGGCAATTTTGAATTTTTCCGCATGAGCAAAGGCAAGGCCACCGTGGGGCAGATGGCCCTGCAAAGCGCGATCTTTTATCTAAAATCCCAGATTATTTTCAAGCTCCAGGATCTGGCCTATCAGACCGGGGAGCTGATCCCCTTCCGCCAGCGGCTGGTGGAGGAGATGATTGCAAAAGTCCAGGAACTGGACCGGGGAAACTTCGCGGTGAAGCAACACCTTCGGTATGTGGAGAAGTTCTCCGACCCGGAGAGTTATCAGGCCCTCACCTATGAGGATACTCTGAACCTAAAGGAGGAAGTTGCCCCGCTGCTCCAGCCCGACGGGGACGAGGCCAGCACGGTTCGCTTTGACGCGTTGATGTACGGGATCGAGCTGGCCTACCTGGTGGGCAAAACCTACTCCAGGGCCCGGAAAGATTTGGTGAAAAAGGTCAGCGCTATCGCCGGTGTGGCTAACATCCCGGAAATCCGGGCGCAATCGGAACTCATCGAGAAAATCCTGCATACCGACTACCTGGACAACGCCGGGATCAACGAGTTGGAGCACATCCGGGAATGCTTGCGGAACCTGATGAAGTACTTGCCTCATGACGGTGCCATTTACAATACCAACTTTACAGATGATATCCTCTCCGTGGAGTGGAAGGAGTCGGAGCTGGAGAACGATGATCTGAAGAACTACAAGGCCAAGGCGGAGTTCTATGTCCGCCAACACCAGGACAACCCGGCTATCGCAAAGTTGCGCTCCAACATTCCTTTGACAGACGATGATGTAAAAGAGCTGGAGAATATTCTGTGGAGCCAGGTGGGCAGCCGCCAGGACTACGAGGCGGAGCTGGGAGCCAAACCCCTGGGCGAATTCGTTCGGGAGATCGTGGGCCTGGACATGAACGCCGCCAAGGAGGCCTTTTCCCAATATCTCGATGATACCAACCTGGACAGCCGGCAGATCTACTTCGTCAACCAGATTGTGGAGTACATCGTCCACAACGGCATGATGAAGGACCTGTCTGTCCTCCAGGAGCCACCCTTTACAGATCAGGGAAGTATTGTGGAGGTGTTTACCGACCTGACCCTCTGGGCTGGCATCAAAGATGTCATTGACCGAATCAACGCCAACGCGGCGGCGTAGGGAGCTATGATAAACCTTGCTGGCGGTAGGGCTGCAAAGAGGTCTATGTAGCGGATCAGAAATTGTCTGTTGAATGTCCCTACGTGCTCTACATAGCAGAACGTTTGTTCTATATTAAAATCAGGCGAAAGCCGAAAACTCGCAGCTTTCCGGTGAGGTCCACACCCCGGTGGGACCTCAGACATTCATGGGCCTCGT
>ERZ780150.1256-NODE-1256-length-17297-cov-23.613096_pt1 | contig 17297 bp, 14 predicted proteins | sample MGYA00511019_ERZ780150 | MGnify/ENA primary metagenome ERZ780150 (study PRJEB29588, sample SAMEA2151633) | human gut metagenome | biome: human gut; feature: human-associated habitat; material: faeces | place: Denmark | collected 2008/2010 ...
TTGAGGAACTTACGACGAGAAATGTTAGACATAAGAATCAACCTCACAATCTTTTTGCATGCCCCGATCATTTTTTTGTGGAGCCTGCTTTTCTTATATAATACCCTCTCCTGTAATATTTTGTCAAGTAAAATTTCAACAAAAAAACAACACCAATAGGGCGGAGGCCTTGTTGGCCGCCACCCTGTTGGTGTTGTCTTCTTAAATTTTTAATTTAAAAATTCAAATAATTTTGAAAAATCCGGTCCAGCTTACATCGTAACATAAACGGTTGCAACGTTGTGCTCATCGATTTTACCGTTGACCACATCTCTAACATCAGCAATCTTGTAGCCGCCGTCGAGCTTCACGTCATCGAGGTCGATCACATCGCCGCCGCCATACACTTTAACCGTCTTGGTCCAATTCCAAGAAGTGGTAGCTGGAACCTCCTGGGGAGCACCGGTGCCCAGAATCGCCATATACTTGATCGTGATAATCTGAGGCTTTGCAGTTTCGTTCATATTCATGTTGATCCAGACCGTACCGTCTGCAGGAATCTTGTAGTCAGTCGTGTCTACAATGTAGAAGTCCTTAGTATCAGCCGGTTTCTTTTCCTGAATGGTAGTATAGCTGATGCTGTCCACCAGAACTCCAACCTCGATATCAACCGAACCAAAAACCTTGCCTTCAGAGCGGCTATAATACTTCAGCGTGACCTTCTTTTTCTTATCGGAGACGTCCGGCGTGCTCTGATCGGAGCAGCCAGCCAGAACACCGGCAGCAGCAACAGCCAGAGCAGCAACACCTGCGCCCTTGAGGAACTTACGACGAGAAATGTTAGACATAAGAATCAACCTCACAATCTTTTCTGCATGCCCCCATCACTTTTTTGTGGAGCCTGCTTTTCCTATATAATACCCCCCCCCGTAACAGTTTGTCAAGTGGTTTTTGGCATCTTTTGCCGCCGGATGCAGAAAAACAGGAGCGACCAAGAGAAAATCGTAAGTTCCGTCAAGCCCGGCAAAAAGGGCCGCTGCACAGCATCCCGTACAGCGGCCCTTTTTGTTCTCCGTTATTTTCATTCATTCTCAACATGTCTTGTTTTCATCTTCTGTCTGCTCATGTTCCCCTCTTGCCGCCCGCATCAGCCCGGCAAACAAAAAACCCACATTGACCCCCAGAATAAAACCCACGATGCCTGCTGCCAATACCATTGCGCCGTCTCCTTTCTTCTACCATATTTTGCCATATATCATTTGTCGGATGCAATCGCAGCCTGTCGCAAAAGGCAAAATCACTGCCCAACGTGCAAGCTTTTTGCGCCGGAGCGTTGCAAGACTCTGCCGCATCTGCTATACTTTTGACAACACTTATATAAAGGAGGTGCTCTTTATGTCTGTTATGGATACTCTTGTCAGCCGCCGCACCTACCGCCGCTTTGCACAGAAAGCTGTTCCGCAGGATGTGGTGGATGATATCGTCGAGGCCGTCCGCCTGTCCTCCTGCGGAGCCAACCGTCAGGCTGTGCGTCTGGTGGTGGTGAACAAGCCCGAGGCGGTGGCAAAGGTGCAGCCGCTGGTCAAGTGGGCTGCCTATCTGCCGCCGGAGCAGGGCACGCCCAAAGCCGACGAGCTGCCCACCCTGTATGTGGCCGTGGTGCAGGACACTTCCATCCCCGGCGACCTTGCCACCGATACCGGCATCGCCCTTGCCAACATGACCCTTGCCGCATGGGACAAAGGCGTGGGCAGCTGCATCATGGGCGCGATCAACAAGCCTGCCCTCACCGAACTGCTGGGCATTGAAGAACCGCAGAAGCTGGCATTCATGGTGGCGTTCGGCTACCCGGCCCACAAGGCTCACATTGTGCCGCTGACGGCTGAGACCGGCGTAAAATATTATCTGGACGAGAACCGGGATTACTGCGTGCCAAAGCGGAGCAAAGAAGAGATCGCAAAATATCTATAATTCGTATATATACATTTCTTCAACGCATTTTTTGTATAATTGTTTTCAATTCGGTTTCAATTGATGAGATTTTTTGCACAAGTATTGACTTTTCAATTTGTACATTCTATACTAAATTCGTTCGCCAGATGTTCGATGAATCGCATCGTTCTGGCGTACCGCAAAAACATACAGTACATTTGAGGAGTGTTTGAATATGAAAAAGATCTCTCGTCGCAGCTTTCTGGCAGCTGCCGGTCTGTCCGTTGCCGCTCTGGCTCTGACCGCCTGCGGTGGTTCTTCCGCAAGCACCGCTTCCTCCGTGGCAAGCTCTGCTGCCGCTTCTTCTGAGGCTGCTTCCACCAGCGCTGCCGCCGGTGAGCTGACCACCGTTGAGGCTGGCAAGCTGACCATGGCCACCAACGCCACCTTCCCTCCCTACGAGATGACCACCGACGCCGGTGACATCGAGGGCATCGACGTGGAGACCGCTCAGGCCATTGCCGACAAGCTGGGTCTGGAGCTGCAGATCGACGACATGGACTTTGACGCTGCGCTGCTGAGCGTGCAGCAGGGCAAGGCCGACATCGTTATGGCCGGTGTGACCGTGACCGACGAGCGCAAGGCTGTGATGGACTTCTCCGACAGCTACGCTACCGGCATCCAGTCCATCATCGTGCCCGAAGGCTCCGACATTGCATCTCCCGATGATCTGGCCGGCAAGAAGATCGGCACTCAGCGCGGCACCACCGGTTACATCTACTGCACCGATGATTTCGGCGAGGACGCTGTGGTGGCTTACGACAGCGGTCTGACCGCTGTGCAGGCCCTGAACAATGGTCAGGTGGACGCTGTGGTCATCGACAACGCTCCCGCCAAGGAGTATGTGGCTGCCAACCCCGGCCTGAAGGTGCTGGAGACCAGCTACGCCGAGGAGGATTACGCCATCGGCATGGCAAAGGGTTCTTCTCTGGAAGATGTCGTCAACGCCGCTCTGGAAGAGCTGAAGGCTGACGGCACCCTGCAGTCCATCGTGGACAAGTACATCACCGCTGAATAATCAGCTGGCTGATAACGGAACCACGGGGAGGCAGCCCCAACTGGGGTACCTCCCCTTTTTTGGAAAAATAAGGTTACAAAATTCTAACAAAAAACGGAAAGCGAGGATGCGAATGGCTGCTCAATACGAACTGCTCAAAGAGCTGCTCAACGGCGGTACGAAGCTCAGCTTCGGGCAGGAATTTTTCTTTAAGTTTTATCAGGCGTTCATCCTGAAAGACCGCTGGCTCCAGTATGTCAGCGGTGTGGGCACCACCCTGCTGGTCACAGCTCTCGCGCTGGCGCTGGGCATCGTGCTGGGCAGCGTGGTAGCTCTGGTGCGTGTGGCACACGACCAGCAGCGCCCCGGCCACAAGAACCCGGTGCTGGGCTTCTTCAACATCATCTGCGAAATTTACACCACCATCATCCGCGGCACGCCTATGATGGTGCAGCTGCTCATCATGAGCATGGTCATTTTTGCCAACAGCCGCAACTTTACCATGGTAGGTGCGCTGGCACTGGGCATCAACTCCGGTGCTTATGTGTCCGAGATCATCCGCGGCGGTCTGATGGCCGTTGACCCCGGCCAGATGGAGGCCGGCCGCAGCCTTGGTTTGAACTACATGACCACCATGGTGGTCATCATCATCCCGCAGGCCATCCGTGCGGTGCTGCCTGCTCTGGGCAACGAGTTCATCGTCCTGCTGAAGGATACCTCCCTGATCACGGTCATCGGCGGCAAGGAGCTGCTGTACGCCGCACAGGGCATCATGAACCGCACCTACGAGCCCATGTTCCCGTTGCTGGGCGATGCACTGATCTACCTTGTGCTGGTCATGCTGTTCACCCGTCTGCTGGCAAAGTTTGAGAGGAGGCTTGCTCAAAGTGACCGATAAAATTCTGGAAGTCCGCGGCCTGACAAAAACCTACGGCGGCGAAAAAAAGCCGGGCGCAAAGCAGCCCACCCCCACGCTGGACGTGCTGAAGGGCATCGATATTGATATTTACCGCGGCGATGTGGTCTGCCTGATCGGCCCCTCCGGCTGCGGCAAGTCCACCTTCCTGCGCTGCCTGAACCGGCTGGAGATCCCCACCAGCGGCTCCGTGAAGTTCGAGGGCACTGAGGTGGACGAAGCCCACATCGACGCTGTGCGCCAGAAGATGGGCATGGTGTTCCAGCACTTCAACCTGTTCCCGCACCTGACCGTGAAGAAGAACCTGGAATTGGCCCCCAGTCTGCTCAAGCTGAAGGACAAGGAAGCCATTTCCCAGCGCGCCGACGAGCTGCTGGCCCGTGTGGGTCTGGCCGACAAGGCCGATGCCTACCCCAAGAGCCTTTCCGGCGGCCAGCAGCAGCGTATTGCCATTGCCCGTGCCCTTGCCATGGACCCGGACGTGATCCTGTTCGACGAGCCCACCAGCGCCCTCGACCCCGAAATGGTGGGCGAGGTTCTGGAACTGATGAAGGAGCTGGCCCACACCGGCATCACCATGCTGGTGGTCACCCACGAAATGGGCTTCGCCCGCGAGGTGTCCAACCGCGTCATCTTCATCGACGACGGCAAGATCCAGGAGGACGAGCCGCCGCAGGAGCTGTTCACGAATCCGAAGCATCCCAGACTGAAAGCATTCCTTTCCAAGATGCTGTAAGGCTTTTTCCACAGAGTAAAAGGGGCTGTTGCATGTGCAGCAGCCCCTTTTACTCTGTATTATTCTTTGATGCGGAACACAAACAGCTTGCTGAAAATGTAATTCAGAGCCATGACGATGAACTGTACCGCAAACTTAGAGATCCGGTCATTCCAGTGCAGAATATTTACCAGCAATGTCATGCAGGCCATTTCGATAAGGAGAGTGGAAATCCTCGCACTGAAAAATTTCAGCATTTCGCGCAATTTATCAGCACTTTTGCTTTCAAAAACGAACTTCCTGTTTGTGATGTAAGCAAAAGAGACTGCGCAGATCCATGAGAGCGTATTGGCAGTCATCAGTTGAAATGGGTCTTGCGGGTTCAGAAAGACTGCAGTGAAAAAATAGTAACTTGCCAGACTCACTACCGTAGTCAGACCACCTACGATCACATAGTTGATCAATTCCTTATAACGAAAATAAAGTTGCTTTATTATTTGTATCATACGCAGTGCCCGGAATTGATTTCCTTTTCCACAATATAGATCGGACGGTTTTTCAGCTCTGCAAATGCAACGGAAAAATATTCACCCATAATTCCGACCAGCAAAAAGAGAACGGCAAATAAAACATTGACTGCCGCAAGGATCACCTTATACTCGCGGAAGCCGCACAGTGCACTTATAGCAAAAATCACAGCAGCAAGAAAACTTACAGCACCGGCATAGAGGCCGAGTTTCAGTGGAAAATCAGAAAAACCGACTATGGTGCTGATTGCAAAATTCATCAGTTTTTTTAGCGTATAGTGGCTGGCACCGCCAGCTCTTTCCGCAGCAGTGTATTCCAGCGTTGTTTTCCGGAAACCAACGCTTTGTACATATCCACGTAGAAAACGAGTTTTTTCACGGTAATTTGTACGTAGAACATCTGCCACACGGCTACTGATGGCAAAGAAATCCGATGCATTTTCCTCCAGCTTTACTTGATCAGACAAGGCGTTGATCACCCGGTAGAATGCTCTGGATGTAAAGTTTTTGATGGCACCTGCCGATTTGTTGGAGGTTCGGACCATGCTGATAACCTCATAGCCTTCCTCAAATTTCGCCATGATGGGGGCGATGCATTCCAGAGGGTGCTGCAGGTCGGCATCCATGCAAATGATCACGTCCCCCGCAGCATGATCGATGCCTGCAATCATGGCAGCCTCGTGGCCAAAATTTCGCGAAAAACTGATTACACGGACATTCTTGTTCTGCTGCGCAATCACTTCCAGAATATTCATACTGGCATCGGTACTGCCATCATTTACAAAAATCAGCTCATATCCCCCTCCCCCGTATTCCAAATTCTGTTCGATGGAGCAGAAAGCTTTATAAAACTTTTCCAGAACGGCTTCTTCGTTATAAACTGAAATAATTAACGATAATTTTTTCATTTAACTTCCCTGCTTTTTCGTAGTTCTTACGGCTCATCTGCAAATTTGACAACAATTTTTCCGTTGATGCACCGGATCGAACCCTGATCCGGATAGCAGGGCATAGATGCTACCTCGGCATTACCGTCAAACTCTGCGGCATCTCCTAATTCCGGTGCAAAGCCACACCAAAACTCCATGGCTTCCTTCCATGCGTAATCATTGAAAATAGGTTCTCCTTTATATGTAGCCAGATCCAAATCATCGAAATATTCGCTGATTCCAACAAGATTTTTATCGTGCTTGTCATACTCCCCGATATAAACAACCTGCGCATCTTCAGTATAACCTTCGATACTTTCAATTCGCGTGATCAAAGTTGTGTAATAACTGATCATTTGTGTCTGCATCACGTCTGCTTTTAGGTAGAGGATATTGCTGTAACGAATATTTAGAGTCACAAGTACTCCTAATAGGGCAACAGCGGCTTTACATAGGGCACCTTCTACTTTTGTTCTATCTTCGGGATATTTATCAATAAACCATACAACCAAAGCAAAGGCAAACGCCTGTCCAAAAGTCATTACGGCATGAACATCCCAAGGCTCTACCATCAGGTATACAAAGCATGCTGCAATAGGATATGCGATTAGGATCAATAGGGTTTGACATCCTTTTGGGGTCTTAAGAATATACATTTTCCGGAGCACAAATATGGCAATGATCGCAGTAACAATGATCAACAAAGTATAGACATATCTTGCGCTGAAGTCTTCCACAGCAGTGCTTGGATAAAAGAATGAGCCGTAACCGCACAGTATCCGATAAATATAATTGCTCAGATTTGTTCTTCCAAAATGATTGATACCTTTGTAATCCGTCAAAACAACGCCAAACTGATTCAGAAAATATTGATTGACTAGAAAATATTCTGTAACAAACCCAATGCACACAGTTGCATTACACAGGGCCATTTTCCAAAACGCTTTCCAGTTCATATCAGACTGCCGGATATCTTCCATCATATAAAGCAGCAATGTACAGATGCAGACCGGGATATTTGCCTGGTACACACCAACAGAGCAAGCCATCAAAACCGTGCAGAGTAATAGAGCGACAACATTCTTTTTCTGGTGAAAAATCCATGCTCCAACAACTCCCAGTAGGGATGCAGCATAATAGTATGGTGCAGTAAACATGTAACTGAATGTTCCCGTCACTGACGGAAATGTCACCATACTTCCGCACAGCAGAATAACAAGAGGCTTTGACTGGATCTTCAAACTATCCACCAGCAGATATACGATTGCTGCAATGCACAAAATCGTAATCGTACCATTTACCACTGGCAGGCTGTAGTTTTTACTACCCAGCAAATTTGCACTCAGACTTCCAAGAATGCCCAGCATCCACCGTCCAGATTCGTAAGTAGCGCCCACTTCATTGAAATACCGTACATCATCATGGAATGAGTATTTGTTGAACAGAACCATACCATGCGCCAACAATCCCCAAAAAGTAGCACTGCACAGTACTGTTTTTAGCAGGCTCTCATTTACCTTTAGCTTTTCCGCAGTTTTTTCCATGTCTTTCTCCCAAACAAGGCATCATTCCCGAATTTAGCCAAAACTATATAGTTGTATTATACAATGTCAGCCTATCTCCTGCAACTATTTCTGCAAAAAAACGTGCTCTGTGGTTTCTATTTTCCACAGAGCACAGTTCTCATCATTCTGTTTTGTTGCAACTTTTACAGCGCATTATTCGTACCATCTGTTTCCTGCTCACTGGTATACAGCACCATCAGATGGTTGGCGCTCTCTTCCAGCTGGGTCTTGGCCTGACGGAGATTGGCTTCCTCGTTTTCATTCATCTTTTCGGGCTTATCCTTGCGCAGGCAGCGGCGGAGGTTGGCAAGGTCCGTTTTGATGCGGTTCTTCTCGTCCTTGTCCAGCTCCTTTTTGCATTTGGAAAGAGCCTCGTCCACCTTGTAGGCCAGCACCTCGGCCTGATTGTGCAGGTCCAGCCGCTCCTTGCGGCGGCTGTCCTCGGCCTCGTAGGCGGCAGCGTCTGCCATGGCGCGCTGGATCTCATTTTCCGAAAGGTTGGTGCTGCCGGTAATGGTGATGTTCTGCTCCCGGCCGGTGCCAAGGTCTTTGGCAGACACCTTCACCACGCCGTTCACGTCGATATCGAAGGTAACTTCGATCTGCGGTTTGGAGGAGAAGCTTGCCCGAATGCCGGTGAGCTTGAATTTGCCCAGACTCTTGTTGTCGCGGGCAAAGTGGCGCTCGCCCTGCAGCACGTTGATCTCCACACTGGTCTGCATGGGCCGTGCGGTGGTGAAGATCTGGCTCTTGCGGGTGGGGATCATGCTGTTGCGGGTGATCAGCGGGGTGGCCACGCCGCCCAGCGTCTCAATGGAGAGGGTCAGCGGGGTCACATCCATCAGCACAAGGCCCTGCGCCGCTGCGCCGGTGGCACCGGCCAGCTTGCCGCCGCCCTGCAGCAGACCGCCCTGTACGGCAGCGCCCATGGCAACACACTCGTCCGGGTTCAGGCTGTGGCTGGGTTCGCAGCCCAGCAGCTCCTTCACCTGACGCTCCACCGCAGGCATCCGGGTGCTGCCGCCCACCAGCAGCACCTTGCCCAGCTGGCTGGCAGAAATGCCTGCGTCCCGCAGCGCATTCTGCACGGGAGCCACTGTGCGGGCCAGCAGGTCGCCGGTCATCATTTCGAACTGCGGGCGGGAAAGCGAGATATCCAAGTGGTGAGGGCCGTCCTTGCCCACTGCGATAAAGGGCAGGTTCAGCTGTGCCGACGGCGCTGCAGAAAGCTCCTTCTTTGCCTTTTCGGCTTCCTCTTTCAGCCGGCCCATAGCCGCCGGGTCGCGGGAGAGGTCGATGCGATCCGACTTTTTGAACTCGGCCACGGCATATTCCACGATGCGCTGATCGAAGTCGTCACCGCCCAGATGGGTGTCGCCGCCGGTGGCAAGCACCGTAAAGGTCCCGTCCTCGATCTCGATGATGGACACATCAAAGGTGCCGCCGCCGAGGTCGTAGACGAGGATCTTCTGCGCCGCTTCGTTATCCAAACCATAGGCCACAGCGGCAGCAGTAGGCTCGTTGATGATGCGCAGCACGTTCAGGCCTGCAATGCGGCCTGCATCCTGCGTAGCCTTGCGCTGGCTGTCGTCGAAGTAGGCGGGCACCGTGATGACCGCTTCGGTCACCGGCTCGCCCAGATAGCTCTCGGCATCGCGGCGGATCTTGGCCAAAATCATGGCGCTGATCTCCTGCGGGGTCAGGTCTTTGCCGTCGATGTGCACCCGGTAGTCACTGCCCATATGGCGCTTGATACTGGAGATGGTGCGCCCGGAATTTGTGGCGATCTGGCGCTTGGCCGCACCGCCCACCAGACGTTCACCATCCTTCGTGAAGGCCACAACGCTGGGGGTGGTGCGCTCACCCTCCGCATTGGTGATGACCACGGGCTTGCCGCCCTCCACCACTGCCACACAGGAATTGGTCGTGCCGAGATCGATGCCGATTACTTTGCTCATACTGTCTGTTTCCTCTCCGGTGCTGTGCATCTTGGGCGCAGCTCTTCAAATCATTTCCGAGTATATCTTACCGTCCCGATATGACGATTTTTTAGTCCAATTGTAAAGATTCCATGTCGTAAGCTGTGGCTCGGGCAGGCAGTTCACTGGTCAGTTCCCGAATGAGCTGGTCGGCTTCGGCCAGCCACTGCTCTGCGTCCGGCTCGTGCTCACGGGCCTTGATGGCAAAGCCCTGCCTTGCTTCTGCGGCCAGTGCCAGCGCCTTTTTGCGGCTGGTGTAGCGCGTTTCGGTCTGGGCCACACGCAGGCACACCTGCGGAGTGTACTCGATATCCGGCATATGGGCTGCGTTGGCGCGGGCACGGCGGTAATACAAAAGTGCCCGGCCATTGTCGCCCCGGGCAGCGCAGTCATCGCCCAGTGCAATGTTGGATAAGATCTCGCCGCTGTCTGCTGCTTCCTTCCACATGCGGCGGGCCTTGGCACGGTTCGTGCGGGTGCCGCGGCCCTTATAAATACAGTCTGCCAGCAGGGCAAGTCCCATGGTGCTGCCAAGCTCGGCTGCTTTTTCAAAGCATTCCACAGCCTGCGCCCAATTGCCCTTGCGGGCGGCTTCCTTTCCGGCATCCGATTTCTCATCACCGGGGTCTTCCGGCGTATGGCCCGCGTGCAGCAAACCGTTGAGCAGAGCGCCGTCCAGCGTAGCCGAGTGGCTCCACGGGTCCAGCACCACGCCGTCGATCCCCTCAGTGGAAAGGGCCAGCTCCATGGCATCCTGCAGGGTGTAATCTGCCATTGGCCGGGCAGAAGTGCTGCGGTCGGCGCAGGCCGCAGCTGCAGAGGTAAACATAGGCAGCCATGTGCGGCCCTTCTCGTTGCGCAGGGTCCACAACTGCAGGTCCTTAGCCTTTGCCGTGGGCACCGGATGCTCCGTCCACGGTGCAGGCGTGTTGTGCACCGTCAGTGCCGTGCGCAGCGGCACCAGAACATGGGTCTCCATTTCCAGTGCATAGTTCAAAGCGCCCATCAGCGTCCAGAAGCTTTCTTCGTTCTGGCCTTTATATAAATTTTCCACTGCCTGCTCAAAGGCCGGGCAGCCGGTGCCCGCCGGGCTGTAGGCCGGAGCGTTCTGCCGATGCTTGCGGGTGCCCACCGGGCGCAGCCGGATGCCGCCGTCTTGTCTTTTTGCCATCTGCTCACCATTCTTCCAGTTTCTAGTCAGTTTTTAGTATAGCAGGAAATGGCTTTGGGTACAACGCCTATCTGTATGTATCCATTTTTCCCTGCTCAAAAAAAGCGGGGTGCCAGATCAGCTTCTTCTGGCACCCCGTTAAAAATACATTTTTCCTGAAACGCCTTATTCCGCGTCCAGATCTTCTTCGGTCTCAGCAGCAATATAGATTGGTCTGTGCTTTGTTTCAAGATATGTTTTGGCAAGGTACTCGCCTGCAATGCCCGTACACAGCAGCTGCACACCACTGCACAAAAGGATGATGCAGACAAGGCTCGGCCAGCCGGAAGTAGGGTCGCCGAACATCAGTGCACGCACCACCACGATCATGATGCCTACAAACGCCAATACGCAAAAGGCAAGGCCAAGGCCCGCCGCCATCAGCAGTGGAGCTGTGGAAAAGCCCACAATGCCTTCGATCGAATATTTGAGCAGACCCCAGAAGTTCCACTTTGTTGTGCCCGCCACACGCTCTACGTTTTTGTAGTCGATCCACTTTGTTTTAAAGCCGACCCAGCTGAAAATGCCCTTGCTGAAGCGGTTATATTCCGCCATGCTCAGCACGGCATCAGTCATTTTGCGGCTCATCAGGCGGAAGTCTCTTGCTCCATCCACGATCTCTGTATCCGAGAGCTTATTGATGATCTGATAAAACTTTTTGGCAAACCAGCTGCGAACGGGTGGTTCACCCTCGCGTGTCGTGCGGCGGGTGGCCGCGCAGTCATATTCGCCGGAGAGCAGCAGCTCCAGCATTTCCGGCAGCAGTGACGGCGGGTCCTGCAGATCCGCATCCATCGTTGCTACATAATCGCCCTTTGCCGCTTTTAATCCGGCATAAATGCCTGCTTCCTTGCCAAAGTTCCGGCTGAAGGAGATGTACCGCACACGGGCATCTTTCCGGTGCAATTCCCGCGCGATCTGCAGTGTGCGGTCTTTTGAGCCGTCATCCACAAAGATGAACTCAAAATCTGCTCCGTGGGATATTCCCATCTGCTGTGCGATCTTGCTGGCCTCTTTATAAAAAATGGGAAGTGATTCTTCCTCATTGTAGCACGGAACGACCAAACTTATCAGCATTCCTGTTTCCCCTTTTGTGCAATATTTAAAATCATTGTAGCATACCCCCACCCTGGTTTCAACCGTTTTCGGCATTTTGCCCGGCGGTTTTCAGCACACTTTTGCAATAAAAACATTTTCTATGGCTTTTTAAGTTTTTGTACGCTATAATAAGTAGGATTTCATAAACCTTATAATGCAAGAAAGAAGGAGTATCGCCTTGAACAAGATGCTAGGCTATCTGAAGGACTACAAGCGCGAGAGCGTGCTTGCGCCCCTTTTCAAGATGCTGGAAGCCACGTTCGACCTGTTCGTGCCGCTGGTCATGGCGGATATCGTGAACATCGGCATTGCCGCCCACGACTTCCACTATATTCTTGTGCGGTGCGGCATTTTGCTGCTGCTGGCCATGATCGGCCTTGCCTGCAGCCTGACGGCACAGTATTTTTCCGCAAAGGCGGCCGTGGGCTATTCCACAGCTCTGCGCCACGCTCTGTTTGAGCACATCCAGACCCTGAGCTTTACCGAGATGGACACCCTCGGCACCAGCACCCTGATCACCCGTATGACCAGCGACGTGAATCAGGTGCAGAGCGGCCTGAACCTGTTTTTACGCCTGTTCCTGCGCAGCCCGTTCGTGGTGATCGGTGCCATGGTCATGGCCTTTACGGTGAATTCCCGTGCAGCGCTGATCTTTGTAGTGACCATCCCGCTGCTGAGCGTGGTGGTGTTCGGCATCATGGCTGCTACCCGGCCCTTGTACAAGACGGTACAGAATCGCCTTGACCGGGTGCTGGGCCTGACCCGCGAAAACCTGACCGGCGTGCGCGTGGTGCGCGCCTTTGATAAGGAAAAGAGCGAGGTAGAGCGCTTTGAGAATGCCAACGACCTGCTGACCAAGATGCAGCTCCATGTAGGCCATATCTCTGCCCTGATGAACCCGCTGACCTATGTGCTCATCAACATTGCCATTGTGGCGCTGCTATATGTGGGCAGCATTGAGATCAATGTGGGTGGCATGGCTTCCGGCGACGTGATTGCGCTGGTGAACTACATGAACCAGATCCTTGTGGAGCTGGTCAAGCTGGCAAACCTGATCGTGCAGGTGAGCAAGGCGCTGGCCTGCGCAGGCCGCGTGCAGGCTGTGCTGGACACCACGCCCGGCATGGCCTTCCCGGAAAAGCTTCTGGGCGAGGTGCCCGCCGAAAAATCCGGCGATGCTGTGCGCTTTGAGCATGTAAGCCTGACCTATGCGGGTGCCGGTGCACCCAGCCTTTCCGACATCAGCTTCACTGCAAAGCGCGGCCAGACCATTGGTGTCATCGGCGGTACCGGCAGCGGCAAATCCAGCCTTGTCAACCTGATCCCCCGCTTCTACGATGCCACCGACGGCACGGTGGAGATCATGGGCCGCGATGCCCGGAACTATCCCCGCGAAGAACTGCGCAGCAAGGCAGCCATGGTCATGCAGAAGGCCCAGCTCTTTGGCGGCACCATCCGCTCCAACCTGCTGTGGGGCAACAAGAATGCCACCGATGCGGACCTGTGGGCCGCACTGGAAACAGCACAGGCTGCGGAGTTCGTCAAAGCCAAGCCCCTTGGGCTGGACGAGCCTGTGGAGCAGGGCGGTCGCAACCTGTCCGGCGGACAGAAGCAGCGCCTGACCATCGCCCGCGCCCTTGTGGGCAAGCCGGAAATTCTGATCCTTGACGACAGCGCCAGCGCACTGGACTACGCCACCGATGCCGCCCTGCGCAAGGCACTGGCTGCTCTGCCCGGCAGCCTGACCGTGTTCATCGTGAGCCAGCGCGCCGCCAGCCTGCAGCACGCGGATCAAATTCTGGTGCTGGACGACGGCCATCTGGTGGGTATCGGCACCCACGACCAGCTGCGCCAGACCTGCCCCGTCTACGAGGAGATCTACGAGAGCCAGTTCAAGAAAGGGGATGCGCAGAAATGAGTGCAAAAGCAAAAACAAAGCTGACCCCGCAGCAGCGCAAGGCCACCTTGACCCGTGTTCTGGGCAAAATCAAACCTTATTCCCTGTTTGTGGTGTGCAGCCTTGTGGTGGCCGCTGTGAGCGTGGGCGCGCAGCTGTATATCCCCATCCTCTGCGGCAGCGCCATTGATATGATGCTGGGCAAGGGTGCCGTAGATTTTGGCGGTGTGATGCGCATTATCATCGAGGTGCTGGTGGTTGCCGGTGTGGCCGCTCTTGCGCAGTGGCTGCTGAGCGTGTGCAACAATCGCATCACCTTCCTTGTCAGCCGCGACCTGCGCAACGAAGCCCTGCGCAAAATTCAGACCCTGCCGCTTTCCTACCTCGACAGCCACCCCTCCGGCGATATCGTCAGCCGCATGGTGGCCGATGTGGATACCTTTGCGGACGGCCTGCTGATGGGCTTTACACAGCTGTTCAGCGGCGTTCTGACCATCCTCGGCACCCTGCTGTTCATGCTCAGCGAGAATGTGCCCATCACGCTGGTGGTGGTGTGCATCACCCCGCTGAGCCTCGTGGTGGCAAGCTTCCTTGCCAAGCGCAGCTATGGTTACTTCCAGAGCCAGAGCACCGTGCGCGGCGAGCAGACCGCGCTGGTCAACGAGATGATCGAGGGCCAGAAGGTGGTGCAGGCCTTCGGCCACGAGGCCGAGAGCCTTACCGCCTTTGACGAGGTGAATGGCCGTCTGCAGGACGTGAGCCTGAAGGCCATCTTCTTTTCCAGCCTGACCAACCCCGCCACCCGCTTTGTGAATAACATCGTGTACGCAGGCGTGGGCCTTGTGGGTGCCGTGTACGCGGTGCGGGGCGGCATCACCATCGGCCAGCTGAGCGTGTTTTTGAGCTACGCCAACCAGTACACCAAGCCCTTCAACGAAATCTCCGGCGTGGTGACGGAGCTGCAGAATGCTCTGGCCTGCGCCGCCCGCGTGTTCGAGCTGCTGGATGCCGACGATCAGGTGCCGGAAGTCGAGAACGCCTCCGTGCTGCAGCCGGACGGCCATGTGCAGCTGGAGGATGTTTCCTTCCGCTACCTGCCCGACCGCCCGCTGATCGAGGGCCTTTCCCTCGACGTAAAGCCCGGCCAGCGCATTGCCATCGTCGGCCCTACCGGCTGCGGCAAGACCACTCTCATCAACCTGCTCATGCGCTTCTATGATGTGAACGGCGGTTCCATCAAGGTGTCCGGCACCGACATCCGGGATGTGACCCGCGCTTCCCTGCGCGGCAGCTACGGCATGGTGCTGCAGGATACATGGCTGCGGGCCGGTACCGTGCGGGAAAACATTGCCTACGGCAAGCCGGATGCAAGCCTTGAAGAGATCGTGGCAGCAGCCAAAGCCGCCCATGCAGACAGCTTCATCCGCCGCCTGCCGGAGGGCTACGATACCGTCATCGCCGAGGACGGCGGCAACATCAGTCAGGGCCAGAAGCAGCTGCTGTGCATTGCCCGCGTGATGCTCTGCCTGCCGCCGATGCTGATCCTGGACGAAGCAACATCCTCCATCGATACCCGCACCGAGGTGCGTATCCAGAAAGCTTTTGCCCGCATGATGCAGGGCCGCACCAGCTTTATTGTGGCGCACCGCCTTTCCACCATCCGCGAGGCGGACGTGATCCTTGTGATGAAGGACGGCCACATTGTGGAGCAGGGCAGCCACGACGAGCTGCTTGCTGCAAACGGCTTCTACGCCAAGCTCTACAACAGCCAGTTCGAGGGCGTGGAGACCTGAGAGTTCCTGATAATAATAACAAAAAGGAGCGATGCGCTGCATCGCTCCTTTTTGTTATTATTTGCTTTCAACTTTCTGCACGATGGGTTCATCGGGCGGCGGCGTGAGGGTAGAGTGCTCCACAATGAACTGCTCCGCCCTCTCCCGGGCCAGACGCTGGCGCACCTTGCGTGCATCGTTGGCGGGGAAGGTGCGCTCGCCATCCAGCTTGGCATCCCAGTGGGCAGCGGCTGCTTCCACCTCGGCGTCCGTGGGTGCAAGGCCCTCCTTTTCTGCCACCAGCAGAAGCCCCAGCCAGCTGCGCAGCTTGCGCTCTGCCTGCGCGTGGAGCCATGCACGGAACTCTTCCACCGTCTGGCCGCGCACTTTAAGGAACTGGTCAAAGTTGATGCCATTGGCCTGCAGGCTCAGGTTGAACTGGCGCTGCTCGGCAAAATAGTTACCGCCCACCAGCTGCTTTGGCAGCGGGCCTTTCACTGCATCGCCCAGCTGCCATACCAGCTCCTTGCGTGCCCGCTGCTCAGCCTGGGCACAGCGCTGTGCCCAGATCTCGCGGGCCACCTGCTGCCGCAGCGTCGCCTTGCCCGCTGCATCGGCTGCACGTTCTTCGTCGCCGTGGTGACGGTTGATCTCCAGTTCAATGGTCAGCTGCCGGATGGGGTGCGGCTCAATGGGCTGCACAAAGCCGGTGTATGCTCCCACTTCCAGCGGCGGTAGCGCGTAGAACTGCGCCCCCGCCCGGAAGCCCTCGGCCCGGTTCACCGCCAACAATTCAAAATCCGGGTCGGTCACCGGCACCACATGGTACTCCTGCACCAGCTTCCGGTTATCCGCCAATTTGCGCTGGCCCACCGCCGGATCCAATGGAATCAGCTGGTCCACCTCCACCACGGACACGTCCGGCGGCAGCTCGTTGATCATGCCGCTGACCACGGCCCGGGTGCCCAGCTGAATGTGGTTCTTTACAATCTCCGTCATGGGGGAATAGTAATCGCCGAAAGTGGTGATCCCTGAATGCAGCGCCTCTACAATATTTAAACGGGAAGCGGCGGCAAAATCCTCGTCCCGGGCCACCCCAAGGAGGGGCAGGATGCCCTTAAAACGCCAGATTTTTCCCGGTAAATCCTGGGCGCAGCTGCGCACGATAGCGTCGCCGGTATGCATGTGGACGTTAACAAAGCCTGGCATGACCGCCTTCCCTTTAGCCGCAATGTAACGGTGGGCCGTATACCGGCTCATCACATCCTGCTCTTCGCCTACTGCGACGATTTTGTTGCCCTTTATGCCCACCGCCCCGCGGTTGATGATGCCCGTGCCCGGACCTTCCATGGTGATCACATAACCGCCGTGAATAATCAAATCAAGGGTCATAAGTTTATTTCCTTTCCGCGGATCGCTTACTTGAAGCCCAGATAAGCTTCCTGAATGTACGGATCGTCCAAAAGTTCAGATCCCGGACCTTTTAGCTGGATTTTACCCAGATTAAGAATGTATCCCGTGTCCGCCGTCTCCAGGGCCAGCTGGGCGTTCTGTTCCACGATCAGCATGGTGGTGCCGTGCGTCCTGTTGATCTGCTTAAATTTTTCAAACATCTCGTCGATGATGATTGGCGCCAGTCCCAGGGACGTCTCGTCCAGCATCATCAGCTTGGGAGCCGCCATCATGGCCCGGCCCACGGCCAGCATCTGCTGTTCCCCGCC
>ERZ780150.1266-NODE-1266-length-17184-cov-3.362018_pt1 | contig 17184 bp, 19 predicted proteins | sample MGYA00511019_ERZ780150 | MGnify/ENA primary metagenome ERZ780150 (study PRJEB29588, sample SAMEA2151633) | human gut metagenome | biome: human gut; feature: human-associated habitat; material: faeces | place: Denmark | collected 2008/2010 ...
GCCCATCGTCTTCATCGGCTCCTGGAAGTCCGGCGTGCTGGAGGACAGCTCTCTGGCGGCAGACGGCAATGTCCAGCTGATCCAGATGCCCTCCATGGCTGTGGACAACAAGACCAACATGGGCGGTCTGGGCTATGTTATGTCTGCCAACTGCGAGAACAAGGAAGCCGCCTGGGAGTTGATGAAGTACATCACCGGCGAAGAGGCCATGAGCCACGAGGCGGAAGAGGGCATCGACATCCCGGCGTACCTGTCCGCACAGGAGGGGTATGTGGCCAACTTTAAAAATATCAACGCGCAGGTATTTATGGACGCATCCGCCAACGGCTTTGCCTATCCCTCCAACGGCAATTTTGACTGGACCACCATCGTGGATGACGCCATGCAGGAGGCATTCGGTCAGGTGAAGACTGTGGACGAGGCTATGGATGAGGGGGCTGCGGAGGCACAGGCAATTCTGGACGAGGTCTTTGGCTGAGCCCGGCAGAGACAGAGACGACCCGGCGAAAACGTGACCTTCCGTCTTGCGGCGGCCCCCTCCGGGGCCGCCGCGGACAGGGGGAGTCCGTGGGCCCAAAAGCGCGCTCCGATTCGGAACGCGGTTTTGCGCCCAGGGCCTCCCGAGAGGCGATACGGGGAAACAGGAGGAACGCCCATGAAAAATCAGGCACGGCATTTCGGCAGGCTCAGACGCGCGGAGATGTGCACCGCGTACATCTTCATCCTGCCCATGTTTGCGGGACTGCTGCTGTTCAGTATCATTCCCTTCATTCAAAATATCCTCTACAGCTTTCGGAAGATGGGGACCTTCGGGGAGGGGACCTTCATCGGCCTGAAGAACTATCAGGACCTGCTGAAGGACGACACCTTCTGGCTGGCGCTGCAGAACACGGTGTTCTATGCCGTGGTGGGCGTGCCGCTGGTCATCATCTTCTCCATCTTTCTGGCCCATCAGATCAACAAGAAGATCCGGGGCCGCACGATCTACCGGACTCTGCTGTTTATCCCGGCAATTACCATCCCGGCAGCGATCGGTATCTTGTGGCGGTGGATTCTCAACTATCAGTACGGCATCTTCAACTGGATCTTGGAGAAGCTGGGCTTTTCCCGGATCTCCTGGCTGGGTGATGTAAAATATGTTCGATGGGCAATCATCCTGGTGGTGGTCTGGTCCATGGTCAGCTACTATGTTATCATCATGCTGGCAGCTATGCAGGGCATTGACAGCTCCTATTATGAGGCTGCCCGTCTGGACGGCGCCAGCAGCCGTCAGGTGTTTTTTAAGATCACTCTGCCCATGCTGACCCCCATGATCTTTTTCTCCGTCATCATGGTGACGATCGGCATTCTGCAGATCTTCGATTTCATCTACCTGATGGTGGACCGGCAGACGCTGTCGTACACCTACAGCATGAGTCTGGTCACGTACTTCTACGAGTGCGCCTTCAATAAGAGCAGCATGCGGGGATACGGGGCGGCCATCTCCGTGGTGCTGGCTGCCATCATCATGGTGATCACCATGATCCAGATGGTCGGCAAGAAGTACTGGGTCAGATCTGGCGAGTGAGCGGGGGAGGCAGCCATATGAAACAGAAAAGAGACCGCCTGAACGACGAGAGCAGGCTTTCGCGCTTCACCACTCATGTGGTGCTGATCTTTGCGTCGTTCCTGGCCTTTGGCCCCTTCGTCTGGATGTTTCTCACATCCATCAAGACGTACGAGGAGACCATTCAGATCCCCATGAAGTTCCTGCCGGAGATTCCCCAATGGGTGAATTTCAGCATCGTCTCCGATAAGCTGAATTTTCCCCAGCTGTATCTGAACACCATTCTGGTGACGATCATGATGATCGTGGGCCAGATCCTGATCGTCACGATCTGCGCCTATGCCTTTGACCGGCTGAATTTCCCGGGTAAGAACGTCCTCTTTATGGGGATGCTGGCACTGATGATGGTGCCCGGTCAGATCTTCATCATCCCCCGCTTCAAGCTGATGGTGAATCTGGGCCTGACCAACACCCTGGTGGGCCTGGTGCTGCCGGGACTGTTCAATATCTTCGGCGTGTTCCTGATGCGGCAGTTTTTCTCCACTTTGCCGCGGGAGCTGGACGAGGCGGCCCGCATCGACGGGTGCAGCTACTTCCGGACCTACTGGAATGTGCTGCTGCCCTTGGTGAAGCCGGGGCTGACCACGCTGGCCATCCTAGGCATGCTGAACACCTGGAAGGACCTGATGTGGCCCCTGATCAACAACTCCCAGGCGGACAAGATGACGCTGGCAGCGGGCCTTGCCATGCTGATCGGCGAACATACGACGTATTATGAGCAGGTCATGGCCGGCGGCGTCATCGCTGTGCTGCCTCTGATCGTACTGTTTGTGATTTTCCAGCGGCAGTTTGTACAGGGCATTGCCCACAGCGGCATCAAAGGCTGAGACAAACTGCGAAAAAAGAAAGGGAAGTGAGCGTATGTTTTACCGGTACCCGATCAATGATGTCCACATCCACCTGTTCGACCCCAAGGACATCGACGAGTGCATCGCCATGGTGGATGAGTGCGGATATACCAACTGGACGTTCCTGGCCTGTACGGTCATCGACAGTCCCTTCGCTCTGGCCCAGAATCTGCTGTGCGCCCTGATGAAGCTGAAGGAGGGCGGCCGCTGCCAGGCGTTCGGTTCCTTCCACTACAATGGGGACGTGGTGCCGGACGCGGATGACCTGCTGCGGCAGATCCAGTGGTTCGACCAAGCGGGCTTCGACGGTATCAAGATGCTGGATGGCAAGCCCGGCGTGCGCCGTCGGCAAAATCTGCGGCTGGACGCCCCCAACTACGACAAAATGTTCGACTACGCCCAGCGGACCCAATTCCCTATCCTGTATCACATCAACGACCCCATCGAGTTCTGGTATCGGGATCGGCTGCCCCAGTGGGCGGTGGAGAAGAACTTCTTCTACGGCGACGGAACTTTCCCCCACAAGTTCGAGATCGATGAGGAGACTTTCGGCTTCCTGCGCAAGCATCCGAATCTGAACCTGTGCATCCCGCACTTCTTCTTCATCTCCGACCAGCCGGGCCTGTGCTGCGAGATGCTGGACCGCTATCCCAACCTGTTCTTTGACATCACTCCGGGATGGGAGATGTTTGAGAACTTTGCCAAGGACCGGGAGTACTGGCGCAGCTTCTTCTCGGAGTACTCCCACAAGATCCTCTTCGGCACGGACACCTTCTCCGACCATTGGAGGGAGACCGTCACCTGCCTGCGCCGGGTGATGGAGACTGACGAGCCCTTCGTTGCCTTTGAGGAGAACTGCGTGGGCCTGGACCTGCCGGAGAAGACCCTGCGGGACATCTATTTCAACAACTACCACATGTTCATCCGCCGGATGGACAAGAAGATCAACGTGGACATGGTGCTGGAATATGCCGACACCCTGTATGACCGCATCCCCGTGGGAGAGAACCGCCAGATGATCTCCGACACCATCGACTATCTGAAGGCGGAGATCGGCAAATTCCGGTAACGGCAGAAGAGAGGACTATTCGTGAAACTGTGTGTGATCGGCGGGGCCGGTGCCCGCTCCGCGTTTTTGACCAAATCTCTCGTGAAGAGCGCCCGGGACATCCGGGTGGACCACATTGTCCTGCTTGACAACGACCAGCAGAAGCTGAAGACTTACGGGGAGATCTCCCGGGAGCTGGCCCGTCGGCTGGACCCGGACCTGACCTTTGAGGTCACCTCCGACGCCCGGGCCGCCCTGACGGGAGTGGACTACATCATCACCACCATCCGGGCCGGCGGGGACGCCGGGCGGCTGTTTGATGAGCAGACCTGCCTGGCCCACGGCGTACTGGGACAGGAGACCACGGGTGCCGGAGGCTTCGCCATGGCCATCCGGTCCGTGCCCACCCTGGTGTACTACTGCACCCTGGCCCGGGAGGTGGCCAACCCCGGCCATCTGATTTTCAACTTTACCAATCCCAGCGGGATCATCACCCAAGCCCTGCGGTCCAAAGGGTTCGACAACGTGTACGGCATCTGCGACGCCCCCAGCGGCTTCATCAAGCAGCTGGAGGAGATTCTGGAGATCCCCTACGGCACGCTGGATATCGAGTGCTACGGCCTGAACCACCTGTCCTGGTTCCGCAATGCCAAAGTCAACGGCCGAGACGTGCAGCGGGAGCTGCTGGACAATCCCCGGACCTATGAGCATTCGGAGATGCGGCTCTTTACCCGGGAGATGGCCCGGATCAGCGGAGACTGCATGCTCAACGAGTATCTGTACTTCTACTACCGGCGGGTGAAGTCTCTGTCCATGATCCAGAAGGCGGATCATCCCCGGGGAGAGATGATCTACCTCATCAACCGCGAGCTGGAGGAACAGCTGGCCCGACTGGAGCTGCCCCGGGATTTCGAGCAGGCGTTCAGCCTGTATATGACCGCCTACGGCAAGCGGGAAAACGCCTATTTCTCTGTGGAGAGCGGAGCCTGCCGGGAAAAGGTGTGGAATCCGCCCACGGTGGAGGAGTTCCTCACCGCCCCGGATGAGGGCGGCTACGCAGCGGTGGCCTTGCGGTTCATCCGGGCCATCACCGACGGGGAGAACTGCCGGATGGTGCTGTCCGTTCCAAACAACGGGGCCATCGACGGTCTGCGGGACGACGATGTGGTGGAGATCACCTGCGATATCCGCTCCGACGGCGCCCATCCCGTCCGCATTGGTGCCATCGACGAGTTTCAGCTTCAGCAGATCAAGCGGCTGAAGTACTTTGAGCGGTGCACCATCCAGGCCATCTTGGAAGATGACCGGGATGCGGCCGTCAAAGGCCTGGCCCTGCATCCGCTGGTGAACGACTTCGAGCTGGCGGAGACGTTGACGGATATCTTCTTTGACAAATACGCGGAATTTATCCACATGAACGAGACGCCTTAAAGACGGATCGGAGAGAGTGTATGTACGATTTCAAGACCTTTGCACAAATGAATCTGGACTTGATCTTCCAAGGCTTTGACCGGATGCCCCAGCCCGGGGAGGAGGTCTTTGCAAAGCGATTCACCATGCAGTTGGGGGGAGGCCCCATCGTCTGCCCCATCGTGCTGGAGCAACTGGGCTTCCGGGTCCGGCTGGGGACGTTTCTGGGGCAGGACGATGTGAGCAACCTGTGCCGCCGCCTGCTGGACCAGCGGGGCTTCTCCAGCTACGACGAGTTCGCCCAGGACAACCCGGACCCGGTGGTAGTGACCAGCGTGTTCTCTTGGGAACACGACCGGGGATTTCTGGCCCACAATGAGGGCGTCTATGAGAGCATTTTGGATCCGGAGACCGTCTATGGTTTCCTGCGGGACGCCAAGGTGGTGTTTGCCCCGGTGGGGCAGCCGGAGGTGACCCGCCGCCTCCACGAGGAGGGAGTGAAGGTAGTCTACGACAGCGGCTGGAGCGATGACCTGTCCATTGACGGCATCAAGGCGTTCCTGCCCTATATCGATGTCTACACACCCAATGACAAGGAGGCACGGAAGCTGGCCGGCACAGATGACCTGGAGGAAGCTGTCCGCTTTCTGGCGGGCTACACGCCTCACCCGGTGGTGACGCTGGGCAAGGGTGGCTGCGCATACTGGCACGACGGTTCCATCCGCTATGTATCGGCCATCGATGAATTCCGGGCGGTGGATACTACCGGCGCCGGAGACAACTTCCTCACCGGCATCATTTACGGCTTGCTGACGGAGGAGCCCCTGGACCGCTGTGTGCGGCTGGGGAACATCTTCGCGGGTAAGTCCACCACGGCGGTGGGCTGCTTTGGCGCGGCGGTGACGCCGGCACTAATCCGAAAATATCTGTGAGGGCGGGGGAGGATACGGCTGTGCGCATTCAGCCGGACCGCCTGGAGGAGACCTTTGCGACCCAGGTGGACGACAACAGCCCCTCCTACGGGGAACGGCAGATGGCTGACCAGCCGCCTCTGCGCCCTGGGCCTGATGGTGGAAGAGGATGACGCGGCGGAGATTTTGGGCCGGGCCTCCTATGCGGGCTTTTCACCGGAGGCGGGCGCCAGCGCCATTGCAGCCACCAATATCGTCCTGGACCGGGGCCAGATCCGAGAGGAGATTCGCAGCGGCTGCCACCAGCGGTACTTCCGGGCCTGCCGGGCCAGGGGGTATGAGACCTGGACGGTCACCACCTTCGGCGGTAGCGATAACAGATTGCCGGTAGCCAATGGGATCACGGGCATCGTGATGCCCTCCGCCATGCACTGTCGCCGCTCCTGTCAGGGGATACACTTCTGTTCAGGAGATGGTCGCAGTGACAGAAATCACGGCGGATCTGGTATTGAACCGGGACTGAAGCAAACCGGCTTTCCGCAATTTTGAGAGGAGGGAGAGACATGGCACTGAAGCTGATTATCGTTTCTGATTTCGTCTGTCCCTACTGTTACTGGCTGGAGACACTTCTGGACCGGCTGGGGGAACAGCTGGAGATTATCCATGTGCCCTACCAATTGACAGAACCGCCAGCGCCCCGGATAGACGTATGGAACGATCCCGTCCGACGAGTACGATACGCTGAGACCCTGGGGCCCGTCTGTCAGGCTCAGGGGGTAGAGATGTGTCTGCCGCCCCGGGTGATTCCCCGGCCATACACGGACCTGGCTTTCCAGGGCTGGTGCTTTGCTGGGGAACGGGACAGAGGAGAGTCCTTCTATAAAGCGGTGTTTCGAGCCTATTTTGTAGATGAGCGGGATATTGGAGATTTGTCTGTGCTGACGGAACTGGCAGAGAACTGCGGTCTGTCAGGGCAGGACTTCCGCGCAGCCTTGGTGGCAGGGACTTATACAGAGACCGTCCGCCGGCAATCCCACCTGTCCCGGGATTTGCTGGGTATTCACATGGTGCCTACCATTTTATCAGGAAAAAAACGACTGGAAGGCTTTGTTCCGAACTTGATAGAGCTGAAGGCATGGTTGGATGCGGTGCGTTGAGATGCCTGAACGTAAGCATCAAATACAAAAAACAGGTAGACAGGTATGAGAAAATAGTGGAGGGATGTTTTAATGAACATCCCTCCACTATTAACTATTAGGCGGTGCAAGCAAACGATGAGATGAGTTGAAACGCTATGTAAAAGAGCAGGATTGGGCAGATACTCTCCGACATCCGCAGGCTTGTATCCACTATTCATCCGACTATGCAGTGGCTGATAAGATTGAATTTGGGAACTGTTGCCCGGGGACTTATGTACTGTTAAATGATCATAATAATTATTGCTGGAACGTAATTGGTTTGACGAAGCGCATTCGAAGAAGTGATACAAACGGCGAAGCATTTAGGGATAATATAGCAACAGTGATACTGCCGGAAGCCGCCATATAGTCCTACATGTGTTCCCTCTGAGCATTGCGCCGTTGTGCTTCGTCCTTAGACTCCGAAAGGATTGAGCTGGATGTCGTTGTGATATATATCAGCCCGTCTCAGGCATTTATGCTGTTTGCTGGATACCACCAATTCGATGACTATGAAAGACTGGACTTCTCATTTGCCGGAGAGTTCACCTGTGTGGACTTCTGGACTCAGACAGTTGTGGCAGCGAAACCAGCCATGGTACTTCCTTGCTTTGCTAACTGCAAGTTCTCCGGAATTGGTGAATGGGGGCTGCGGGCTTCTTTGAAGCCGAAGGATGTTCTTCGTTGCTTGGATGACCCGAAAAAGATGTACAAGAGCGGCCTGCGACATCCTATTGCTTTGTCCAGCCTGACAACAGATAACACCGATGGCCTACCAGCACCCCATTTGAAATTCTGAATAATAGGGGAAGAGCCGTTATGAGAGAGTCCGTGACAGATCTTCTCCGCTTCAAGGGACGTTCAACACAATGGAAAGGGAAGTAAAAGCAATTAGTGGGAAAATACTTAAGTAGGTGTTCCTTGCCATTCAAGACCATATTACTGCTATGACCCTGCACAATCCGCCTGTCAATGCAATCGGCAGAGTTATGCAGGAAGAAATCCTACGAATTTACAATTATACCAACCATGAGAGCGATTTTTGGGTATGTGTTCTTCATTTGGTATTAAAAACCTTCAGCGTGGGAGCAGATATAAAATTATTTTATCAGAGTATTCTGGATAAGAAGGTAGCCGATACGCAGGAAACTTATTACGATGGAGCACAGGCCTTGTATGACCTGCGCTTTGATCTGGGCGGTGCACGGACACTATCTGTGGGGAGGCCTGTGCTATCCTGCTGGAGCGGGTATCTCCGTTGCGGTGGAAGGGGCCTTCTTTGGGACTCCGGAAGCAAAGCTCGGTGTAGTAGGCAGCGGCGGCGATCTGGCCCACATCCTGCTGCCACAGGTTCAACGAGGATATGAGTTATTGCGGAATATTTCTTACTGTGGAGGAGCTCCATGACAAATTCGGTGACATTACTATGGTCGTGGGTTCCTTAGATGAACTTATGCCTGCCGCCATAGCTAAAGCAGAAGAACTTTGCTGGTGGGAGCATTTAGTGCTTAGATATCTCAAAGCCTGCATGAATGAACAAGAGAATTTTCAAATGCATCGGAAAAATGAGAGAGAAGTCACATATACCAGGCATATGGCCCACCATACAGATTTCCGGGAGGGGGTAGAGGCGTTTTTAGGGGAGCGGGAACCCTAATATCAGGGAAGATAAAGATTAATAAGGTTTGGAGTATGACATTTGCTAAAACCCTAATGCCAGCAGTTTAAACTGGACCCGTTCACCAATATGCTGTTTCTGTTCTGCGACAGACGGCGGAATCGGATCAAGGGGTTCTACAAACGAGGCACGGCAGTTGATGCCGCAGCAGTACCACTGGCTGATGGAGTGGCTGAAGGTAGAGCAGCCAAAGGCCCACCGCCGGGGGATGACCTGCATATAATTTAGTCAGAAAAACATCTGGAATCACTGGAAATTCAATTTTGAGTTCAAGTATAGTATGATTAACCCGTGAAAAATGAAAGAAATTATGGGACAAGCGCCCCAGAGATGGTAACTATTTCACGGGCGGAATATGAGTCTCCGAAAGCGGAAAGAGACGAACTGAACCAGAAACTGGACTGGCTTCTGAAACGGGCTCGCCTGAACAGGAAGAAATTCTATGGGGTGTCCTCAGAGCGGCTGGAAGAAGAGCTGATGGGTTAATAGAGACGCGGGTAGCCGCCCATACCAGGCGCTCCTCCTGGCTGGAGGAGCGTCTGCCGGACAATGTGCCTGTGGAGGTAGTGGAACACCGCATCCCGGGAAACGAACTGAACTGTCCCGTCCGTGGCACAGCCATGATGGAGATTGGAAGGGACGTCCGACGCACATTGGTGATGATCCCGGCCCAGGTAAGGATCCGGGAAGACATTTATTTCACCTACGCCTGCCCCAAATGCAAGTAGGAAGGGACAGAGACACCGATCCACAAGGCGGAAAGGTTCCCCGCCCTGATTCCCGGCAGCTATACCTCCCCGGAGGCGGTCGCCCACATCATGGTGCAGAAATTTGTGATGTATGCACCGTTGTACCGGCAGGAGCAGGAGTGGAACCGGGCAGGCGTGCAGTTGTGCCGGCAGACCATGAGCAACTGAGTGCTGCGGGTGGCGGAGGACTGGCTCTGAAACTGGTATATGAGGAACTGCACAGGCGGCTCATCCACCGGCAGGTGCTCCACGCGGATGAAACCACGCTGCAGGTGCTGAAGCTGGAGGGCCGAACAGCCCGGAGCAAATGCTATATGTGGCTGTACCACATCAGCGGGGGACGCGAAGTACCCCATTGTGCTGTACCTACCCAGAAGGCGGAGAACGCGGCTGCCTTTCTGGAGGGTTTCTCCGGGTGACTCGGATGGCTGCGCTGATTACCACCGGTTGCCTGAAAACATCCGGGCAGTTGGCTGCTGGGCGTATCTGCATGGTGAATGTCCTGCCGAAGGACCAACGCGCAGGTTGTGCGGCACTGGAGGAGCCGGAGTACTGCAACCCCCTCTTTGGAATTGAACAGGAATTGGCGGGACAGTCGCCGGAAGAACGATATGAACAGCCCCTGGCCCCGTCCAAGCCGGTGATGGACGCTTTATTGGTATGGGCTGAGATGAAGAGCGCTGCTGCGCCGAAGTCCGCGCTGGGTAGGGCACTGTATTATCTGCGGGAACAGTGGCCATACCTGATCCGATTTCTGGAAGATGGGCGGCTGGAGATCTCCAATAACGGTGTGGAACGCAGTGTAAAACCCTTTGTAATGGGACGGAAAAACTGGCTGTTTGCAAATACGGAAGGTGGGGCCCAGAGCAGCGCAATGATTTACAGCTTGATTGAAACCGCAAAGGAAAACGGCCTTGCTCCCTACCGCTATTTCATTCATGTGCTGACGGAAGCCCCCGGGCTGGCAGCCAAGGCGGTTGTTGGGCAGAGAATCTTCTGCCGGAATATGTAAAGGAGGGATGCTGTGGTATATTGAAAAATAAATTACGAATTTGTATGGAACAGGCCTGTAATGTATGTGGGCTGTTCTTGCTTTTTGTGAGATCCGAAGCACACTCCGTGGAATATTTTCCCACCTTCTGTATAATTTAGTACGATGGGCCGAAAAATGTCTAAATTCACAATTTTTGCTGTGAGGATGAAGAATACCCGCTTCAAAGTGATGGAACTGTACGGCCTGGGCAGCCGCCAGCTATCTTATGGCTTTTGGGCATCCGTGCTCAAGAATGATACTTGTACTTACGCAACCTACATACCAGACATCTCCTGTGACAGGGGCTTTGTTGACGAACTTGCTCGCCGATGCAACGAGGGGCAGCTCAGTCCTATGCACCTGCTTGATGCGGTGTTGGATGCACTGTCCTGACGTTTACGGTGTTTACACTGGAAAGGTCCAGCGGCGCTTTCTCTTCTGTGTGGTATAGTAGTTTAGGAGGTGGAGCGCCCATAGCGGATGTGGTCGATAGAGTGGATTTTTTTGCCTTCTGCAAAATGGTCGCCAACATATTGCGGAAGTCTACGGTGCGGACCTTCTTTCACTTGGTAGGCTCCAATTCCATCTTGTGCCGCGCTGAATTGTACCGTATACTTCTCCGTACGGTCAGGAACGCTTCTCCAGATTGATGTCCTGCCACGTCAGCTCATAAGCCTTACCGAGCTGTAGGCTGGTAAAGTAGACAATTTGAATATGGTGTAAGGGCGCACATTGAAACAGACTATCAGGAGCTAATTAAAGAACCAATCATAGATTTACTTATTAAATTCGTGGTATGCGCTAATGACAGGAATCACCCTAAAGAGTGGAATCTCATAGAAGAGTCGATAGTAGAATTTTGGAGAATCGGTGGAAGCCAAGCGCATGATGCATATGATGAAATGTAGTGAAAACTGGTTGCTTTAGTAGATGATATAAAGAACAATATCCAGCAAGGACTTGATCGGGTACAGTGGCATAATACTGTGAAAACAATAATTGAATTTTGGGGGGTGAAAATATAGAAGCAAAATTTCCGGCCTATAAGCAAGGCAATTATTTAAAGGACCTAATTAACAAATTTGAAAACCTCTTTTTTACGGAATATGCAGAGACACATAGAGAATGGAATTTAGCTATCGAGAATTTCTGCGGCGAGAATTCTGTCCCGATTATGACGATTTATAAAAGTAAAGGACTGGAATACTCTGCTGTGTATTTCATTGGATTAGAGGAATCGGCATTTTGGAATTTTAAAAACCAACTAGAAGCGGATCGCTGGACATTCTTTGCTGCATTATCTCGCGCAAAAGAAGCGGTTATATTTACCTTCTGCAAACAAAGAACCGGCATGAAGTATCCTGTGCAGCGGCATAACATAATCAATGAGTTTTTTGATCTATTGCAAAGGCCGGGGGTCGCAGAGGTAAATCACATATCCAGATAAGCTGGATTTTGAATGGTTAATTTGATCCCAAAGACCTAATTTCGTTTTATGCGCTGAAATTCTGGAACTGTTGTGAAATAAAGCTTTGTACGTGTATTTTTTAGTCAACACATGACAAGCCACCGAAAGTATGTTGCTTTCGGCGGTTTGTAACGGAAAAGTTCCTTGTGTTCTTTGTGACAGGATGCTAACTTTTCTCCGCCTTTATTCCATCTGCGGAAACCTTCGCGGTTCCGTCACGCACTGGTACAGCACTGCTCTGCAGTTCCGGCAGATGATATACTTCATTCGGTTGTTCAGGCGTCCGTTCCGGCGGAAGGCTACGATGGCCTCGTTCTGCTGCCGGTCGATCCCCAGGTCATACGATCATCCGCAGTAGGCACAATGGGAGACGGGGATCTGCGGCTGTTTTTTCTCTCGGTATTTTATCAAATCTCCTCTCTTACGGCATCTGACTGGCCGCGCTTCTTCAAGATCGGTTTCAACCGCCAGGTGGAGGAGGGGATCATGGGGAATTGGTCCATGCGACGGCGGATGATGGAGCCGCTATGGATGACCGCGAACCAGGAGCCTACTGTTTCGCCAACGAACCGGAGGATATCGGCTTGGTGTGCTGCGGGCAGACAAGAGAAACCAAGGCGGCACAGTCCAGCACTGCGCCGCCTTGGTGGTTGTTGTAAGGGATGAAATTTACAGGCTGCTGGGGAAATTAATCCTCCGGCAACTTCCAGTTGAAGTTTTTCAGATACGGAGCAGTTACTCTCTGGCGGAAGTCATCCATGTCCCGCTGTCGCCAATCATAGACGCCGACGCCGGTCTTGTAGCCCAGATCGCCCCGGTCCAGCCGCTCCTGGATGAAGGGCTGCACTGCGGTGTCATTGCACAGGTCCGGATAGAGGTATGTCTCGATGCTGGAGATCAGGTCCAGGCCCGCGTAGTCGAAGTGATCGAACAGGCCGATGGAGGTGTACCGGGGGCCCCAGCTGGAGCGGATGCACTTGTCGATGTCCTCCGGTCCGCAGATCCCCTGCTCTACCATGTAGACGGCCTCCCGGTACAAGGCGTGCTGGAGGCGGTTGGCGATGAAGCCAGGGGCCGGCTTGTTCATCCAGCACACCTCCCGACCGCAGTGTTCCAGCAGGGCTGAGACAGCCTCCAGCGCCTCTGGGTCGGTAAAGTCGTTCTTCACCAGTTCCACGCAGGGGACGATGTGGGGCGGATTGTAGGGATGGGCTACCATGACCTTCTCCCGTGTGGCCACGCCCTTGGCCAGGTCTGCCGGAGAGATGGCGGAGGTGGTAGAGGCGATGGCCTTCAGATGGGGGCAGTTGGCCTCGATCTGGTGATAGACCTCGTACTTCACCGCCAGCTTCTCCGTGACGCACTCAAAAACGATCTCTACGTCTGCCAGGTCCTGGTAGGACTCCGTGAAGGACAGCCGCCGCTCACAGGCGGCCGCCTGCCGCTCGGTCACCAGGCCCTGGCCTACCAGGTCCCGGTAATAGGTGCGGTATTTCTCCAGGCCCACCTCCGCGTTTTTGGCTAGCACGATGGTGGGGATCCCGTTGCCGGTGAACAGCACCGCCATGCTGATGCCGATCATGCCTTTGCCGATGATGGCGACAGAGCGTTCAGTCATCCCGTCACCTCTCACAGTTCGGCCTTACGCATGAGGTAGTCATAGCACTTGCGGACGTTGTTGGTCTGGACGTACTCCATGCACTCCGGCTGGCCGATGTCCATGAGGCAGCGGTCCGCGAAGCTGATACGCTCCACGCACTCCTCTTTACTCCAGCCCTTTTCGATGCCCTCGCCCACGGCAGCCAGCCAGGCGTACAGGAACTGCTTGTTCTCCACAATGCACTCCTTGCCCTTGACGGGGCCGTGGCCGGGGATGATGTAGTCCACATCCAGACTCTGCAGCCAGTCCAGGCTGTGGAACAGGGCGTCGAAGTCCACGCTGTGGAGCCAGATCTGGCAGGCGTTGAAGATGTTGTCGCCCACAAAGACGCACCGCTCCTGGGGGACATAGATGCTGGACTGCTCCGGGGAGTGGCCGGGGGTGTGGAAGATCTGGAAGGTGTGGTCCCCCAGCTTCAGTGTCATGCGGTCGGAGAAGGTGATGTCGGGCTTGCCGATCTCCTCCTCCCCCTCGGGCAGCAGCTTGGCAACCTGGGTGGGATCCTGGCGCTTCAGCAGATCCAGGTTATACTCATAGGTGGTCTGGTTAAAGGCGGGGGGGATCTTGTAGTAGCCATCCACCATCTTCTCGTGGGAGATGATGGTGGCGCCTTCCCTTTTCAGATAGGGGTTACCAAAGACGTGGTCGATGTGGGACTCGGTGTTGATCACATACTTGACACCGCCGCATTTCTCCTTGGCAAAATCGATCATCTGCTCCAACTGGGTGATCCACTGTGCGGTGTCGATGAACACAGCGCCTTGGCTAGTGAGCACCATGGACGGGTCGCAGCCCCGGATGCCGGGGAAGGAATACACATGGGGGGTGATCTGCTCCATCTCAATGTCAGGAGAGCTGATGGACTTCACATAATCGGCAAAATGGCTCTTCCCGACTCCAACAATTTTCAGCATAGAGTAATGTCCTCCTTCAATATACGTAATAGATATGCGGCCACAGTGGGACTCAGCGCAGCACCCGCAGGATGGCCCGGGAGGTCTCTTCCACAGAGGGTTGATTCTCCACAGGCTTCAGGAGTCCCCGCTGGGCATAGAAGTCCTTCAGCGGCTCGGTCTCCTTATGATAGACCTCGAGCCGCGCCTTGACGGTCTCGGGGGCATCATCTTTCCGCTGGACCAGCCTGCCGCCGCATTTGTCGCACACGCCCTCCTGCTGGGGGGGCACAGCTACCATGTGGTAGCTGGCCCCGCAGGATTCGCAGACACGGCGGCCGCTCATCCGCTCCATGATGGTCTCGTCAGAGATCTCAATAGAGATCACGTCGTCAAATGTGATCCCGGCCTTTTCCAGGGCCGCGGCCTGGGCGATGGTGCGGGGCACCCCGTCCAGGATATAGCCGTTCTTGCAGTCATCCTCTGCCAGCCGCTCCGTGACGATGCCGATGATGACGTCGTCCGGCACCAACTGGCCGGCGTCCATATAGGACTTGGCCTTCAGGCCGGTGGGCGTGCCGTTTTTGATGGCCGCCCGGAGGATGTTGCCTGTGGAAATGGTGGGAATACTCAGTTCTCTGCACAGGATTTCCGCCTGTGTTCCCTTACCGGCGCCGGGGGCGCCCAACAAAATCAGCTTCATCTCAGTTCAAGTGGAGTTGCTCCATCAGCTTGTCGATCTCGTCAAAGACCAGCTGGGGAGACTTGGCGCGGATCATGAAGTAGGGCCGCCCGGCGGCGTACTTGGCGCAGAAGGCGCCCCGGTCCTGCCGGCGCTCATCGGTGTCCACGATGGGCATTACCAGGCCGTGCTTGCCGCACAGCAGCTGGTTCAGGCCGAAGAAGTTCATCATGGAGTGATAGCTCTGATAGGCGGCTTCGAACTGGCCCATGGGCTTGACCTCGGTCTTGAACCAGCCGTCGATGCAGGGCATGATAGCCAGGTCCATGTTGGTTGGCTCGTAGCACATGGGCATCTCCGGTTCGTCGCCGAAGAACATCTTCACGCCCTCGTCCTGGTCCGCCAGGTCAGAACGCTCGGTGCCCTTGGCCCGCTTGCGGACGTAGATGTTCTTGGAGCCGTACAGGGCGATGCCGGTCTCGTGGTCCATGACCGTGGTCTCCGTGGAGAAGATGGATGCGCCCCGACGGCAGCCCTCCAGCTGGGTCATGGACTTACCGTGGTTGTTCTCCCCGCCCACCAGCAGGATGCCGTGGCCCCTGTAGACCACGCTGGAGGAGTGGAAGGGGTGTAGCCCCTCCTTATCCATCTGGTTGGCCAGCATGGTGACCATGATCTTGTTCAGCTCACCTTCTTCCCAGAAGCTGGTGAGGATCAGCTGTTCGTTCTCGTAGCGGATGGACTTCACTGCCTCGTCATAGTACCAGATGATATCGGGCTGTTCCTTGGTGATCTCATGGGAGACCTCCACAGAGCCCAGGCGGTAGTTGAGGAAGGACATGTCCTCCGCCACTGCAGTGCGCTCCGGACCGCCCACCACGTCAAAGCGAATCACGGCCTTGTTGCTGCTAATCTGTTCGGAAAATGTGCTCATATCGTCTCTCCTGTTCTGAAAATTGGGTGTCAGTTTAGTAGGGGATCACTTCATGGTGGTGATAGGCCGGGACTGGAGCAGATACACCTGCCCGTCTACGATGGCCCACTCGATATCCTCGGGCTTTTTGTAGAAGGCCTCGATCCTGTTGGCCAGGGTCACCAGTTGGTTGCGCTCGTCATCTGTCAGCACGGGGGCCTCCCGCTGGTCCTCGGGCACCGGGATCTCCTTCGTGCCGCCCCGCTCGTTGAGGCGGACCACCATGGTCTCCTTTTCAGAGATGTACTCCGTGGTGACCTCCCCGGTGTGCTTGTTGATCCACAGATTGTCCGGGGTGACAATGCCAGAGACGATGGCCTCGCCCAGGCCCCAGGCGGCCTCCAGCACCACGGTGTCATAGTCGTTGGTGATGGGGTTAGAGGTGAACATCACGCCAGCCTTCTGGGCACTGACCATGCACTGAACCACCACCGCGATGGAGATGTTCCGCTCGTCAAAGTGCTTTTCGCGGCGGTAGAAGATGGCCCGGTCGTTGTACAGGGAGGCCCAGCACTCCTTGATGTACTTCACCACGTCGTCATTGCCGATGACGAACAGGAAGGTCTCCTGCTGCCCGGCAAAGCTGGCGTCGTCCAGATCCTCGGCGGTACCGCTGGAGCGGACGGCCACCGGCTGGCAGGAGTCGCCAATCTGGCTGTAGAACCGGATGATGTCCTCGGCCATTTCCTGGGGAACGGGGGAGCTGATGATGCGCTCCCGGATCTCGGCCGCGACGGAGATCAAAGATGCGTCGCTGGAGAAGTCGATGGTGTCCAGCTTTTCAAAGACATAGTCCCAGAGGCCGTTGGCCTCCATGAATGCGTTGAACATCTCTGAGCGGACGATGAACCCCTTGGGCACCGGCAGCCCGGCCCGGGACATACGGCAGAGGCTGGCGCCCTTGCCTCCGGCGGCGTGGGCCAGTTCCTCGTCGGGGATTTCGTCAAACCATGCCAAATATGGACTCATGATGCAGGACTTCCTTTCTGTTCCAATTCCCGCCGGATGGCGGGCGTCTTGTTCAGGGAAACCGGCTGCGGCGCTGTA
>ERZ780150.1267-NODE-1267-length-17179-cov-4.040061_pt1 | contig 17179 bp, 10 predicted proteins | sample MGYA00511019_ERZ780150 | MGnify/ENA primary metagenome ERZ780150 (study PRJEB29588, sample SAMEA2151633) | human gut metagenome | biome: human gut; feature: human-associated habitat; material: faeces | place: Denmark | collected 2008/2010 ...
CGCCTATGCGGTGGACGGCTGCAAGCGCAGCAGTGAGGCGGCAGTAGAGGAGTACACCAATCGCTTCGGTGCATCTCCTGGTATGGATCTGGCGGTCACTCCCACCAGCGGCGACTCCAGCATGGGCGGCATGATGGGAGGGGGCAACACCAAGGATGTGACCCTGGTAGCCGACAGTCTGGATATCCTGGAGCAGGGCGCAGAGCAGGTAGCAGACGCTATGGGCCAGGTTCCCGGCGTGATCCGGGTAGCCAATGAGTTTGATCAGAGCCGGGTCAAAGGGCGCCTGGTGGTGAACTCCCAGAAGGCCCAAGCCTTGGGGACCACAGAGTCTGCGGTGGCAATGCAGGTGTATTACCTGCTCAACGGCATGACCGCCACTACTCTGGACGATTATGGTGACTCTGATGCGGAGTACGATGTGGTACTGGAGTATCCTGAGGGAAAGTATGATGACATTACTACCCTGTTGGATTACCCTGTTGCGACCCAGAGCGGTCGTATGATCACCCTGAGGGACATTGCCGATGTCGAGTACATTACCACCCTGCCCAGCATTACCCGGCAGGACGGTCAGTACAGCGTCACCATTACTGCGACCACCACCGACACGGCCAAGTACACCGCAGCCAGCGCCATTGACAGTGCAGTGCGGGGCTTGGCCCTCCCAGAAGGGGTCTCAGTGGGAACCGGGTCATTGGACTCTACCACAGAAGAGGCGACTCAGAGTGTGAGTACGGCGCTGCTGTCTGCTATTTTCCTGGTGTTCCTGGGTATGGGCATCCAGTTTGACTCCCCCAAGCTGTCCATCATGGTTATGCTGTGCATTCCCCTGAGCCTGGTGGGGTCCATTGGTCTGATGTTCCTGTCCGGCCGCCCCATGAGCATTCTGGGCCTGATGGGCTTCCTGATGCTGGTGGGCATCGCGGTGAACAACGGCATCTATCTGGTGGACGGCACCAACCAGCTGCGGCAGACCACGCCTCTGGGCGAGGCGCTGGTGGAGGCGGGCACCACCCGTCTGCGCCCCATTCTCATGACTACCCTCACCACGGTCATCTCCATGGTGCCCATGATGTTCTCCTCCGACAGCGGCATGAGCATGATGAAGGATATGGCGTACGTCATGGTGGGCGGCCTGATCGCATCCACCATCCTGGCCATGTTCCTGATGCCCGCCTTCTATCTGCTGATCCGGCGGGAGAACCTGGACGGCACCAAAAAGGGCCGCCGCAAAAAGCAGCAGCCCGAACCTGTGGAGGCCGGAAGCGCCCAGTCCTGACCGCCCCCAATAGAGACAAGACAGGAGCGCCCTGGCGGGGCGCTCCTGTCTTGTCTTTTCCACTGTGGACAGCTTGCCTTTTTCCGAGGGGGAGAGCTCCGGGGGAGATCCATGCGTGATGGAAGCCTGTACCATGTTTTACTATGAACGGGAAAGGTATATGCCGTCGGCAGTGGGGCTTAAATATGTAGGCGCGTCCAGATCCCAAAGGAACAGGATCTCATAGATCCGGCTGACCTCTATAAATATTCCCTTCCACCTATCAAAAGGATTATGCACAATACAGGACGCAACTGCATCACACTCAGATGAAGACACAACTGTTTGCGGCACAGTTTGTTTGGAAACGCGGTGGAGAGGGCAGACGTGGGAAGAGAGATATGAGGGAGGAACTGTGATGCCCAGAGCACAGGAGAATCGTATTTCGGGGGAGTGACTTTCTTGGCTCCTGGCGGGGGCAGCTTTTGATCGACTGCGGGGATGTTACACTGCGCAGGAAAAGAGGACCTGAAAAAATGACCCTTTCAAAAAGAAGAGGAGATGTTGGCATTAAAAATGCTGCGGAGCATAGCTCCGCAGCTGGGGATATGAGAGGCAAACTGTTTTAAAAGATCATTGGACCGATGAAAGCATAAAGTAAAACGAAAGCCCATGCAAAAGCGGCACCAATCCAGTTTGCACGAAGAGCTTCCTTCGTGTTGTCGCAACGGGCGGTGATCATCTGACCGATAAAATTGCTGGTGGGATAGACAGAACTGGTCAGGCGGGTTGCCGCGAGGATAGAGACAGCAAAAACACCCATAGGAAGTCCTGCCTTAATTGCCATCTCACCGAACATCTCAGCCACGATCTGAATTTCCAGTACAGCGGCGGTCTCAATTCCAAATCCGCCCACCACGGCGGAAACCAAAGCGAGAGCGGTGGCTCCACCACTCTGCGCCAGCCCGCTGAGAAGATTGCCCAAAGCGGTAAAGCCCTCGCCGGCGTTGACCAAGTCCATCATAACGGTGAAATTCAAAAGCAGGACCAACGTGGAGGCCTGACTACCGATGCCTTTGCTCAGCATTTTGACACCTTCATCTACCGGAAAACCGGCAATCAGAATAATAATTCCAGCCAAAAGTAGCATGACAGTCAGCGCATAGGAAGTACTCTGCTTCATCAGGATGCCGTAGGTGATCAGGACGACAAAGGAGATCAAGAAAATAATTGTATTTCTTTTTTCCTTTGGGGTTGGAGTGATAGAGTCAATGCTGGAGATATCGGAAGAAAGCTCATAATGCTCAGTGCCTTCGGTAAGCCGCTGGGCGCGGTTGCATCCGATCCAGGCCCCGGTCAGCCAGAAGAGAGAAAAGGGGATCACGGCATACAGCATCAGCTGCCCATAGGAGAGGCCGGTTACCTGCATGGTGATCAGGGTGACACCAGTCAGCGGGCCAACAATCAGGCCGATTTCGCCAGATACCTTGAATAGGACAGCCACCACAGTGGGGGTGATGCCCAGAGCAGCCAAAATCGGGATCAGGATGGGAGAGATGATGGCGTTTCCGCCGGCCAGAGTCCCCAGCAGCCCGCAGACCAAGATGGAGGAGAGGATCAGGACGATTTTTCCTTTGGCACGAGTGTTGATGCCGATCCGTTTGACGATCCAATAGACTAGAGTGTGGGTGATACGTGCCTCCGTCATGAGAACGCCGAGCCCTGTTCCGAACATGATGAGCAGACCGATCACTGTGGTGGAGGAGGAGATCGCGGCGGTATAGGCATTGGTCAGGGAAACCAGGTCCTGACCAGTCAGGAAGAAGCCGACGATGATGCCCAGGAACATGCCCAGATAATTGCCCTTTCCAAGAAGAGCAAACACAATGAAGATGATCAGCGGGAGCAGCGCCAGGAGAGAAGGGGAAGAGATCAAAGCCCAATTACCAAGTTCCACAAGAAATTCTCCTTTCTGTTCTCGTTTGCTTATGTGCAGGTGATCACAATTTACCGCAGCAACACTTGACCGGGGCGGGCTCCGGTTATGGAACCAGACTTCAGGGAAAACACGCCGCTTACCAGGACATGCTCAATGCCGGACGGGGCGACCAGGGAATCGGTGAAAGTACATTGGTCACAGACGGACTCATAATCGAACACAGTGATGTCAGCAGCCTTGCCTGGCTCCAGGGTTCCCCTGTCACGAAGCCCCAAAATGGCTGCAGGAAGGGCGGTCATCTTGTAGACAGCATCCTGAAGAGACATCAGTCTGTGCTCCCGCACGGTCTGCAGAAAACGGGGAAAGGTTGCAATGTTGCGAGGGTGAGGGCTGGGCAGGCCCTGTGTATCCTGAAGAGAGAAGGCGGAGCCATCACTGCCAATGGCGACATGCATGTCGCACATGATGGTATGGACGTCCTCTTGGGACATGGAAAAATAGATGGCAGACACAGTTCCGGAACAACGCGCCAAAATATGGGCAACAGTTTCGGCTGGGGTAAGTCCCAGGCAAACAGAGAGCTGGGAGACGGTTTTTCCGTGATATTCCGGCGCGCTTCCGTGGGTGGAGGCGACTAAAACAGCGTCCGCGCCGCCGCGCCGCTCCATCTCTTCTGCGATGTCCCGAAGAAGGGATGTGTCTGGGTCCGACACCCTGCGCAGCATGGCGGCAGAACCTCCGTCATAGGCCCGCCTGGGGAGCAGTGCGGCCAGAATAGTGGAGGTTGCGGTATAAGGGTACTGGTCACAGGTGACAACGGCTCCACGTTGCCTGGACGCTTCGATGCGCTCAAGTAAGCGGGGGGCCTGCCCCCACTGGGCTTTCCCCATTAGCTTCAAATGGGAGATATGCAGATGAACACCGGTTTCCTCCGCAATAGAGAGCATCTCTTCCACTGCCTGGAAGATATTCGGCCCCTCATTTCGCATATGGACGGCGAGGATCTTCTTATGCTTTTGGACCACACGCGCCAGCTCCCTCAGCTCTGACGTGGGGGAGAAACTGCCGGGGGGATAAATCAGACCGAGGGATAGTCCCAGGGCACCTTGGTTCAGCTGATCATCGAGGAGGAACTTCATTTGCTCCATTTCAGAGGGCGTTAAGGGGCGATCTTGAAAGCCCACGATACCAGCCCGCAGAGTTCCCTGCCCGATCAGCGTCCCGAGGTGGGAAGGATAGCCTGTCTGGGCCACATGAGCGGCATATTTCTGGACAGAGGCATCACGGACAGCCTCCTCCGGCACCGGGATCTCGCTGATCTTTCGAAGATAAGCCGTCTGTTCCGCCTGACAGGATGGGAGAATGGGAACGGCAGAAACGCCGCAGTTCCCCACGATCTCCAAAGTGATTCCCTGCGCTACTTTACTTTCCGGAAAGACAGCAGAAAATGGACAGGTATCAGAATGGGTGTGAATGTCAATAAAACCGGGAGAGACGATTTTTCCGGTGACATCCACCCTCGTGCGGCAATTACCCTCCCACTGAGGGCTGATCGCGACAATTTTTCCGTCCTGAATACACAAATCAGCCTGATAGGGGGGCGTGCGTGTGCCGTCTATGATCCAGCCCCCGGATAAGACAGTATCTACCATAAACATCCTCCTTGTATTTTTGTGAGAGTTGGCGCCAGTTTTCTGTGCTTGTATCTCTCATGCCCTCTGCGGCCGGCTTCGCAGGGACAGGACGAGTGTTATGAAAGGGGAGAACGATGCCCGGAACTCCAGTTTATCCATTTGGTGTGAGCCTGCTTGATGGCGACTAAGATCGATTTGCGGGAGTGGCCCCAATAGCGGGCCTCGACCTGATGGAGCATCTCTTCGACCTGTGTGGAAAAGCTGTAGCCCACCAGAAGCTGAGACAGGAAGGAGCTGGTTATCTGGCAGAGCGCATTGACCTCCACTTCCAGAATGGTGCCGGTTTTCGCATCCACCAGGAAGGCAAGAAACAGAACCCTATGGCGCTGGGAAATGGGATTTTCTGTGGCAGGCCTGGAGATTCCGGTAATGTACAGCGTTTGAGGAACGGACATATCAAACAGCTCCTGATATGGTTATGGAAACAAAAAAGACGCACTGACATTGAAAAATGTCAGTGCGTCCTACTTACAACGGCATCCGGGGTCACCGGGCCAATAAATAGTTCTGAACAATATATAGATAACTCAGTTCAGCATCAGTATAAAATATTGACAATAATATGTCAAGAGAAAAATAAAAAATCAGCCAGAGTGCTGCGGAAGCATGCTCTGCTCCTGAAGAGTATGAATGATATTTCGGATACAGAAAATAAGGGCCTTTTGAGAGTGCCCAAGATACCGGGAACCAATATCTTGGATAATTGCATTGTAATCGGTATAAATGCTTCTGCCGACCAAAAGGCTTTTGACAAACCTCTCTGTAATATCACAGACAGAATTGATATCTGCATCATAAATTTGGCCTGAATCCCGGTCAAAGATGATCGGCAGAATGAGGTATTGGCTGGCGACAGTAATTGGGTTTTCTGCGGCAGCCTTGGCACAACCGACAATATAAATGGAATTCTTTGAATACTCCATTATCAGTCCCCCAACCATATCTGATCGTTTAAAATATAGCATAAATACACAGAACCGTCAAGAATAGGAACACACAAAGAGAAATTTTGCCACGGGAACACAAGACGAAATTGAAAACTCCATGTTTTTTGCCAAAGGACCCTTTGGACTGCCTGCAGCTGTTGGGGCAGTTCATGGAGGCGGACGTGGTTTTGGCTGTTTTACATATAGATTTTACAAAGAAATCATTATAAAATACAACTGTTAAAAAGCAGGGGTGCCGGGGCTGGGGTCCTGCACGGCAGGATCAAGACGCCGGACAGGCGGAGTGCGGAGAAGCGCGGCCATAGGAGGCGGGAGATGGTGAAAGGGGAAGTCCATAATTTTTCCAGAGGGAGCATCCCCCGCAATATCATGTCCCTGGCTCTGCCCATGACCGCCGCGCAGCTGATCAACGTACTGTACAGCGTGGTGGACCGGGTCTACCTGGGGCGTCTGCCTGGGCATCTGGCCCTGACCGGGCTGGGACTGACGATCCCAATCGTATCCATCATCATGGGATTTGCCAACCTGTGCGGAACTGGAGGCGCGCCGCTGTGTTCCATCAAACGGGGACAGGGAGACAATGAGGAGGCGGAGCGGGTGCTGGGCAACGCCTTCACCCTGCTGCTGATCTTTGGGGCTGCGGTCACTGCCGTCTTTCTATGGTTCAAGCAGCCGTTGCTCTACCTGTTCGGCGCAAGCGACGCCACCTATCCCTATGCCGACGCGTACATGACCATCTATCTTCTGGGAACGATCTTTGTGATGATCGGCCTGGGGATGAATCCCTTCATCACGGCCCAGGGGTTTGGCGGGGTGGGTATGATGACGGTGGGGCTGGGAGCCTTGGTAAACATCGTGCTGGACCCCATTTTTATTTTTGGGATGGGGATGGGGGTGCGGGGCGCGGCCCTGGCGACTGTGATCGCCCAGGGGTGCTCCGCTCTGTGGGTGCTGCGCTTCCTTACCGGGCGGCGGGCTATTCTGCGGCTGAGGGTGCGGAATATGGCGCTGTGTGCCCCACGGGTAAGATCCATCGTGACCCTGGGCCTGTCTGGCTTCTTTATGAACTTGACCAACAGCTTGGTCCAGGTGGTGTGCAACGCCACCCTTCAGGCCTATGGCGGGGACCTGTACGTGGGGGTGATGACCATCATCAACTCGCTGCGGGAGGTGTTTTTCATGCCGGTGCAGGGCCTGAGCAATGGCGCCCAGCCGGTGACGGGGTACAACTACGGCGCCGGACAGTACAGCCGGGTCCGCCGCTCCATCCGCTTCAGTGTGGCGGTGACCGTGGCGTATGCCGCCGCCTTCTGGGCCGTGGCCATGCTGTTTCCCGGCATGCTGATCCGGGTGTTCAACAATGAACCAGAGGTGGTGGAGGCTGGTATCCCTGCGCTGCGCATCTATTTCTGCCTGTTTATCCCCATGTCCCTCCAGATGGCGGGTCAGGGCGTCTTTGTGGGGCTGGGGCGCTCCAAGCAGGCTATCTTCTTCTCCCTGCTGCGCAAAGCGGTAATCAACGCGCCGCTCACTGTCATTCTTCCCATTTGGATAGGGACGACCGGCGTCTTCACAGCGGAGGCCGTCTCCCAGCTGATCGGCGGCCTAGCCTGTATCCTCACCATGTATTTCACCGTCTACCGCCCGCTGGGCAGCCTGCCGGACCAGCCCCTGGAGCGCGTGTGACACGATCGGAGCATAGGAAATGCAAAAGCGGACTGCACCAGCAGTCCGCTTTTGCGTTTGTGGTTCCAAAGCATCCGGCTTAGCCGAAGGTTTTGGCTTGTGGAAGATCAGTTTCCCAAAGTATCGCCATAAGAATGCACATTGTCTGGGAGTCGGAACTGTCCAACAAGATCGTCAAGGAGCTGCGCCTGGGAGGACAACTCCTCACTGGCGGCAGCGGACTGCTCACTGGTGGCAGAATTGGTCTGAACGACCGCGGAAATCTGATCCAATCCCACAGTAACCTGTGCGATTGCCGCTGAAATGGTATCCACCATTTCAGCTACCCTGACCATATCGTCTACAGCCAAACCGGCAAGATCTGTTGTCTTTTGGAGCGAATCCGTTACATTTGTCACAATGGCGTTTCCATTTTGCACCGACTCAACAGAACTCTCGATCAGTTCTTTCGTGGCCTTAGCCGCTTGGTCGGATTTAAAGGCCAAATTGCGTACTTCGTCAGCAACGACCGCAAAGCCCTTTCCAGCTGTCCCGGCTCTCGCTGCTTCCACAGCGGCATTGAGGGCCAGAATATTGGTCTGGAAAGCAATGTCCTCAATGGTAGTAATGATATTCCCGATTTTTTTAGAGAACTCTGTGATCTCTGCCATGGCAGTCGTCATTTGGAGCATCATTTTGTTGCTCTGCATGACCTGTCCACCGGCCTCCTCGGCCCGGGAGCGGGACTGTCTCGATACATCCGCTGTTTCGTCCACATTCTGAGAAATGTCATGTACGGTAGCTGCCAGTTCCTGTACAGAACTGGCCTGTTCGGTCGCACCCTGAGCCAGTGCCTGGGCGCCGTCCGATACCTGGGAAGAGCCGGCAGCGATCTGGGCGGAACTTGTGTGGATTTGGGAGAGCACATCGCTCAGCTTGTTCTTGATGCGGCGCATGGAGACCAGCAAGGGGGCAAAGTCTCCAATATACAGCTCCGGAACCCGGGAATCGACTACAAAATTCCCCTCTCCCATCTGGCTGAGCAGATAGTCAATATCCTTCAAAATGGTACTTAAGGCGGTGACAATAATTTTGGTGGAGGATACCAATTCGCCCACCTCATCGTTGCGGTCAAAGTCGGGTACGGGAGCCTCCAGATTTCCTTGGGACAGCAGATGGAGGCGGTCCGAACAGGCCTTGATGGGGCCGCCAATGCCAACTGCCAACCGCAGAGCAACCAAGGACGCGACAATGACAGCCGCGATAAGCAGAACAAGGGTGATAATGATCCCCAGGATGGCTGTGCCAGTAAAATCGGAGGTTGGGGCATTGATAGCAATGCTCCAGCCGTTGGTCTCAGGGACGGGAGCATACGCAGTAAACTTTGTCTCTCCGCCATAGCTGTACTGGCTGAACCCGGTGCCTCCAGCAATCATATCCGTCTCGATCGCGGCCAAATCGGCCAGAGATTTATCGCCTTTTGCATCTTGAATGGTATTTTCCTGATTGCGGACGCTTTCCAGATTGCGGTGGGCAATGGTGTTGCCGGTGGCATCCAGCATATAAGCTGTTCCGCCTTCACTTATCTGGAGGTTGCTGACAATCTCGTTAAGGAATGTTTCCTGGGGCACAAAGTAGACCACGCCAGCTACCCGGCCCCCCACTTGTCCATCCTGCCAGACTGGAGCGGAAATAATGATCGTCATCTCACCGGTAACAGAGGAGATCAATGGCTCGGAGACATAAGTGTTCCCCTGCATTGCGGCTTTGAAATAGGCCCGGTCGCTGTAATTTGACCCGTCGATCAGGCTGCGGCCCTGGGTATTCAGTAGGTTATAACGCTGAAAACCATAGGTATCTACCTTTTGCTGGAGCAGATCCTGCTTTTCTGCCAGGGTGATCTCCGGGTTGGAGAGGCGTGCAGTACTTCCCGTTTCTCCCACGATGTTCCGATATGCCTGGAGTTCATACGACACCCGGTCAGCAGCCACAACAGCCATTTCTTTCATGCTGGCCTCCAGCGTCGACTGTGTACCCCTATAGCTCAGGATACAGGAGGCGCCGCCGACCAGGATCAGGGAAATTGCCAATGTTAGGACCATGGACACCAATATTTTTGCCTTAATGCTCCTCATTGTTTCTTCCTCCACACGTTCTCTCTGTATTAACGTCCTAATAGTGGGTATCCATTTAAGTTATCGGCATAATTCGGCATAAGATAATAGCTGAGACACATGGCTATAGGCTTCGAGAGATAATATTTTACGGACAGGTGCTTCTGCGGCAACTACTTGTTGGGGGCCCAGAGAAAGCTGCGGCTGTATAGAACGAAAATTTATTCTATATATTTATATATTTTTAGCCGAAAAAGCAAGGGGGGCGAATAAAGCTTGACATCAGCGCATTAGTCAGTTAAAATTTTCTATTATGTGTGTGAACAGAGAGGAGAGAGAACCATGAGCTATATTATCGCAATCGGTGCATACCTGTTTCTGCTGATGATCTATGGCTTGGTCATTGCGCACAAGAAAGTGAAAACTGCAGACGACATGGTCACAGGCGGCCACCGGATACCCTTCATCATCCTGGTGGGAAGTCTGCTGGCCACCTGGTGCGGCGGAGGCGGCATCACCGGAAATGCCAGCATCATTTACAACGGCGGCCCGTGGGTGGGCGCCATCACCTTTGCCGCGCCCCCTATCGGCATTATCCTGCTGTATTTCATCGCGGGCAAGGTCCGCAAGTCCAATAAGGTCACGGTCCCGGAGATCATGGGCGCCCGTTACGGCCAAAGCGCCAGCATCATTTCCGCGGTGTGCGTCATGCTGGCCTATGTGGGCGTATTGGCCACTCAGCTGAAGGCGGCGGCCGACATTCTGGTCCTGCTGTGCAGCTCCAGCGGTGTGGAGATCTCCCGTGGGCTGGCACTTGTCATCTGCACCACGATTATTGTGGTCATCACAGTGGGCGGAGGACTGGTATCCGTGGCATACTCCGACGCGATCAGTGCGCTGATCATGATCGGCGGATTCTTCATTGCCATCCCCATCCTGATCAGTGTGGCAAACGCGCAGGGTGCTGTGCTGCCCCCGGAGAAGACCACTCTCACCGGCGGCATGTCCGGTTGGGAACTGCTGGGCTATTTCCTGCCCTCCCTGGCCCTGATGCTGGGCGACCAGAACATGCTGCAGCGCTTTGCCTCCGCCAAAAACAGCACAGAGGCCAAAAAGTCCAACATCGGCATGTTCATCGGCGAGATCCTGGTCATCATCAGCATTGTCCTGGTAGTCACCCAGGCAGCCAAGCTGTATCCCACCCTGGACGTTCCCTCCAATGTGATCTTCCAGGTGGCGGTGGACTACCTGCCTCTGGCCTTCGGTGCGCTGGTGATGTGCGCCTGCATGGCCTTCATCGTCACCACGGCGGACAGCTATCTGCTCTCCTCCGCCACCAACCTGACCAATGACATCTATGTCAAATATATCCGCAAGGACGCTACGGACAAGCAGAAGATGCTGGTGCTGCGGGGGACCATCGTGGTATTCAGTGTCATCGCGGTGGCCCTGACCCTCTATTTCCCCACCGTGCTCTCTCTGCAGATGACCGCCTACACCATGTACGGCGCGGCCATCACGCCGGCTATCCTGTTCGCGCTGTTCTCCAAGAAGGTGACCCCGGCTGCCGGTATTGCCGGCATCCTGGTGGGCGGTCTGGCAACGATCGTCTGGACGCTGATGGGAACGCCCTATGGGATACAGTGTGCCATCGTAGCAGTGCCTGCCTCCGTCATTGCCATCCTGGTCGTGTCCGCTGTGACACCGAAAGGGGAAGCCGCCCGTTCCCTGGATGCGCTCTATCAGGAGAAGTGATCGTAAAGCGGGGCAGAAGAGATCCTTCTGCCCCGCTTTTTTCAATAGGATCAAAATCAGGAAAGGAAGTGCTCTGTCATTATGGAGGACCCGAGAATTCGCAAGTTTGCTCAATTTCTGATCCGGAGCGCGGTGGAGCTGCAAAAGGGGGAGAAGATCCTTATTGAGCTCCACGGCAGCGAGACTGGACTGATGAAGGCGCTGGTCCAGGAGGCCTATGCGGTGGGAGGAAAGCCCTTTATCCACATTTTTGACTATGGGGTGGAGGGGGCGCTGGTCCAGGGGGCCGACGCGGAGCATATGGAGGAGATCGCCTCCTATGAACTGGAGCGGATGAAGGATATGGACGCCTATATCGACATCCGGGCCACGCCCAACATCAGCGCATGGCACAATGTCAGTGACGAGGCTCAGCGCCGTTACCGCCAGTATTACTGGGGCCCCATCCACCTGGCCCAGCGGTGCAACCACACCAAGTGGTCCGTGCTGCGCTATCCAAACGACGCCATGGCCCAGCTGGCCGGCGTGTCCACCGAGGAGTATGAGGACTTCTATTTCCGGGCCTGTCTGGTGGACTACGACAAGATGGGGCGGGCTATGAGGCATCTGGAGAAGCTGATGGACCGGACAGACCGGGTGCACATCATCGCTCCAGGGACAGACCTTACCTTCTCCATTCAGGGCATACCCTGCTATGCCATGCACGGGAACCGGAATATCCCGGACGGAGAGGTCTATACCTCGCCGGTGCGGGATTCGGTTAACGGACATATCACCTATAACTGCCCCTCCCCTTATGACGGCTTCCTGTTCCGGGACGTGTATCTGGAGTTCCGGGACGGCAAGATCGTAAAGGCCACCAGCAACAACACCCCATATATGAATGAGATCCTGGATATTGATGAGGGCGCCCGGTATATCGGTGAGTTCGCCTTCGGGGTGAACCCAGTGATCACCCATCCCATCGGGGACATCCTCTTTGATGAAAAGATCGCTGGCAGCTTCCATCTGACGCCGGGCAACAGCTATGACAACGCCTCCAACGGCAATCATTCCGCCGTCCACTGGGACCTGATCCAGATCCAGACGCCGGAGTTCGGTGGTGGTGAGATCTGGTTCGATGATGTGCTCATTCGGAAGGACGGCCTGTTTGTGCTGGAGGAGCTGAAGTGCTTGAATCCGGAGAATCTGCTCTGAGAAGGATAAGGAGGGTCATAGAATGGATACAGTTGTAGACCGTCTGATCCGCTATGCGAAGGTGTACAGCGAGAGCGACTACCATGCCGGGAGAGCGGTGACGCCCAGCACGCAGCGGCAGTTCGATATGGGCCGTCTGCTGGTGGAGGAACTCCACGGGCTGGGCATCGAGAACGCGGTGCTGGACGAGAAGTGTTATGTGTATGCCTCTGTGCCCGCCTCACCGGGCTGTGAGCATCTGCCCGCCATCGGCCTGATCGCCCACATGGACACTACCCCGGATATGACGGGGAAGGATGTGAAGCCCCAGGTGATCCATTACGAAGGGGGAGACGTGGTGCTGAACCGGGAGCAGGGGATCGTCATGGAGGCGGCCCAGTTCCCCGAGCTTCAAAAGTTTGTGGGGCAGGATCTGGTCTGCTCAGACGGGACCACCCTTCTGGGGGCGGATGACAAGGCAGGCATCGCCATGATCCTCCAGGCAGTGGAGGAGCTGCTGGCTGAGGGCGTGCCCCACGGGAAGATCTGCATCGGATTTACTCCGGATGAGGAGATCGGCATGGGGGCCAGCGGCTTTGATGTCAAAGGCTTTGGCGCTGATTTTGCCTATACGGTGGACGGCGGGGATATCACGGACTATGAGTACGAGACATTCAACGCGGCCAAGGCCACGGTTACCATTCACGGCTTCAGCATCCATCCCGGCACTGCGAAAGATAAAATGAAAAACGCCATCCTGATGGCCGGGGAATACAACGCGCTGCTTCCGGCCCTGGAAATACCGGGGCATACAGAGGGGTACGAGGGCTTTTTCCACCTCCAGGAGATGCACGGGACTGTGGAGAAAGCCGACATGATCTATATCGTCCGTGACCACAGCATGGAGAGGTTCCAGGAGCGGAAAGCGATGATGGAGAAAGCGGCGGCAGAGATTGACCGCCGCTATGGGGCGCACACGGCCGAGGTGGAGCTCCAGGACCAGTATTACAATATGCATGAGGTCCTGAAGGATCACATGGAGATCCTGGAACTGGCAGAGCAGGCCATGAAGGCGGCAGGCATTGCTGCCCCCACCCATTCGCCCATCCGGGGCGGGACAGATGGAAGCGTCCTGACCTACATGGGTCTGCCGTGCCCAAATCTGCCCAGCGCGGGACACAACGCCCACGGAAGGTTTGAATATGCGCCGGTGGAGTCCCTGAAGACCGGGGTGAGGATCATCAGGGAGCTGCTCTCTCCGGCGCTGGTAGAGTCCGTGATCTTGAAGAAGAAAGGCTGATGATCCATGTATCAGGAACGTATCAAAAGAGTGCTGGACTCCATGGAGGAGATGGGGCTGGACCAGATGCTGGTGTCTGACCCAGACAGCATCTGGTATCTCACCGGGTATGACGTGTTTCCCTTTGAGCGCCTGTTTGCTTTTTATCTCCGCCGGGACGGGCACCACAAGCTGTTTTTGAACAGGCTGTTCCCTGTGCCGGAAGCTCCCTATGAGCAGGTGTGGTCCTCCGACACCGATGATGCGGTGGCGATTTTGGCCTCCCATGTGGACGGAAAGAGCGCCCTGGGGATCGACAAGGAGTGGCCGGCCCGGTTCCTTCTGCCCCTGATGGAGCGCAATCCGGACAGCCGGTATATAGTGGCATCCGACTGTGTGGATCACGCCAGGGCCTGCAAGGACGAGGCGGAGCGGGAGCTGATGCGGGCGGCCTCCCGTATCAATGACACAGTAATGGAACGGGCGGCGGCCTTCCTCCAGGAGGGGATCACGGAGCGGGAAGTGGCCGACTATATCATAAGCCAGTACGCGGCGGAGGGCTGCGACGCTGTGGCGTTCCAGCCCATTGTCTCATTCGGCGCCCACGCCGCCGACCCCCATCATGAGGCGGACCAGACCCGCCTGAAGGCGGGAGACTGCATTGTCATCGATATGGGCTGCCGGAAAGACCGGTACTGCTCCGATATGACCCGCACCTTCTTCTGTAAGACTGCGGACCCCAAATACGCGGCCATCCATGACCTGGTCCGCAGTGCCAATGAGATCGCGGAGGGAATGATCCGTCCCGGCATCCCCCTGCGGGAGCTGGACATCGCGGCCCGGGAACATATCGCTTCGGCGGGCTATGGTGAGTACTTCACCCACCGCCTGGGGCATTTTATTGGCCAGACAGAGCATGAGAAGGGGGATGTAAGTGCAGTCACAGAGCTGGTAGCCAAGCCTGGGATGATCTTCTCCATTGAGCCAGGAGTGTACCTCCCTGGTCAATTTGGGGTCCGGGTGGAGGACTTGGTGCTTGTGACGGAGGAGGGCTGTGAGATCCTCAACCGCGTGGACAAGCATTGGAAGACGGTGGGCTGAGAGTGGAGTTCCCATAAAATGAGAGCATACTCTGTTTTTGAATCGGGATTGACAGCGGCTCCCGGGGCCGCAGAACGAACCATCGTAAAACGAGGCAAAAGCCTCCCCAATAAGGAATCAGCCCCGGACAGAGATCCTGTCCGGGGCTGATTCCATAAAAAGCAGCGTTGGCTTAGGACGGACAAAACCGGGGAATGCCGGCAAGGGCGCGAAGCGTTCATCTTGACCCTTGCACGGCATTCCCCGGTTTTGCTACTTCTTCGTAATGGCATGCATCAATTTGCTTTGCAAACGGCCTTTCATATATGGGTCTATCTGCTTATGGGGCTGCCCGCTTTCATCGATTATATTTCACCATACTCATATAATGCCCCCTGCCTATATTGTAAATTATACCAAAATTTATCTGGAAACCCTACTCTTTTCTAAAAAAGTGGTCTTAATCTGCGATTAGCCATTTGGCTATTTTTCTTTAAATATAACAAATAATCCGAACCCATTTCCTATCGGAAACAAGTTCGGATTATATTGGTTTGGTGCCGGTGGTGGGACTCGAACCCACACGATGTCGCCACCAACGGATTTTGAGTCCGTCACGTCTACCAATTCCATCACACCGGCATATTTGATCAAGTACCAATTAATTATATAACAAAAATGGGATGGACGCAAGAAAAAATTTTGCCCTTTTCCTAAGAAAAAAGAAAAATTTACAGAAAGCCCCTTGACAAGTTAAAGGCTTTCATGGTAAAGTAAAATGCTTTTATATCCTCATAAAAAGAGCACGGTCCCCCCATGCTCCACGAAAACTATAACATAGGCCCCGGAAGTTGACAAGAGGAAAGTTGAAAAAGGTTCAAACTGAGCCGGGTGTTCGCAAAGGCGCGGTTTGGCGCTTTTGTGCACAACGACGGGGAAAATGCGGAAGAGAGCCGGGAAAGGACCGAAAAACAGTAGATTCACCCCTTTCAAATCAAAGAAAGTGAGTTGATTTTTAGAAATGACGGTCAAGGACGTATATTACGGAAAGACCCTGCGAAAGAGCTTTGCCCGCTATCAGGAGATCCTGGAGATGCCCAATCTGCTGGAGATCCAGAAGAAGTCCTACCAGTGGTTCCTGGACGTGGGACTGCGGGAGGTCTTTCGGGACGTAGCCGCCATCACTGACTACGCCGGCAATCTGGAGCTGTCCTTCATCGACTACTCCATGGACGAGAAGCCCAAGTATGACGTGGAGGAGTGCAAGGCCCGGGACTGCACCTACGCCGCGCCCATCAAGGTCCGGGTGCGCCTGCGCAACAAGGAGACCGAGGAGATCAAGGAGCAGGAGATCTTCATGGGAGATTTCCCCATCATGACCAATTCCGGCACCTTCGTCATCAACGGCGCTGAGCGGGTCATCGTCTCCCAGATCGTCCGTTCCCCCGGCATGTACTATACCCGCACTGCGGACAAGGCGGACAACCTGACTTTCGCCACCACCGTCATTCCCTACCGGGGAGCCTGGCTGGAGTATGAGACCGACCTGTCCGACGTGTTCTATGTGCGCATCGACAAGAACCGCAAACTGCCTATCACCTGCCTGATCCGGGCCATCGGCCCCAAGACCGACGCCGAGATCATCGAGATGTTCGGTGAGGACGAGCGCATCCAGTCCACCCTGGAGAAGGATACCTGCAAGAACTATGAGGAGGCCCTGCTGGAGATCTACCGTAAGCTGCGTCCCGGCGAGCCTCCCACGGTGGACTCCGCTGAGAGCCTGCTCAACGGCCTGTTCTTTGATCCCCGCCGCTACGACCTGTCCGCGGTGGGCCGCTATAAGTTCAACAAGAAGATGGCTATGGGCAGCCGCCTGTCCGGCCACACCCTGGCCATGCCCGTGGCCGACCCCCGTACCGGTGAGATCATCGCCGAGGCCGGGGAGAACCTGACCAGGGAGCGGGCCCGGGAGCTGGAGGACCGAGGGGTCAATGAGGCTGTCCTGGATGTGGACGGCAAGCTGGTGAAAGTGTTCGCCAACAACATGGTGGATATGAAGAACTTCGTGGACTTTGACCCGGAGGAGTGCGGCATCACCGAGAAGGTGTCCTTCCCCGTACTGTGCCAGCTCCTGGAGCAGTACTCCGGCGAGGAGCTGAAGGAGGCGGTGGCCGACCACGTGGACGACCTGGTGCCCAAGCACATCACCGTGGCGGACATCATGGCCTCCATCAACTACCTGAACTGCCTGGCCCACGGGGTGGGCACC